>Ga0206226_1000001_pt1 | contig 19790 bp, 10 predicted proteins | sample MancosC3_FD_155478 | JGI IMG/M metagenome (GOLD analysis project Ga0206226, IMG submission 155478) | Subsurface sediment microbial communities from Mancos shale, Colorado, United States - Mancos C3 | ecosystem: Environmental > Terrestrial > Deep subsurface > Rock core/Sediment | place: USA...
ACCTTTGAAAGGAAGCTGTCCCATCCAAGCCTGGTAGGCACTTTCGCTGGTCACAACGGCCAGTTGCGCCTTGCCGCCGAGCAATTGCTCTATGCTGCCGACTTCACCATCCGCCTGGACAGTTTTGCAGGATGATTGCGGGTCGAGTTGACACAAGGCATTGCCGGCTACATGGTGCAGGACGTTGGATTTGTCATTGACAATGACAAGGGGTTGTTGCGCCTGGGCGGACGCGGCAACCATCCATGAAAAACAGACGACGGCCCCAAAGATCGGAAATATTATTTTTAAAAAACGCCGATTGGTCATCACCCCATCCCCACCAGGAAAAAGGCCGACCAAATGTAAGGATTGCTCCATTCCGAAGAATCCAACAGCTCAATCTGCGACTCCCTCAAGGCATCGTGGGCCGGAGTACCTTTCATCAACTTACCGTAAAACAGCGTCATGAGGGCTTGGGTCCCGGCATCGCTTACCTCCCAGAGTGAATTGACCACCGTTTGCACCCCCGCTTCGTTGAAGGCGCGGCGCAAACCATAAACACCTTCTCCCTCATGAATCTCCCCAAGTCCGGTTTCACAAGCCGACAACACCGCAACCCTGGTCCCGCCCAGGTTGAGTCCCAACACCTCCATGGCGGTCAAAACGCCATCGTTGTCGGTATCGACCTCACCTAGGAAAGGGGCACTTTGATTGATTCCCGCAAAGGCCAGACCTGCTCTGAGCAATGGATTGTCCCCAGGGGGGGGGATATTTAGGTCGGCCCCGCGTTGCATTTTAAGCAACCTTTTTTTTAAGGTGGTGTCTGGTTGCAGGAAAAAACCGTGGGTGGCAATGTGCAAAATTTCCGGGGATGCGGTGATTTCACGCAACACCTGTTCCCGGGCCACCTGTTTTTTGAAAAAAACAGTCTCCCACGATTGGCGATGCCCGATGGTTTGCATGATCACTTTGCCCTCTTTTTCCGCTCCGGGCAGGGGATCAAACTTGAGTCCACGCATACCACCCGATGCGCCGCGCATGGCATCCGGCATTTCGCTGGATCGACGCCTTTTATCTAGAACCTCCAAATCTTCTGCCGCAACATTGGTTTTGGAATCATAGTCGGGACCGGCGACAATAAAAATGGGACCTTTGGCCTGTCCAAGTTCCTGGGGTATAAGATTGCGACTGGATTGCAGGATGTATAAATCAACCGCCCGGAGCAAAAATTCATCTTCATCGTTGACCAGGGCATTGAATGGGGCAATGTTGAGAAGACCATCGGGGATCACAAACACTTTTTTGGGTGCTTCCACCTCCTTGGCAATCGGTCCCCAGAGTTGGCTGTATAAATCATGCCCAACTTTTTTCATCTCCTCCTCTTCTACATCCTCCCCCTGGATACTCTCGCGAAACTGAGTGATCAAGGTTTTAATATCTTCATAGTTATCATAGGGAATCAGGCTGAAACGGGGCTCATCGCCCTCCATGGTGAGTGTCGCGGCGAGAAGTTTTTCCTTGTCATCGGAATGGTATACGAAAAAGTCCACCAACAAACTGTCCTCGGGAAGGTGGGAAATAATGTCATCAACCCCTACCTTGGCGATGCTTTGGCGAAATTTTTGGCTTGCTCGACCCAGTTCTCCCTCCAGACGTTCAATTTTCTCTTCCAGGATGCCCAAATAGGCCAAATGGCGCACGCCGGTTTGCAGTGTGGGGCCGGAAAGGGTGAGTGCGGTAAATTTTTTCCGCAAGGTTTTCAGTCTCGCGCTCATTTCAGCCAATTTCGGATCTTGTCCCATGGACGCTATTTGCTGAACTTCCGATGAAATTTTTAACAGCAGTCCTTTACGTTCCAGGCTCACTTCCAGTGCCTGCCGGGCGACATCGCCACCGGTCTCGGGCATGCGCGTCAGCAAGGTGAGAAAAGAATCGAGTTCTGGGCGGTGCAGACGGATGTAGCCCTCACGGGTGTTGGCCCCGGCGACCCAAAGCACACGATCAAGAAAACGGTTGCGGTGCATGAAACCTTGTCGCCGCATTTCAAGGGCACCCTGCATATCTTTGGCTTTTTCAAGGACATCGGCCAGGGCGTTGCGCGTTTCAAAGGTGTAGGGATGCTCCTGGCCCAGAGTTTCCTCGTTCAATTGCAGGGTTTTGGTCAACACCTCTTTGGCTTGGTCCAGTTGGCCACGGGCCAGCAACAATCGCCCCGTGTCCAGCATGGTGCGTTGGGTATCGGGGTGTTTTTCACCAAGGACGGAGGTGCGAAGGCGCAACGCTTTCTCGAACAGCGGTCCGGCCACATCCAATTTTTTTTCACTCAAACGGGTTCTGGCCAGATTGTTCAAGGCTTTGAGAGTTTTTGGATTTTCTTCGCCAAGAGTTTGGTTCCATGCTGCCAGTACCTCAACGAACAATTCTCCGGCTTTATCATATTTACCCTGTAGCATTTGCAGGTAGGCCAGGTTGTTGACGAAGGCGATGGTATCGGGATGTTTGTCGCCACGGTTTTTTTTGGCGGCGGCAATGGCACGTTGGTAGAGAGGTTCCGATTTTTCAAAATTTCCCTGACTTTCATACAGCATCGCCAGGTTGTTCAGATTGGCCAGGGTGCTGGGATGCTCAGGACCGAAAACCTCTCCGGAAAGGTTGTAAACCATGCGAAAAAGCGGCTCTGCGGTTTCATAGAGTCCCTCCTCTTCCAACGTCAAAGAAAAATCGTTGGCCGCCACCAGGGTGCTTGGGTGTTTTGGACCCAACAGGCGCCGAAAACGCTCATAGGCATCCAGGAACATTTTTTCTGCCTTAACCAGCTGTCCTTTGCGACGCAGTACGCCAGCCAGATCGCTCTGGGTGGAAAGGGTGTTGGGATGATTTTCTCCCAAAAGTTTGGTTTCCAGCTCCAAAACCTGATGGTAATAGCCCTCGGCTTGGTCCAGTTGGCCACGATCTTCATGCAATCGCGCCCTGGCTCCCAAAGCCTGGGAATGTGCGGTTTGTCCCGCTTCGTCCGCCGTTTCAGGAAGGGCGAGCAAGGCATCGAGTATGTTTGCTGCTTCGTCAAATCGGGCCTGGAACCGCAGCGATTCGGCCAATCCGGTCTGAATTTCGCGCAGCTTGGGATCCTCTTTGGAAACTGGAAGCCGCCAAGCATCCAAAGCCAGACGGTACTCTTTTTCTCCGGCGACGTGCTCCCCCTGTCCCAACAGTGCTTCGGCGTAGCGACGATGGCAATCGGCTGCGAGGGGGTGTAAATCACCGTAGGAAGCCATATACAACGGACAGATGGTGGTAAAAATGGCCACGGAATCGGAAAAACGACCTTGCCCCATATAGAAGGATGCTGTCTGTAAATCGGCCGCCAGGGTTAAAGCATGCTCATGGCCTAAAAATTTGGCATAGGTCTGACGTATTTGTTGCCAATTTTTCTCCGCTTCGACCCAGTTGCCACGCTGTTGCTCAAAACTTGCGTATTGTTGTTGAATGGCAAGGGTTTCTGTATGTTCCAGCCCGAGGGATTTTTGGGCTGTCTGTAAAAGTTGACGATAGGTGGTTTCAGCCAGTTCGGCCTGATCCAAAGCTACATGCAACGCTGCTATTTCACGCAGGCTGTTGATGGTGGCCAAATGCTCGGGGCCAAAGTTGCTACTCGCGCTTTTCATGGCCTCATTGGCCAAAATCAGGGCTTGGTCTGCCTTTCCAGCATCACTCAACTTGCTAACCTCTTCCATCAGGCCGCTCCAAACCGCAACCGCAGCCTGGGCTTCGGGAGTTTCAGGCATGGTTTCGGCGGCGGCCAGCCTAGTTTCCACCCACTCGGGGAGAATTTTTTCCAACACTTCAGCAACCCGTTCATTGAACAGGGCGAGAAACTCAGGATTTTTTTGTTGGGTCGCCTCGGCGATGCCTTTTTTGAACAAGGTCAGGGCATTCTGGACATCACCAGCCATCTGCGACAAGGTACCGGCACTTTTGATGGTGTCTAGCTGGTTGGGGGCAAGGGCGTGGGCGGCGAGAAAATGTCCCAGGGCTTGGGAAAAGTCTTCCTGATCCCACGCCGCCTGTCCTTTGTCCGCCTCCCCCTGGGCCGCCTGGGCAATGGGGTCGACCGCAGCAGCCCAGGCTGACGAACCCTGCGAAAACACTGCCGTGGTTACCAACAACAACACAACCACTGCAAGACGTAAAAACCATCGGCCCACGGCTGCGATGTTTTTCATAGGAGGTCATCTTTGGGGGCAGAGGGAGCGGACCGGGGCGCGGAAATTGGAGCCAGACCTTTGAGTTTGGCGGCACTGGGTTTGAGTCGAGACACATAATCCATCACCGCAGCAATGTCCTTCTGGGTGTAACCTTGGATTTGTTCCACCATCATCGGGTGGGCATTACGCCGCCGACCGTCCCGGATCCACTGATATTGTCGCACCAGGTATTCATAGTGCTGCGCCTGGTACAATGGATAATATTGCTCCGCCTTCCCTTCCCCATGGGCTCCATGACAGACGACGCAATCCTGGTCGTGGATGCGCCGCCCCAGTTCCAGGTCGGTCCCGGGACCTTTGCCATTCTCCTGGGTCATGGGCATGGTTTCGATGTAGGCGGCGACATCGGCAATGTTTTGGACACCTCCCACTTCGCTGGGCAGCGCGAAACGGTACATGGTGGGATTGTCGCGATTTTTGGCGCGAATGTCGGCCAGTTGTTTGATGGTGACTTCTCGCAGTTGTCCGGCGATTTGCGGATATTCTCCGTTGATCGAACCTTGTCCATGGGGCAGATGGCACTTGTTGGAGCAGGAGTCGAGGTAAACTCGAAGGCCATTTATAACGTTACCGGAAAGATGCAGGGCGGCTTCACGTTCTCCCCTGGACTGATTTTTCCAGTTTTCGATGAGAGGCGTTAACCGGGAAGGGGGGGTGAGAAAACGGCGAAAGGGGGTAGAGGTTTCGGTAGATTTGGACGCCTGCGGCGGAGTTGCTTCAGTTCCGGCCCACGCGGGAACAGACCAGCCGACAGACATAGCAACCCCAAGGAGGATTGCGGGAAGCAGGGAGAAAGCTGAAAAATAGATCATGGGCAACGATGTCTCGCGATAAACGTTATTTCCTCCCTCGCAGAATACTAAAAAAAATAGGGAATGAACATCTTTATCCGTCAGTCTCCCCGGTTCCGGGGAATCGGGTACGATTCAGCATTCATGGACGCGTGAAATGGTCGCAAGTGTTTTGACTTTGTGATCGAACTCCAGGGCCTGATTGACAAAATCGGGAGTTGCCGGTCCGCTTTCGACCCAGGTTATTCTGTGCCCTGAAGAAAGAACAAGATCATCGTCAGACCTTTCATCGAATGAAAGGCCTCGTTCTTCAAGCAAAAATTTAATGCTGCTGCGAATGGTTTGTCGTGACGCCGAATCCATTTCGGCCACGGCAAGCATGATATTGTCTACATAAACCACCAACGTCACCATACTGCTCTCCCAAATTTCGCCGTGCTTTATTTTTTCGCTACGCGAAAATGATGGAATCCTTGTCGGGAAAATCATAACATAAAACTGTGCAGAACCAACCTGCAAGTTCCCTCAGCGCAAATTTTTCACTATTGGACACCCCAGCCATGCCTTCGTTTGCCAATAGCCGCAAGCCTCAGCGTTTTTCCCTTGGAACACTGTCGAAAGGAAGGTGCGGGTTTTTTTTTCGCGTGTTTTTTTCGTTCGTCATGGTATTTGGGTTTTCCTTCGATGGATCGCTTGCCACCCTGACCGTTTCCCAGGCGATGGCTGCCGACGAACCGGTTCACATCGGACGGGTGTTTCACATCACCGGCGATGCCCAAGGCAAACGCAGTGGGGAAGACATTAAACCTCTTCAGGCCAATGATGAAATCCATACCGGGGAAGAAATTGTCACCAAAGCGGGGGCGGTGGCCATTCTCAAGTTCAGGGATGGTACCACCTTCACCGTTGGACCGGATGGCAAAGTGGTATTGAATGAGTTTGTCTTCAATCCGACAAACAGCGAAACCAAAAATACCATCAAGGTGGAAAAGGGGGCCTTTCGTCTGACTTCCGGGTTTAAAACGAAAAATTCCGATGTCAGTTTGCGCACCCGGACGGCGACCATCGGGGTACGCGGTACGGTGGCGGAAGGGTTTGTCGATGAAAAAGTTCCAGAGTTCATCAACCTGCCCAAAGGGGTGGGCCATGTCCAAACCGCTGGTGGACAGGTCGAGCTGACGGAAGGTCACTTTGCTGCCTCGCAAGCAGCGACCAATGCACCCGTGGATTCTTCTGTCCTGCCGGCAGCCATCGCGGCTCAGGGAATCGGTTTGTTGCGTGCGGAGATTGGCGATGAACTGCCCAAGGGGACACCATTGACCCCGGAACAGATGAAAACCGATGCCTTAGCCAACCGTATGACTGCGGATCAGCAGCTCACAGGTGGCAAAGAAGTCGCAAAGAAAGGGTTTTCCCTGTCTACGCTATTTCGCTCTTTTTTACGTTGGCTCGTGGTTTTACTGCGTGGATGGATCGCTTCTCTGAACGGTTGGCTGGAGCACTTGGCAGGGAATTTTTCCTTGATTCGGGAGGCCAGGGCGGCGGCAGGGGAAGAGGTTTCTCAAGCACTTTCTCTCCTGGTCAAAGCCGCCGGTGTGGGAATTCTTGAACCGACAAAAGGTGCTCTGACTCCGCAACAGACGCAAGCCCTTCAGGAATTCAAACTTGAGGCCCAGCGCGTCGTTCCTGATGCGGATGCGGTTTTGCGCTCCCACCAGGACAAACAGAACAGCGAAAACCGGAAGAACACCCTGGAGTCCACCAAGGATGTGGTCCAAGGTTCCGCCTCGGTGGCCACAAACAGCCAGGAAGTGGCCAACATCGTCAAGAACGCGGTCGAAGCTTCACCCAAAGGGGATAGCGAAATGGCTTCGGTGATTGTACGCGAAGCGGTTTCCGCCAAGGGGACCACCAACAATGCCGATGCCGCTTCGGTCATTACTCAGGCGGCGGCAAAGGCCGATCCGGGTGTGGCTGGGGCAGCGGCCGGGGCGGCGGTATCGGGACTGCCGGCGCAAGCCCAGGCGGCGGCAACCGGTCAAATTGCCGCAGCAGCAGCCAAAGCGGCCCCTGAGGCAGCGGCCAGCGTAGCCACGGCAATGATTCAGGCGGTAGGGACCAAGGCGGCGGGTGAGATTGCCGCAGCAGTGACTCAGGGTGCGGGACCGGCCAGTGCCGCCAATGTGGCCGAGGCGGCCACCAAGGCGGGTGGTCCCGATTCAGCCGCCAGTGTGGCAGCGTCGGTGACACAGGTTGCCGGGGCGGCGTCGGCGGCAAAAATAGCCGAAGCGGTTATGGCCAGTGCGGGTGCCGAGAACGCCGTCAAGGTGGCCGCCGCGGTCGCCCAGGTGGCGGGGCCAGGTGCAGCTGCTCAGGTCGCGGTGGCCATCGCCCAAAAACTGGATGCGGGTGCCGCTGCCAAAGTCGCGGCCGCCGTATCCCAGGTGGCCGGGTCTGCCGCCGCCGATGCCATTGTCAAGGCGGTGGCCGGGTCGGTCGGGGCCGGTGCGGAAGCCTTCAAACAGAGTGTGTCTCAGGCGGCCAAATCGCCGGAAATCGCCCAGGCGGTCAAGGAATCTCAAGTGGTTGGAGAGCAGGCCCGTGCGAGCGGTGACAAGGCCAGGGATGCCGATGCCAAATCGGACAAGGCCGCAACACAAGCGGCAGAGGAAGGAAAACAACCACCCAGATAAGGATGGTGGCAAGGCGACGGAACCCGCGCCGACCCAGCCCTCCACTTCTGGTCAACCTGGACCGGAATCACAGGGAGAGCCTGCCAAATCAGGAGCAGAGTCATCATCGTCCGCCAAAGGGGGAGATTCACAATCCGAAGCCCAGCTTGCAGCTCCGGTTCAACTTTCCCAGACCACCGAATCCAGAGCCATGTCTTCGGCCATGGCGTCGGGAGCCTCTGTCGAATCGGTGATTTTGCAAGCACAAAAATCGGGGGACATGAGCACAGCGGAGATTATCTCTGCTGCCGTGGCCGCAGGGATCGATCCAGCCGCTTTGACTCAGGCGGCGGTGAGTTTGGGGATCAATCCCAGCGATGTCGCGGCGGCGGCGGTTCAGGCGGGGGCCGATCCGGCCGAGGTGGCGGGGGCGGCCATCCTTGCTGGCGGTGACCCCGCTGCCATTACCCAGGCCACCATCAATGCGGGCGGCAATGCTGTGGATGTGGCTTCGGCGGTGATTGCCTCCGGTGGTCATGCGGCCACCGTTGCCGCTACCGCCATGGCCATGGGTGGTGATGTTGCCGGAATTACCCGTGCTGCGATTCAAGCGGGGGGAAATATCGCAGAAATTTCAAAGGCAATGATTGATTCGGGAGCCAGCACTACAGAAGTCATGAACGGGGCCATGCAAAGTGGGGTTGGAGAAAAAGCCGCCACACAAGCGGTCATTGTTTCGGGGGGTAACGCTGGCGAAGCCTTGGCGGCGGCATCCAAGGCGGGGGCTGATATTCGCGAGGTGGCTATGGCGGCTATGGCTGCGGGTGGTGATCCGGCAGCGATCACCGCTGGAGCTGTCAAGGCAGGAGCCAACGCTGGGGAAGTCACTGCGGCCGTCATTCAGGCTGGAGGTGATGTCCAGGCGGTTGTCCAGGCGGCACTTCAGGCGGGAGGACAATCCTTTGAGGTTGTTGTCGGTGCTACTTCGGCGGCTCCAGACCAGGTTCGCAAGGCCGTGGATGCCGCAGTTGGTGCGGGGATGGATCCCAGTACTGCGGAGTCGGCAGGTGCTGCCGGGCAACAGATGGAATCTCCTCTGATCGATAACGGCAGCGTCCCAAGCCCCTCGTAGCGGGACGTATCGGAAAAATAGAGTTTGGTAAATATTACCGCAGGGGTTAAGGGGGGGATTATTCCCCCCCGTGCGGCGGCTTGGAGGCGGCAGCCCCCAAGGTTTTGGTTTTTGCCCGAAGGGCACCCTGTTCGGTACCCCCCAGGGGTCAGCACTTTGGGCACCGTGCCTGGTTTTTGTCTATTGATCAGGCCGGATCAGTGGATGCTGACGGTGCCGTCAGGCAACCCTTCCAGGACATCTCTGGCCAATTGCTGAATGGCCCGATAAACCGGCTCCGGGACAGGCAGGGGTTCTGTCCTTCCCAGGAGTTTGAACGCCTGGGAGATGGACTCCAGGCCTCCGAGATCGACATCGTCTACCGGCATGCGTGTGGTGCTTGCCTCCTGTGGTTTTGCCGTCCGAGCCGGTCCCTGGCCCGTACTGATCGTGTTGGCGGCGAGTTGAACTGAATTAAACGGGTTACTGACTGTGTTGCTGACTGTGTTGTTTTCCATGACACTTCCCTCAATTTACTCTGAGAAAACGTCTCTTGGAGTATTCATCGACCTGTTTTATCGAAGGCTTTAGAAAAAATTGCGGGCCGGTGATTCTTTTCCATCCTCGGGGTTCATCAAAAAAGTTCAGGTTGCGGCATGAATTGTTTGGGGTCCACCTTCCACTTGTCAATCGGCTCGGAACGGATGATACGATAGCCTTTTGTGGTGTCTTTGGCATGATCCATCAGGTTCAGGTCCATGGGTTTCAATTTTTTGCCAACCTTGCCGTCGATGATCACCTTGATGCAGGGATGGAGCAGGCTTTCGGCGTTGGAGCGTATGACCACACCGATGAGGTTGTTCTCCAACCTGACCAGGGTTCCCATGGGATAAATTCCCACACACTGGACAAATTTTTGAAACAGTCGTGGATTGAAATGGTTTTTGGACCAGTCCATCATGCGCTTGAGGGCCACGTGCGGGGGGTTACCCTTGTGGTAGACGCGGTCGGAAGTGATGGCATCGTAGACATCGACGATGGCAGCCATTTGGCCGAATTCGTTGATGTTGTCCCCTTTGAGGCCATGGGGATAACCGGTACCATCGAAACGTTCATGGTGCTGGGCGGCTACAAAGACGCTGATTTCGGGGATGCCGGGTGTTTGTTCCAGAATTTGGCGGCTGAAAGTGACATGTTGCTTCATGATCAAAAATTCTTCGTCGGTCAGTTTTCCGGCCTTGTTAAGAATGGATTCGGGCGTTTTCATTTTGCCGATGTCGTGAAGCATGCCGCCTACACCCACCTTGATGATGGTTTCTTCTTTCATTTTTAGGGCGCGACAGAAAGACATAAGGAATACGCCGACGTTGACCGAGTGCATGAAGGTATATTCGTCGCGTTTTTTGATCAGGCTGAGGCTCAGGATGGCGTCGGGGTTGCGGAACATGGACTCGGCCATGTTGCGGACGGCATCCTGGACGGGTCCAAGGGCCACCTGTTTACCGAGCCGGGCGTCCGCCAATACATCGCCGACAATTTTTCTGGCTCTGGATTTGACTTCAGCCGCTCCGGATAACTCTTCCTCGAAAGGAATGGGTGCCGACGCCTTGAAGGAAAGTTCATCATCGTCATCCAGGGCCATGAGTTGCTCCGACAGGGCTTGTTCGACCTGTCTCAGGCTGGTTCCATCGGCTTCTTCTCCCTTCGCGACATCAATGTAGACCTCCAGGATACCGTGTGTGATGACTGCTTGAACTTCCGCTTCGGTTTGGAGGCGGCGGGGACCACGAAAGGCGTTGGGATCCTTGTCTTTGCAACAGGGATCTTGCCAATCATGGTTGAAATCGGTCACGTACATTCCGGGTTTGAGATCCCTGACGCTTATTTTTCGTATGGTTTCCACAGACATTGCCATAGACCTCACGTTATTGGCTAAAAAAACACCTCAAAGGATTGGTGCGGTGTTCCAAAGCCTTGCAGAGCGGAGAAAAAAATAGAAATTGATAAACGTTCATTATACCACCATCGATCCCTCAATGAAAATGCCGACGTTCTGGATTGGACGATGGGAAAGACATTTTTCCAAAGGGACGGATACCATTTTCTGTTTTTTGTCGATTTGCGGTGACACGGGCGGAACGTTAGGTGACAATAAAAAAAATGTTTTATAATCCATGATGTTATCATAACAGATTCTTGTTACGCAAGGTGACTTTGCGTGAAACATGCGTTAACATTGAAATGATTGGCCAGCCGTGCCGGCAAGGACAGGAAAAACAGGTGGATTTCTGTTGACTTTTAGGCCACAGTTCGATGAAATGACGGTATTAGGCGGTTTGTGGTGAGCGGTTTAGAGTCTTTATCCGGCGTCCAACTTTGACCAGTGCCTGTGATCCGAACCAACATGAAAACACGATCCAAACACACCATCTATCGCTTTATTGTTTTTCTGTTGGCGGTCATGCTGGCGGAAGGATTGGCACCGGGCCAGATTCAGGCCGGGGCTGAGGATGCGCTGAAAAAGGAGATGGACGAGACGCGCAAAGTGGCCGAGGCGGGGAACGCCGATGCTCAATTCAAGTTGGGCAACTTCCACTACCTGGGTCAGGGTGGCAAGGCCGATTCTGCCCAGGCCAAGCTTTGGTTTGAAAAGGCGGCCCAACAGGACCATGTCGAGGCGCAAGCCAGTCTTGGCGTGCTGCTTTACATGGGGGCCAGTCAGGAACAGGACGTTGCCAAGGCGGTGGAATGGTTTCAAAAGGCTGCCCAGCAGGGGCATCCCGGTGCTCGGAAACATTTGGGTATTCTCTACGATACCGGACAGGGGGTTCGGGCGGATCCGTCAGAGGCGGCGCGTTGGTACGGTTTGGCGGCCGCCAGTGGTCACCCGGACGGAGTGCGCCTGTTGGAGCGGGCGGTGGAACTTTCCAACAAGGCGAACAATCCGGATCATGTCCAGACGCAGGCACTTCAGGAACAGTTGGCCCAGGCCAGGAAAGGGGCGGCGGAGCCGGTTAATAATCCCCTGGCGGACCTGTCTGCCAGCCTGAACCAGGCCGTCGATTTACAAAACCAGGGACTCTACGATAAGGCGCATCCCCTCCTGAGTACCACCTGCGGCAATTTTTTAAAGGTAGCCGGAGATAAAAATCCCGAGACCGGTTGGTGTTTCAACCGACTGGCCGTCCTTGAAAGTGTCATGGGGCGAATGAATGATTCCGAGGCCACGTTTAAAAAGGCTTTGGCCATTCAAAAGGGTGCCCTGCCGGAAAACCATGCCGATATTTTGGGGACGCTGTCGGATCAGGCGGAATTGTTGCGGATGCGCGGACGCTTCAAGGAAGCCCGTGCCCAGCTTGAGGGTGTGCTGGGCAAGAGTGGTGCTGCTGAACTGGCCGAGGTTCGTATGGCGGCCAAAGGCAACCTGGCCAAGGTTCATGAAGAATTGGGTAACTTTGAGGATGCGGTTACCTTGACCCGGGAAATTCTTGACTTTGAAACCGCGACTTTGGGCAATGAACATCCCAATCGTCTGACCACGTTAAATAATCTGGCCGGTCTCAAACGGCGGATGGGGGATTTTGCCGGGGCGGAAAAGGACTATCGCCAGGCTTTGGAAGGTTTTGAAAAAGTTCTTGGTGCCGAGCATCCGGCGACCATCACCATGATGAACAATCTGGCGACGACGCTCGAAAGCGAAGGGCTTTTTGATCAGGCCGAACCCATGTTCAGTCAGGCGTGGCAAGCTTCGGAGAAAGTGCTCGGCAAGGATCATCCCACCACCATGGCCAACATGAACAACCTGGCCATGCTTTACGAGAGTCAGGGCGTTTTTGAAAAGGCCGAGGCTTTGTACAACAAGGCCATTTCCCTTTCCGAGGCCAAGCTGGGGGCGTCACATCCCGATACCATCGCCATCGTCAACAATCTGGGTTATCTCTACCTCCTGAAGGATGAACACAAGGAGGCGGCGAAGCGGTTTCAAAGGGTTTTGACAGTCTGGCAGGGGGAGCTGGGTGAAAAACATCAAAAAACCCTCAAGGCTATGAACAACCTGGCCCGGGCCGAGCACAAGGCCGGTCAGGTCAAACAGGCTGAAACCTTGTTTTTGCGTGCGCTGTTGTTGCGCAAGGAAGTCCTTGGCGCAAAACATCCCGACGTTTTGCGTTCCATGCACGATCTGGCCGCGCTCTACCGTACGCAAAAACGCACCAAAGAGGCTCGTGAACTTCTTAAGACCACATTGGCCCTGGATGAGGAAGTTTTGGGCAAGGGGCACCCCTACACTTTTGAAACTCTCAACACCTTGGCGGGGGTGATGGAGGATGGGGCGGCACTCCAGGAATCTTTCCCTTTGCGGCAGGAAGGTTTTCAGCGGCGTACCGATTTTTTGAATCGTATGCTGTGGGTGGCGGATGAAAATGCCCGTGAAGGCTATATTCGCCTGCATGCCCCGGAACTGAGTGCCTATCTTTCCCTTTTGACCCTGTTGCAACCGGATGTCGGAGGTCGGGAGGCTCTTGATGTCAGTTTGCAGCGCAAAGGGTTGTTATTGAAGATCACCTCGGAAATCCAGCAGGTCAGTCAGATTGCCAAAGATCCGGCACTGACCGAGTTGACCCAGAAGTTGGCCGAGGCGCGCAAGGAGTTGGCGTCGTTGACTCTTTCCGGGCCAACTCCGGAAACCAAGGACAGCTATATTGGAAAGATTCGCGATCTGGGAAGCAAGGTCAACGATATTGAGCGTCGTCTGGGACAGGCCAGCCAGCGTTATCGGCACACGACGCTCCAATATTCTGTCGATCAGGTGGTTTCTCTTTTGCCTCCCAAAGCGGCTCTGGTGGATTTTCTGGTTTTTAATCAAGATGGAAAATCCAAACTGATGGCCAGTACCATGGTTGTCGAGAACGGCAAACCTGCATTCAACATGGTGGTCTACCCCGATCTTGACCAGATACAGAAAGGGGTGTTGGAGTATCGCACCATTATCCAGAGCGAGGAGGCAGAACCTGAGGATGTCATGCAGGTCGGGCAGAAGGTTTACGATCTGGTCTGGGGGCCGATTGTCGCTTCTCTGGGGGATCGTGAGGACGTTTATCTGGTTCCCGATGGAATTCTTAACATTCTCCCCTTCAATGCCCTGGTGGCTCCCGATGAAAAATATCTCATCCAAAAAATAAAGCTCCACATTTTGTCTTCGGGTCGTGATATATTTCCCTCATCGATTCCGGAGGCCAAGGGAGACATACTCATTGTTGCCGGTCCCGACTACGACTCCAAGAAGGTTGTTGGGGATGTACAGTTGGAAGCGGTCAGCAAAAAGCGTGCGGCGGCGGTCATGCAGGGGCTTCGTGGTGCCGGGAGTGGTATGCGCGGGCTTCACTTTGACTTGCTGCCTGGTGCCGAAAAGGAAGGCAAGCTGATTACCGATCAGGCCAAGGATAAGGGTCAAAAAAATCAGATTTACACCCAGAACGACGCCCAGGAAAAATTGATGCAGGGGTTGTCGTCGCCCCCCCGAGTGGTTCACGTTGCCACCCATGGTTTTTTTCTCAAGCCGGACGACAGCCTGAAAAAACGATTATTGAAGCTTCAGCGTGGAGCTGACATTCAGATGCCCCCTCCCGGCGACAATCCGTTGCTGCGTGCCGGGTTGGCTTTTGCCGGCATCAATGCCAACGCCCCTTTCCTTGGCGAATTGGATACGGTCAACGATGGTGTGTTGACGGCATTGGAGGTGTTGGGGCTTCACTTGGAGGGAACACAGTTGGCTGTTCTCAGCGCGTGTGAGACGGGGTTGGGTGAAATTCACGAAGGCGAGGGGGTCTATGGTTTACGGCGTGCCTTCATGGAAGCGGGGGTCCAGTCTGTTGTTTCGTCCTTGTGGGAGGTCAGTGACGCAGGTACTCAAAATCTGATGACCAGGTTTTACGGTCGTCTGATGGCGGGTCAGGCTGTGGATGTTGCCATGCGGGAGTCTCAGTTGGAATTGTTGAAGAGTTCGGAGTGGAGCAATCCTTATATCTGGTCGGCCTTCATGCTGGTTGGAAAATAGGATCGGAAATTTTGACGTGCCGGAAAAACAAAGTTTGACAAGAAAAGTCGTCATCAAGCAACTACCATCTTAATGGGAGAAGGGTCATGAAACCGCATTTGATCAAGTATAGTTTCCTGCTGGTGGCCGTTTTTGTTTTTGGGCTGGCCAGCCAGGCTTTGGCGCTCGCACCACCGGTCGCAATGTTGACCCAGGCCAAGGGGACGGTGGAAGTTTCCAAGGACAAGGAATGGAAGAAAGTAACCGCCAACAAATTTGTGTTTGAAGGCTCCAAGGTTCGTACGGGTGCCGATGGTGCGGTGACCATCATCAACCAGGCCACCAATACCAGCCAGAACATGGCTGCCAACAGTGAGGTGGAGATTACGGCTGCGACCATCAAGGTGGTCACCGGTTCCCTTTCCGAACCGCAGAAAGCGGGCGATTCCGCTTTGGCGAGCATGAGCCAAAGGTTCGAGCAGGCGCAACGTTACACCACCGTGCGCCGCAGCGTTGACAAAAAGGAAAAGGATCAAAAGCTTAACACTGTTCAGGATATTACCCTTTCCGAGGCCCATCCCGACTTGGTGTGGTCCAACATGGGGCCGGAGTTTTCCTATCGTCTGATTATCGACAACAAGGGAGTTGAGGTTCCTGCCAGCAAGGACAACATGGTTCGCGCCAAGGTGGCTGGGTTGACTCCTGGTGTCCACAAGTTTCGGGTTGAAGTGGTGAAGGATGGTGTATCGGTTTTCACCCCCAAGGCCGAACACAATCTGGTTTGGTTGGGTGGTGATGCCCTGGCGGAATTCAGCAAAAAGCTGGCAGAACTCAAAAGTTCGGCACCCGGTGATGATTTTCTGGTGGCCAACTTTTTGGATGAAAAGGGTATGACTGTGGCGGCCATGGACATGTACCGGAAATATTTCAAGGATCATCCGGGCGACGTAGACATGTTTCCGCTTCTGATCAAAACCTATCACGATCTCAAGTTGCAGGATCTCAAAAAGGAAGCGGCACTGGAGTATAACAAGCTTTCCGGGAACTGATTTTGTCTGAATGAGTGCGTTGGGCCAAAGGCGTGGAGGTTTCCTCCACGCCTTTTTTGTGGTTGATTTTTCCCCGAATATCTCCGACATGGCCTCCTGAACAAATACTTCCAGGTTGGTTGAAAGGATCAAGGCCAAAAAAGTGTCCGGTAGCGAAATACAGGCTGGAAATTGTCATTGCGGTTCAACGGGAAAATGTCCACAATGATGGTTGGTCTTCCGTTTTTTTTTCGTTGTGGCCGTTTGATTTGTTTAAATATTCAGAGGCTGTTGCGACAAGCATTGAAAGCCTGTTGACGACGGTAAAAAAGCTTTGCGCTTCCGTCTATCGCCTGTTAATCGGGGAGAATCATTGGGGTATGAACAAGATCCTGAGACGTTACGATATTTTTGCGACCATTTTGTTTTTTATGCTGGCGATTCCGGCGGAATATTTTGAAATTTTCTCTCTTATCGAAGAACAGACCATCTCTTTCCGCCATATCCTTCGACAAAATTATGGTGATCCGGAATTGTTACGTTTTCCTTCCGATAAGATTGTCCTGGTCAATACCGATGAGAATTTTTTCAAGGAATACAAGAGCTTTCCCCTAAGGCGGACCGATGTTGGCAAAATTGCGGAAAACCTTAAAATGTTGGGGGCGAAGGTTGTGGCCATCGACCTTTTGATGGATTTTCCCAGTTCCTACAACGAAGACCAACCCACCGCCGAATCCTTGAAAAAAGCGGAACCGGTTCTTTTGGTGTCTCAGGCCAGTATTCGCGGCGGCAAGTTTGAAGGATTGAACCAGCCTACCCAGGAGTTGGCGGCGGTCACCCAAAACGCTTACACCAATATTGGTTCCCAAAGTGGTCTGGTTACCAGTCTGTCCAGGTTGAGGGTTTATCCGGAAATCGCTGAAAAGGCAAAGACTTGGCCCTATGCCATCAAGGCACTGGCGATGTTTTTGGGGGTGGAGCCGGAGTTGGGTTCCGGTGTTATCAGGTTTGGGCCTGATTTGGCCATTCCGATGGACCAGTTTAACAATATTTATATTGATTTCCCGGTGCTTCCACCAGGGAGCCGTTTTTTAAGCCAGACGGCGGGATTCTCAGCCCTGGATTATTTGAACCTTGACGGAAAGGATGAAGAGGAACTCTACGAGTTGAGTTTTCCCATCAAGGACAGGATTGTTTTGCTGGGTGATACCTCCGAGGTCTCCCACGACTGGTTTGATACCCCGGTGGGGATGGTCTATGGGGTGGAAATCATTGCCGATGTGATTCAGACCATGCTGAAGGGGGGACCGTTGCGGCCCGCTTCGGTTACCCATGAAGTGTTGGTGGCGATGGTGCTGATGTTGGGGATGATGGTGCTTGGTGTCATCAAACACCCGACGTTGCGGGTGTTGGTCGCCTTCCTCGTCATTTGTCTGTGGGGTGCCGGGGTCACGATGGTTTACATCAAACAGGGACTGGTGTTTTCCATGTCCTATGCCCTGTTGGCTGCCGTCCTGAGTTTTGTGGTTACCAACATGCGCTTCTATCTTCAGGAAATGAGCCAGAAAAAAATGATCAAAGGGGCCTTTGGTCAATATCTGTCGCCCAAGGTGGTGGACATTCTGGTTAAGGATCCTTCCAAGTTGTCCTTGGGCGGTGAAGAACGGGTGATGACCGCCTATTTTTCCGATGTGGCCGGGTTTTCTTCGATTTCAGAAAAACTGACTCCCTCGGAATTGGTCTTGTTGCTGAATGAATATTTGACCGCCATGTGCGAGATTATCGCCAGATATGACGGTACAGTGGATAAGTTTGAAGGCGATGCCATCATTGCCTTTTGGGGTGCCCCTTTGGATCAACCCGACCATGCGACGTTGTGCTGCCATGCTGCCGCAGAGATGCAGCAGTTCATGGCCGGGATGCGGGAACGGTTGGTCAAGGAAGGGCGGGCGGAGTTGCGCGTGCGCATGGGGATCAATTCCGGGCGCATGGTGGTGGGTAACATGGGTTCCAAGCAGCGTATGGACTATACCATCATGGGCGATGCGGTCAATCTGGCCGCCCGTTTGGAGGGGGCCAATAAATTCTATGCCTCCGACACCATGATCTCGGACGCGACCTATCAAATGGCCAAGGATAATATTGATTGCCGGGTGTTGGATACGGTGCGGGTGATCGGCAAGAAGGAACCGATTCCCATTTATCAACTGTTGGGCAAAAAAGGGCAGGTGACGGGCAAGCTTGCCGATATGCTGGTGCATTACAACGCCGGGCTGGAAAGATACAAGGCCAGAGACTACAAAGATGCCATCAGCCATTTTGAAAAGGCGTTGGGGGTCATTCCTGGTGATGGCCCTTCCAAGACCTACCTGGATCGGTGCAAGGAATATCTGGTCAATCCTCCGGCAGCGGATTGGGATGGAGTTTTTGTGTTTACATCGAAAGGCTAGAGAGTGTTGGTGTGACGACGCTTCCCTGGTATGACAGGATTCCGCGCACAAGAATTTATCTCAAGCTGCCTGAGATTATCGGCGGTTTGGCGGGGGTGATTTCGGGTGCCGAGGTTGGTGAAGAACGGGTGGGGACGTTTGAACAAGCCTTTGCCGGCATGATGGGGGTTGGGCAGGCTGTGGCGGAGCCTTATGCTAGGATTGCCCTGTATCATGTGGTGATGGCGTTGAACCTGCCGGCGGGCAGTGAAATTATCATGACCCCCATTACCATTCACGATATCGTCAACGTGTTGTTGATTGCCGGTCTTAAGCCTGTGTTTGTGGATATTGATCCGCAAACCTATCAAATGGATCCCGATCGGTTGCTCCAGGCGATCACCCCGAAGACCCGTGCGGTGCTGGTGACCCATCTTTTTGGTTTGGCGACCGATATGGATCACATCCAATCGTTGTGTCGGCAGCACGGGCTGGTGTTGTTGGAAGATGGATCCCATGCTTATAACGCCGCCTGGAAAGGGCGGAAGTTGGGGACGTTTGGGGATGCGGGTTTTTTTTCTTTGTCATCGCTCAAGGCGGTGTCCACTGGGTACGGGGGCATGGTGATTACCAGGGAGCCGGGATTGGCAGAGGGGGTGCGGCAACAGGCTAGGCAGCTCCCTGCGGTCGCCAAGAAGCATCTGTGGGCGATTATTTTCCGCAATCTTATCCTTAATTTGGCGACCCATCCTGTTTTTTTTTCCTGGAGTACCTTTCCCCTGGTCCGCTGGATCAGTGATCGAAGTCCGGAGACCATCCGTAAGATGCAAACCGACAACCCGCATGTGCTGCGTTTGCGGGAGCTGCCTGCCAGTTGGCTTTGGAAATTTAATGATGTTCAGGCTGGTTTGGGGCTTGAATGTTTGTCGCGGGTGCAGGGATGGGATGAAAAACGCAGACAAAACGCGCAGATTTTGTTGGAGCGTTTGGGTGGTGTGGCCCGGGATCGTTTGCCGCGTTTGCTGGAAGGTTCTCACAATGTATTTTGGCGTTTTCCCTTTCGTGCGCCGGAGGGGGCCGGTTTTCGTCGTTTTATGGCGCGGCGGGGCGTGGATTTGACCACTACTTTGTTGCCCTGTTGTTCGAGTATGCCTATTTTTGCTGATATTGGTCGGGAAACCCCGCATGCCCAACGGGCTGTCCGGGAGGTTCATTTTTTACCGGTTCATCCCACCATTCATCCTGATCGTATTCACCAGCAGGCTGAGATTGTGCTTGAATTTCTTAAGCATACTCCCCATGGGTAACCATTCAGTTCCCCCCCCTTTTTTTTTAGGTTAGGTTGAAACTATTGCGGGGGTCCGGGGGGTGTGTCCGAGAGGTTCCAATATTCAAATTGACTGAAAGGTGTCAATCCGGGGAATTGTCCGTTCGTCCGGTAGCCTGATCTCCTTTCCGAGGAGTGACCCAAAGGGAAG
>Ga0206226_1000002_pt1 | contig 19761 bp, 15 predicted proteins | sample MancosC3_FD_155478 | JGI IMG/M metagenome (GOLD analysis project Ga0206226, IMG submission 155478) | Subsurface sediment microbial communities from Mancos shale, Colorado, United States - Mancos C3 | ecosystem: Environmental > Terrestrial > Deep subsurface > Rock core/Sediment | place: USA...
AATTCAAAGACAAAACCTTGGGGCGCTGCCCCAAACCCCGCCGGGGGGGATGATCCCCCCCGGACCCCCGCAATAATTTTTGCCAAACTTGTGTATAATGGTATACCCTTAACCCCCCGCAATAATTTAATCTTCGTCCAAAGCAGCCCTCGCCGTGTCAAGTGCCGCGCGTACCGTCGCGAAAGCCGTCCCTCCCTGGGATTTTCGAGCGTTGACCGAAGCTTCCACCTGCAAAAAAGCTTGGACGTCGGCTTGAATGCGCACATCGACCATTTGCATGGCCTCCAAAGGCAAGGTGGAGAGCGTTTGATTTTTATCCACACAAATTCGTACGATCTTCCCCGTAATCTCATGGGCTTCGCGAAAAGGAACCCCCTTTTTCACCAGATAATCGGCCAGATCAGTCGCGGTAGTAAAGCCTGCCGCCGCCGCGGATGCCATTCTATCCCGACGAATCTGTAAACCAGGAATCAGGTCGGCAAACAGACGCAACGCCCCCCCCACCGTGTCAACCACATCAAAAACAGGCTCCTTGTCTTCCTGCATGTCGCGATTGTAGGTCAATGGCAAACCCTTCAGCATCATGAACAAAGCCATCAGGTGCCCCGTCACCCGACCGCTTTTCCCCCGCACCAGTTCAGGCACATCGGGATTTTTTTTCTGCGGCATGATGGATGAACCGGTGCAAAAGGCATCCGGCAATTCAACAAAACCATAGGCACTCGACGACCACAAGATCAATTCTTCCGAAAAACGGGACAGATGGTTCATAATCACAGCACCGGCGAAGGCAACTTCCAGGACAAAATCCCGGTCGGAAACGGCATCCATGGAATTGCGACAAACCCCGTCAAATCCAAGTTCTTCGGCCACCCATTCCCGGTCCACGGGGAATGGGGTTCCCGCCAACGCCGCCGATCCCAAAGGCAAACGGTTAAGGCGGGGACGCAAATCAGCCAACCGCTCCCGGTCACGGCCAAACATTTCAAAATAGGCGAGTAAATGGTGGGCTAGGCTGACAGGTTGGGCATTTTGCAAATGGGTGAAACCGGGCAGGATGGTTTCAACATGATCTTCGGCCAGCGTCAGGAGGCTCAACTGTACCTGGAACAAACTTTTGTTCAGATCATCCACCTCTCCTCGCAAATAAAGCCTGAGGTCGGTTGCGACCTGGTCGTTGCGAGAGCGGGCCGTATGCAGTTTGCCTGCGACCGGGCCAATCAATTCTTTCAGACGACTTTCCACATGCATGTGGATGTCTTCCAGATCCAGACGAAAAGCCATCTTGCCTGCTTCCAATTCCGCCCTGACTTTCGCGAGTCCGGCAAGGATCTGGTCTGCATCATCCCCGGAGATAATCCCCTGGTTGGCCAGCATGCGACAATGGACCGAAGAGGCAAGAATATCCTCGCGAAACAAACGGCTGTCATAATGGATGGAAGCGGTAAACCGTTCGACAAACGCATTGGTAGGTTCACGAAAACGCCCGCCCCACAATTTGCCACTGGAGGGGGTGTCTTTGGTCATGATTTTTTTCTCAGATTGGCGGCAATACGCATTCTCAAGGCATTAAGCTTGATAAAACCGCTGGCGTCACCCTGGTGGTAGGCCCCTTGGTCTTCGTCGAAGGTGGCAATCGCCGGATCGAACAAGCTATGGTTTGATTTTCGGCCAACGACAGAAACGTTACCCTTGTACAACTTCAATCGGACCACGCCGTTGACCATCACCTGGGAGGCATCGATCATTGCCTGGATCATCTGGCGTTCGGGAGAAAACCAATAGCCATTGTAGATCAAGGCGGCATAACGGGGGGCCAGTTCATCTTTCAGGTGGGCCACTTCCCGATCCAGGGTCAATGATTCCATGGCGCGGTGGGCAACACCCAGGATGGTTCCCCCGGGTGTTTCATAGACGCCACGGGATTTCATACCGACATAGCGGTTTTCCACCAGATCCAAACGCCCCACGCCGTTGATCCCTCCCAGATGGTTGAGCCGGGTCAATAGCTGGGCCGCCGACATTTTTTCGCCATCAATGGCAACCAGGTCGCCCTTCATGAACTCAAGTTCCACATAGGTGGCTTTGTCAGGGGCTTTTTCCGGGGCCACGGTAAGAAGGTACATGTCTTCGTCGGGCTCCTGCCAGGGATCCTCCAATATCTTGCCTTCAAAGGAAAGATGGAGCAGGTTTCGGTCCATGGAATAGGGGGCTTCTCCTTTTTTGTCCCGGGGAACCGAAATGCCGTGGGTTTCGGCATAAGCCAAAAGTTTATCCCGGGAGCTGAGATCCCATTCCCTCCAGGGGGCAATGACGCGAATGTTGGGCTTCAGGGCATAGTAACCCAATTCAAACCGAACCTGGTCGTTACCTTTTCCGGTGGCCCCGTGGGCGACGGCATCGGCCTGGGTCAGATTGGCAATTTCAATCTGGCGTTTGGCAATCAGGGGCCGGGCGATGGAGGTTCCCAGATGATAGACCCCTTCGTACAGGGCATTGGCTCGATACATGGGAAACACAAAGTCGCGGACAAATTCTTCCTTGAGGTCTTCGACGAATATTTCCTTAACACCATGTCTTTCCGCTTTGGCGCGGGCTTCTTCCAACTCTTCGCCCTGACCAAGGTCGGCAGAAAATGTGACGACTTCGCAGTGATAGGTATCCTGCAACCATTTTAGAATGATGGAAGTATCCAATCCGCCGGAATAGGCCAGCACCACTTTTTTTACTTTTACGTGCTCTGTCATGTTCCGCTCCCAATAAAACCAGAACATCATGGCCCTTCGGGCAAAAACCTCGGGGGCTTCGCCCCCAAACCCCCATAGGCATGAAGCTTTTTGTTTAAATTCAAAAAAAGAACCTTGGGGCGCTGCCCCAAACCCCGCCGGGGGGGATGATCCCCCCCGGACCCCCGCAATAATTTTTGCCAAACACTTCAAAGACGCCCAAGGATTAACCATTCCAAAATAGCTTTTTGCACATGCAACCGGTTTTCCGCTTCGTCCCAAACAACAGAGTGCTCACCATCAAGGACTTCAGACGTAACCTCCTCTTCCCTGTGAGCCGGAAGACAGTGCATGAAAAGGGCATCTTTTTTAGCTTCGCGCATCAATTTTTGATCGACCTGAAAACCGTGAAAAGCCCGAAGACGCCGCTGCCGCTCCTGCTCCTGCCCCATGGAAATCCAGGTGTCGGTGATGACCAGATCCGCCCCCGCCACCGCCTCACGCGGATTACGCGTCAAGGCCACCGAGCCTGAACCAGTTCTGGCTTGCTGTTGTTGCGCCAGGCTTAAAACACGGGGATCGGGATCGTAGTTGACCGGACAGGCCAACGTCAAATGACACCCCACCTTGATGCTGGCAAGAATCCAGGAATGAGCCATGTTGTTGCCGTCACCTACAAAAGCTACCTTGCGTCCCTCCAGCATACCCCGCTTCTCCTGGTAGGTGAACAGGTCGGCAAGTATCTGGCAGGGATGGAAATGATCCGACAGCCCGTTGATAACCGGAACTGTGGCAAACTGGGCCAATGTCACCGCATTTTCATGGGCAAAGGTGCGAATCATCAGGGCGTCCAAATAGCGCGACAACACCCGGGCACTATCCGAAATGGTCTCGCCACGGCCCAACTGAATTTCCTTGGAGGAAAGAAACAGGGCATGGCCACCCAACTGGAACATCCCTACCTCAAAAGACACCCGTGTTCGCGTCGAAGGCTTCTCAAACAACATCCCCAAGGTGCGCCCTTCGAGAGTTCGCGTGGCATGGCCTTCCTTCAAGGATTGCTTGAGCACAGCCGCCCGCTTGAACAGAAGCTGGATTTCCACAGCATCCAGATCGGACAGGGAAAGAAGATCCCGTTTTTTGTTTAAGGTCGTCGTCATGTCAAAACAGATCGTTTAAAACGCCAGCGAGAACAGACAAAGCCCCGTCAATTTCTTGCGTCCCGACAATCAGAGGTGGCAGCATGCGAATGATGGTCCCCATTTGGCAGCTGACCAGAAGACCCCGCGACAGGCACACACTGACCGCCTCCTCAGCGGGAGAATTAAGCTGAATTCCTGCCATCAACCCACAACCACGGACATCCGTGACCATTTTATGGTTGGCAGAAATTCTTCGGAGACCCTCAAGCAGATAGTCGCCCTTCGCAGCAACCGACTTGAGAAAACCCTCACCGTTGATAACTTCCATCGTCGCCAGGGCGGCACTGGATGCCAGATAATTTCCGCCAAAAGTGGAGCCGTGCGAACCCGGACTGAAAGCAGCCGCCACCTTGGCCGTGGTCAAACAGGCCCCCATGGGAACCCCCGAAGCCAAAGCCTTGGCTGATGTCATGATGTCGGGAGCAGCACCGCTGTGCTGGTGGCACCAAAAACGACCCGTACGCCCCATCCCGGTCTGAACTTCGTCATAAATCAACAATAAATCATGGCGGTTGGCAATATCGCGCAGGGCCGGCAAATAGCCAGGATCGGGAATGACGACACCCGATTCCCCCTGAATGGGTTCTACCAGAATGGCCGCCGTGTTTTCCCCAATCGCCTGTTCGATGGCCTGGGGATTATTGAAGGGGGCATATTTGAACCCGGCAGGCAATGGTGCGTAACCCCGTTGAACCTTGTCCTGGGCAGTGGCGGTCAAGGTGGCAAGCGTACGACCGTGGAAACCATTATTGGTAGTGATGATCTCGTAGCGGTGACTCTGCTTGCGCTCAAACATGGTCTTGCGCGCCAACTTGATGGCCGCTTCGTTGGCCTCGGCCCCGCTGTTACAGAAAAAAACCTGCTCGGCAAAACAGGATTCGGTCAGTGCCTTCGCCAATTCTTCCTGCAGGGGAATACGATAAAGATTGCAGGTATGGATCAGTCGCCCCGCCTGCTCACGGATGGCCGCCACGACTTTGGGGTGACAATGCCCCAGATTGTTGACACCGATGCCGGAGAGAAAATCCAGATAGGTTTTCCCCTGATCATCCCACAGAACAACCCCTTCGCCACGCACGAACGTAACGGGAAACCGAGCATAGCTGGGGATGACATGAGGCATTTTTATCATAGCGGCTCACCGAATCCTCTGAAAAATTCTCTTTATATCCTTCCTGACTTCACCGACGCAAGGATTGAAATATTCAATAAACACAATTTGGCATCAATCCATCCAACCAACTTCGGAACATGATGCCCTTAGAGCAAAAACCAAAAGACCCGGCCTGCACACGGCATCCGGGTCTCTTGGCTTAGTGCCAGGCTTGAAATAGATTCAAATGAACAGGGTGATATTCGCGTCCTGGGCGATTTCAAAAAAGCGAGCGGCACCGGCGTATTCCAGACCATCGATAAGCTCGGAATGCTTGAAATCAAACAGGTCAACCGTCATTTGACAGGCGATCATTTTGACCTCGGACTCGATGGCCATTTCCAGCAGGGTGTCGATGGAAGCCACCCCCTTGCCAGCCATTTTCTGTTTCATCATAACGGTGGCCATAGCTTCCATCCCTGGCAGAATCTGAACCAGAACGGGCATGGGAACCGGCATGGGCATGCCAGGATTGCCGAGGGGTGAGATTTTCAGGTTGCGTTCTTTTTTGACCACCTGGAGACCATAAAACGTCCAGAAGATGGTCACGTCATAATCCAGAGCTGCCGCAGTGGTAGCGAGAATCAACGGTGGGTAGGCAAAATCCAAAGTGCCTTTGGTCGCGATGATCGCCAGTTTTTTTTGATCGGCCATAGCCAATACCCCTTAACCTTTCTTTTTGATTTCGTAGTAGTAGACGCCACTGTTTTCGGAGGCTTTAATCAACTCGTTTCCGGTTTGCACGCAGAAGGATTCAAAATCCTTGGCGGAGCCAGGATCCGTGGCCTCGATGGCAAGCACCTGGCCGGTTGTCATGCCCTTCAAGGCTTTCTTGGCGCGAAGAATGGGCAAAGGGCAGTTTAATCCTTTTGCGTCAAGGGTAGAGTCAGCCATGTTTTTTGACCTCCAAATCGGTTTTCGCGGGAGTTTGTAGGAAAAATCTGTTAGCCTCTCAGTTTTCCTGGCTTAATCATTGCAGGATGCGCAGGATGCAACATTTTTTAACTGGTTCGAGGCCTGTAGCCGGACTGCGACAAAGAGTCTATTGTGCATGTTTTGTTGCCATCTGCCAAGGGACGTTTTTTCGGCGTATTCGGAAAAACAAGGTTTGGCAAAAATTATTGCGCAAGTCCGTAAGGAAACGGTACCCCCCAGCAGGGATTTGGGGGCGGATCCCCCAAGGTTTTGGTCCCTGCCCGAAGGGCATCATGTTCACGGTCTGTTACCTTAACCATTAAGCTGATTTAAGTCATGACTATCGTCCTGCTTGTCCTTGCATTATTGATCGTTCTCTTTTGGTCCCTTCTGCGATTGCGGTCCATGCGGGAGAGCCATGTAGCAGATGAACTGCCTCCCGATAAAACGACCATCCTCGTGGGTTTGTTCTACTCCTTAAGTCGCGCTTGCCTTCAGCATTATCGCGATAAAAACCATTATCCCAGGACCGTGACCGGGTCGGATGGGTCTCTGATGGAGCTGGGATATCTCAAGGGTGACACCCTGGCCGAAATCACCTCTGTCACCAAATTGTTTTCCATTGCCATTTCCGACCGGGCTGGATTTGGGGTATGTCTGGCGCATACGCCCGCCGCCATGGCCAACGACATTGTCGGCAGAATCAATGAAAATGATTGGCCGGGTGAGTTTGTCGATTACAAAAACGGTCAGTTTGTCCCTCTGGAAAGACCGATAACCCGAACCATGGTCAACCTAACGCTCCCCCTCCCCGTGCAACCGGTAGGTACCAAGCCGGTCATTCTGGAAAATGCCGAACCCGAAAAAAGGCCTCCAAGCGTGCTCCTTGAAGATGCAGACGAAAACGGAGACGGAGACGAAACGGCGGGAGAGGATCGAGAGGAATCAAACAACGAGAAAGATTTGTAAGTTGGAAATTTTGTTTTTTTCTGGTGGATGCCAAATGGGTGTCCATGTTGGACCGGCAGCCGTCTATTTTTGCGCCATAAATTTTTCAAACACCTTCTCCCCAATCTTGCTAAAAAACTGCCTGGCGGACATTTTGCAGATGGATTGATAACGGACATAGCCTCGGGGACTAGTCATGTACCAGCGCACCAATCCAAAAACTCCAGGCAAAATCATGCACAACCGAACCGTCAGACGACGGATAAACGAGGTGCGCCACAATTCAAGATTGACCATGTCGGCATACATGGCAATCTTTTGTTTGTGGACAAGGGGATAGCTCAGAGCCGAAAGGGTGTAATAATTGCTGGGACGCACTTTGGGATCAAAAAGGCCCCGCTGCAAAACCAGATCATAAAGCTCAGTGGCTGGCAGGGGATAAAAGGTGGTAGCTTGAGCACTGTCGGGTTGAATGGTTTGCAGCAGTCGAACACTGGCACGCATCACCGCTTCCGATTGATCGGGCATGCCCATCATGACAAAGGCGTGGGTACGGATGCCGTGCCGTTGCATCAAACGATAGCTGTCAAGAATCTTTTGGTCGGGCATGTTGCGTTTGAGGATCTGTCGGCGAAACGATTCATCACCACTCTCAATTCCAATGGAACATGACCAAGCCCCCGCTTCCTTAAGGTCGCAAACCCGGTTTTCGCGAATCAGTTCCGGACGTTCCATAAAAATAAATGGTGTCTTCAGATCGTGCAGATGCTCCCGCAGCTCGGCGGTCCGCCTGTCGGAAGTCATCACCACCTCATCGACGAAATACATCATGTCCATGCCATAAAGGGAACGGAACAATTCCATCTCCCGGCGCAATTGCGAACCACTTTTTTCCCGGCGCCATTTGCCAGCCCCTTTGTTGATTTCCATCAACGCGGAATTGCTGCAATAGGTACACAGGTAAGGACAGCCACGACTCCCTTCAAAAACACCACAGACTTGCGCCGTTGGGACCAGACGCAAGAAACAATGCTGGGTATAGTGCCGTTCGTCAAAAAGTTCATACCTCGGCTCCGGTGCTTGAGCCAGATCGAACAAGGGTCCTACCGGATTTTTGACCAATTCTTCCTGTCGTTGAAAAAACAGGTTGGGAAGTTCTCGAATGCGTTCTGGTTTTCCTTGGGCCATGGCATGGGCGATGGCCAAACAGGCATCTTCACCATCACCCGTCACCCCATAATCCACCAAGGGAGCCAGTTCCTGCGGGACAAATGTGGCGTGAGGCCCCCCCGCAAGCAAAAGCATGTGACCTTTGTTTTGTCTTAAAGCCTCAAGAATGGGCAGAGTCGCAGAAAATTCCAGTGTTCGCAGCGACACCCCGACAATATCCGGATGCCATCGGCCAACCTCTTGCATGACATGTCCCACCCACGCACCCGTTTCATGAAAGGTCAGATCGCAAATGCGAACATCCACGCCATGATTGACCAGATGGGAACCCAATGCGAGAATGCCCATTTGTGGCGTTTTGGGGCGGGTAATGTTGGGGTAGATGAACATGAACCGCATGGCAGAAAAATTCCGTGAAATGTTCCAGGATTAAGTTCAAGATGCCATCTGCGATGTTGCCGTAGTACCATAAAAAGCATCATGCTGACCGAGTGTATCAAACTTGGCCGACAGATTGCTAACAAGAAAAGCAGTTCGGTCGGCGCAGCAACAAAAAACGAGTTTCATAAAACTTAACGAAGTTGCACCTTGACAAGGGTGGGGCATGGGGCAAAACCGATTGTCTCTGAGAGTTTGGATTTTGTTGCTCTGCATCGGCATCCCCAACTTCGGGTCTCAGGCCCGAGCTGAGGATAGTGAATTTGTTCGCGTGGGTGTTTACCAAAACAAACCAGGTGTGTTTGTCGATGCCGAAGGGGAAATTCGTGGTTTCTACGTTGATATCCTCAAACACGTCGCCCAGGAAGAACAATGGACGATCCATTTTGTCCCCGGCACCTGGGATCAAAACCTTCAACGTCTGGAAAACGGCAGCATCGACCTGCTGACGGGCATCGCCTACACCAAAGAGCGTGACCAGATATTCGATTTTACCAAACAAACTGTTTTTCCCAACTGGGGACAGGTTTACACCCTTGAAGAAGATGCCGATTCGGTCCTTTGGCTAAAAGATCGCGTGATCGCCGGAGTCAAAGGAGATGTCTATACCCATGGCCTCGAAAAACTCCTTGCAGAGTTTGATTTCCCCTATGACATGCTCTACACCACCAGTTATGAAGAAGTGCTGTCACGCGTGGAGACGGGGGATGCCGACGCCGGTGTCATCCCCCGATCCTCTGGCATGGTGATTGAACATGAATACGATGTCTATAAAGCTCCCATCGTCTGTTGCGTCGTTGAAGTTCGCTACGCCGTCAAGGCAGGAACCCATGCTGGGTTGATTGCCGCTTTGGACCAGCAACTTAAAAGCCTCAAGGGAGACAAATCCTCGCTCTACTATTCCGCCATGAATCATTGGTATGGCGGAATCGAACAAGAACACTTTCCCAAATGGCTGATCTGGACTTTAGCCGTGGGAGCGGGTGTCCTGGTGCCGATGTTGATCGGAAACATGGTATTGCGCAAACAGGTCAAGGCCCGCACCCTGGCCCTGGAAAAAGAAATTTCCGTGCGCAAACACGCGGAAATCGCTTTACGTGAGGCCATGCATAATCTCAGGACCATCCAGGTAGCCCCGGGGGTCATCTGGATGCAAATACCCGAAGCGGGACTCTATATCCTGTGCGGCTGTCCGGGGGAGGTGGTCAAGCATCTGATGCATCGCGGCCTGATCCAACGCACCACGCAAAACGGGGTGACCTGGGAGACCGGTCCCAATGTCATTTTGCTCTCCGATCTGCTGATTCAAAACGGTGGGTTTGCCAATCTGGCGGAATTTCCAGTGTTACAAATGCTCTATCGCCAGGGGATGATTCTTCCCAAACATCCCAACAATACCGGTGTCAAACCTCTGCTTATCGGTCGAGAATCCCAGGTACGGGCACAAATGCACTATATCCATCGCGGCAATTATGGCCTTCTGGACAAAGGAGAATTGTTGGTTGAGGGTGTGGATGAGTCAACTGCCGACATGATGATGAAAATAAAAATAAAGTTTGCCTTTGGAGCGATCCGCGAACCTTCGCAGATCATCGATTCCCTGTTCATCGATACCCATCCGGTGGAAATTCGCAACGGGGTCACCGTGGCACGTACCGCACTCAACACCTATCGATTTTCCTATCGCGGCAACTCTCAGGATGTGGATCTCAACCTCCCTGCGGGTACCCCCTACGAACCACCCTATCCTCTGGGTCAGCACCGCATTCCACGGTACCATGAATTTGCCGTTCTCCATACCGGTCAGGGCGATGGATGGGATCGCAATCGTCCCAGCATGTCCAGCGTCATCCTTTTTCATGGTCGTATCTATCTTATCGATGCCGGTCCCGGCGTGTTGCAGGTACTAACCGCCTTGGGTATCGATATTTCTGAAGTCAACGGCATTTTCCATACCCACGCCCACGATGATCACTTTGCCGGATTGCCTGCCTTAATCCGATCGGATCGACGTATGCGCTATTTTGCCGTTCCCGTGGTACGCGCCTCCGTGGTAAAAAAATTCGCGGCCCTCATGAGCCTTGACGAGCACCAGTTCCATCATTTTTTCGCCGTCCGGGATCTTGCGAGCGGGCAATGGAACGATTGTGACGGTCTTCTGGTCAAACCGATTTTTTCACCCCACCCGGTTGAGAATACAGTTTTTATGTTCAAAGCGGGCGAAGGTCCAGAGGAAAAAACCTATGCCCACTGGGCCGATCTTTCCAGTTTTAAAGTTTTAGACGGTATGGTGGGAACTGAAAAACATGACCTGCCACTTTCGTTGGTGGAAAATATCAAACGGTCCTACCTGGAACGCGCCAATCTTAAAAAATTGGATATTGGCGGTGGCATGATCCATGGTATGGCTGAAGATTTTCGCTCCGATCCTTCCGACAGGCTGATCCTGGCCCACATTGATCGCAAATTGCTTCCGGCGGAAATGGAAATCGGCTCGGAAGCGGCTTTCGGAGCCGTAGATGTCCTGATTCCCGGCGAAAAAAATCTTATGACCGACAGAGCTTTTGGCTTTATCAAAGCTTTTTTCCCCCACATCGACGAGAAAGAAATAACCCTGTTGGTTCAACAGGCTCCCAAGGTCAACTATAACGCAGGCACCATCATCCATCGCGCCCAGGATTCCTGCGATTACCTGGAAATGGTCCTTTCCGGAACCGTCGCCTACCTTGAATCCAGAAATGGGGTGGAAAACCATCTGTCCATCGGTTCATTTCTGGGGGGAATCGATTTTCTGGGCCTCAAATCCGAAGACTCCTGGACCTTGCGCAGCATTTCCGATTGCATGGTGATCCGCCTGTCCCACGCCAACGTGCTTGCCTTTTTGGAAAAAAATAATTTAAAACGAGATTTTGTCGAAAGTATGAGGAAAATCCGCTTTCTGCGAAAAACTTGGTTGTTCGGCGAGGCAACGACCTCGTTTACCCTGAATCGTATCGCCCACTCCCTGACCCCCATGATGTTCGAGGTGGGACGGGAAATGTCCATCAGCGATCAAAAAAGCCTTTGGGTGGTGTCGGGGGGACAGGTGGCCCTTGCGGACGAGGATGGCCGGATCGTCGATGAATTGGGCGATGGGGGAGTTTTTGGCGAACAAAATTTTATCAACCCCTCCCTAACCGGTGGCTTCGCCCGAGCCTTGGAAACAACTCCGCTGTTCCGCCTGGATTATGATGACCTCATGAACATTCCCATCGTCCACTGGAAAATGCTGGAACTCTACGATAAACGTTGGCGTTTCAAACAGCGTTGATTCTGGAATCGATGGGAAGGGATTGAAATTTCAAGCTTTTATTTGGGTATCGAAAAAAAGTTTGACAAGAATTATTGCGCGGCTACGGGGGGATCATCCCCACCGGGGGGGACCAACAGGGGCAAAGCAGGAACAAATGATGGATGTGGCCAACCAAACACCGCAGGAAAAACTTCAAGAGCGGGTCTATTCACCGGACTCCCAACTACGGCATCCCCTCGATTTTTTTCGGATGGCGTTGCAGGACGTTTCCAATTCCAGAGATCTGGCGTGGCGTCTGTTTTGGCGAGACATCCATCAACGTTACCGGCAATCGATATTTGGCTTTCTGTGGATCTTGATTCCACCCATTATCACCACGGCCATTTTTGTCTTTTTGAATGAAAAAGCCATTTTAAACGTTGGAAAAACAGACATTCCCTATCCAGTTTATGTCATGTTGGGGACACTTTTATGGCAAATTTTTACCGAAAGTGTCCAGGCACCCATGACGCTGTTTGACTCCTGCGTCCCCATCATGATCAAAATCAACATGCCGCGCGAAGCCCCTGTCCTGGCAGCCATGGGCCAGGTTTTATTTTTGGCCGTCATGCAGCTTTTCATTGCCTTCGGTGCCATGCTCTATTTTGGCGTAGCCTGGCACTGGACGGTGTTGTTCGTCCCGTTCATGATCCTGGTTTTGATCACCCTTGGATCGGCCATAGGCTTGATTTTGGTTCCCATAGGTGCGTTATATAAAGATATCAAAGAGGGAACGACTGTCCTGTTGCGCTTGGCGTTTTTCATGACCCCCATCGTCTATCCACCGCCGCAAAGCTGGCCCTATTCCCTGATCGTGCAGATGAACCCTGTCACTCCGATTCTTCAAGCCACCCGTGATGTCCTGGCCAAGGGGCAAATGGCGGATCCCCAAAGTTTTGTATGGTTCAGCGTTGCCATTGTGATCGTTTTTTTCTTCGCCTTGATTTATTATCGTTTGGCCATTCCCATCATCCTGGAGCGGCTGGGGGCATGATCCTCCTGGTTGGGGTTACGACATGACACCTTTCGGACCTTTAGCGATCACCGCCGACGGTTATGGACTGACCGAAGGGATCAGTGAAGGAATCGCCCGCCTGGCCCGGACACAAGCCATCACCGGGGTCAGTGTCATGTGTCACCCTGCCGCCCGGCTGGAACGTCTGGAAATATTGAAAAATTCGGGCGTGCTTACCGGTGTGCACCTAGTCCTGGTAGAGGAACGGCCTGTTTTGGCCGATGACCCGGGATTAAAACCGATTCTGGACCGGCGTGGTCGATTTCCCGACAGTTGGATGCGATTGTTTTTTCTGGTGATGCTCAAGCCCTGGGTTCTACCCGCATTGAAACGGGAAGTGGAAGCCCAAATCAATCGTTTCGTCGAATTGGGATTGAGTCTGGATTTTATCAACAGTCACCAACATGTCCACCTGTTCCCCCCCATCTGGTTGACCTTGCGGCCTTTGCTGGAATCTTACAAAGTCCCCATCCGTGGAACGGCGCACTGGGATTGGCAGGGTTGGTCACCCCAGGGTTGGATCAACGCAATCTCCTGGATCAGTTGGCATCTGGGTTGCCGAATGGGAAACAGTCTTTCCCTCAAGCCCGTTGGCATCAATGCCACGGGACGTTTTTCCATGGCCACCGCCAAAGAACTTCTGACTGGAAAACAAAATTTTTCCCGTTGGGAGGTTCCGGAACTGGTGGTTCATCCAGGGTGTGAAGACCGGCAGGCCCGCGACTATTATTCCCACTGGAAATACCAGTGGGATCAGGAACGCACAACATTGGCCTCGGAACCATTGCAAACCCTCCTTGAACAAAACGGTTGCGACCTTTTGGGTGCCTCCATGAAAATTCGGGAACGGGTAGCGGAGGCGGGTACGTTTGCAACCCGCACAAAATCGTCCGAGGTGGTGTTGGCGATGGTTTGGCCACAGACATGGGAACAGGTGGTCCTGTTTACCCGGCTCACCGAAGGATTGGTCCGAAAAGGATCGAGTCCGCACCAGCTCCTCCCCGACCTCCTTTTTGGACTGGAAAGACACCAATTTGAACATTATCGCGGTTTTTCTCTGGGGCGACGTTTGATTGACCTGTGGTTTTGGTTGCGGTCCCTGGGTCAGCGTATCGACAATACCGAAGCACTATTGCACTTGGTTGTGCCATCTCCAGCCTGGGCCTGGGTGGCGGGCTTGATTGGTTTTCCTGGGGAAAGGGTGTTACTGCATTACAGTGGCAGAGCCGTCGCCTGGGATGCCGCCAATGGCAAGGCATTTTTAACCGATCCATGGTTTGTTGGACCAGCGATGTTGGCCAATCCAGAGTTTATCGCCCTCTTGGCGGGAAGGGTTGCGGCGGCACATTTGACCATGGATGCCGGTACGGCGCGCATTCTGACCAGGGTGGGGTGCAAGCGGGTATTTCAGTGTCCGGGACTCGTCGAACTGCCGGGTGGAAGCAAAGGGAGGTCCGAAACAAAAACAAGGAATACGTCGGATGCTTCCGCGATTTACGTCGGTTTTTCCGGCTCTGGCTCACCGGTGGAAGGTCTTGGAGATTTATTACGTGCCATGTCCCTGGCAATGCCCGAAAATCCCCCATTGCGTTTGCTGCTGACGATAAAAGACCGACAACGCTTCAAAAAAATTCAAAAAATGCTTCTGGAGTCGGGTTTGGCGAATCGGACACAGATGGTTGATGTCGGGGATGAGGAGGAATTGTTGTCGCAAGCAGACGTGATGGTGCTACCCTATCGTGCGGCCGTCGCGGCAGCGCTTTATCCGCAAGAGTTACTGGCAGCGGCGGCGAGTGGATGTCCCATGATCACGACCGCCATTCCCGCCTGGGAACATTTGTTCAATCTGGCATCTCCAGGATTGGAAATGATTTCACCCGGAGATGTTTCGGCCCTTAGACGCGCCCTGGTGACCCTGCCACGCCGAGTTGACCGGCCCAAAGGAGGGCCTCCCCTCTTAAAACCGCCCTCTGCGCATCAGGGAATGGAGGCGGTGTCGGCCATCCATCAGCGTTTGGGTGGCGGACGTTTCATCCCCGGCAACTGCTGACCGAAGCATCGATTGCCCAGGCATGTTCCAATCGTCCAACGGCAGCACTGCTGCGAATAGTTTGGGTCGCTTTGAGAACTGCCAGGGCCTGATGTCCGGTGACCAGGGGTGGAGTATGGCCACGCACCGCATCCACAAAATGTTGGAGCTCCATGGCCAAAGGTTCGGCCTGTCTAACCGCAATCCGTTCGATGGAAAGATCCACGTCATAATGAGGTTTACGGGTTGTTCCCAAATCGGTGCCGTCCATGGGATTCTGGCGGTAGATGCTCAGTTGCTGAGTCATAAAATTGCAGACGATCCAGCCCAGGTCGCAAGTGACACTCAACTCCCTCACCTTATTTTGGGTAATGCGGCTGGCGGTGAGGGTAGCCATAGCCCCACCGTCGAAACTGAGCAGGGCACTGACATAATCCCCCCCCGTGGAATCGGGGGTATGGACGCCACTGGCAACAATTCCGGTGATGGGTCTGTCGATCAAGGTCATGACAATATCCAAGTCATGTGTCATCAAGTCGGCAATGACATCGACATCGGTGATGCGGGCACTGGCACGACTCATGCGCCGAACATCCATGGCATAGATCCTCTGGCCCTGGGAAAGAAGGGTGGTCAATTTCTGTATGGCTGGATTGAACCGTTCGATATGCCCCACCAACAGCACAACATTGTTTTTGTCTGCGGCATGGATCAATTGTCGGCATTGATCTTCGGACGTGGCGAGAGGCTTTTCGATCAGGCAGTGAATGCCATGATTCATGAGCTGGGTGCCGATTTCGGCATGGGTGGCGGGCGGAGTGGCGATGCTGACGGCATCCACCCGGTCAAGAATGGGGTCGATGGTGTTGAAACCCTGACATGAGTAAAGAGCAGCCGTGGCATCGGCACTTCTCTGGTCAACATCGACGACCCCCACCAAATCCACCCCGCGAACCTGGGAATAAACACGGGCATGATGTCGGCCCATTTGACCAACACCAACGACAGCAACGCGAAGATTTTTCATTGGGTTCACAAACAGGCTCCATGTGGCGGAGAGTCACAGATTGCCAAAAGCTCCCCTGGTTGAAAGACCTTTTTTGTCATCATGCCCGCAACGGGGAATTTTTAAATTAATCATTTTCGCGCTGTTTGTCATTGATGCAAAAAAGAGAATTTTTGATCGGCCATGTCCAACAAAGCCGTTCTGCTTGAAATAAAGACGCCACTTGCTTTATTTATTTTTCCCTGCGATAGTGCGCGGCTGGGTGTTGGATGGAGTCGGCATTGTGGATTGGGACAGTCATGGGCGACGGATCTTCGATTTTACCGTTATTTTTTCGTAATAAACTAACGCTGGGTTGCCGGGCCGTCCATTCCGCCTTTTGGTATATTTTTGGATCCGTTAACCAGACTTTTAGCCAATTGATAAAATTAAAAGTTTTAGCCATTGCGTTACTGTTTTTTGTTAATACCGACATGGCCTTTGGGGCGTTGCGGATTGATATTACCAAGGGCGGTCTGCAACCGCTTCCTATCGCCCTGTCTGATTTTGTCGATTTGTCGCCCAATGGGGCGGTTTTTCCGCAAGGGACATCGGGACGCGAACTCAACGAGGTCATCACCGCCGATCTTGAACGTTCCGGGTTGTTCAAACCGCTCGATCCGGGTTCGTTCATGCAAACACCTGCAGAACTCTGGCAGAAAGGACCGAATTTTCGCGATTGGCGTCTCATAGGAGCCGAGGCGGTGGTTTCGGGTGCGGCTTACGAAAAGGATGGCAAGCTGGTCGCCGATTTTTTTCTCCACGATGTCTATCAGGGATCCCTGGTGGGGAAGGGCAAACGTTTTACCGCTCCGATACGCGATTTGCGCCATGTAGCCCATCGAATCGCCGACGAGATTTATACCCGGCTAACGGGTGAAAGCGGTTATTTTACATCACGGATCGCCTTTGTCGCCAGCCGTGGAGACATGAAATGGCTGGCGTTGATGGACCAGGATGGTGCCAACCAAGTAGACCTGACGCGAGATCGTACCCTGGTGCTGACCCCCCGGTTCGCCCCCTCCGGAGAACAACTTTTCTATCTATCCTACGAACGTGGCCCGCCAAGGATTTTTCGTTGGGATCTCTACACCGGAAAACGCACCATACAGGGAGACTATCCCGGTCTTAACAGTGCCCCTTCCTGGTCGCCGGATGGCCAAACCATGGCTTTGACCCTCAGCATGGACGGAAACTCGGAGATTTATCTGCGTGATCTGAAAAGCGGCAATCTGCGGCGCCTGACCGAAAACATTTCCATCGATACATCGCCATCCTTTTCGCCGGATGGCCGACAGATTGTGTTCAATTCCGACCGGGGAGGTTCACCCCAGGTCTACGTCATGGAAGCCAATGGCAGCAATGTACGCAGAATCTCCTTCGAGGGTAACTACAACGCCGCTCCCGTCTGGTCGCCGCGTGGTGATTTCATCGCCTATGTCCGTGGTGGCGGCGGTCGGTTTCGTATTGCGGTTATCGAACCCAACGGCCAAAATGGCCGGGTTTTAACCGACTCCTGGATGGATGAATCTCCGGCTTGGTCCCCCAATGGCCGGGTTATTTTGTTCTCAAGACAGTCGGGAAGCCAAACACGTCTTTACACGATCGATTTAACAGGGCATAATGAGCGGTCTGTAGATCTTAAGGGTAACATTAACGGTTCCGATCCTTCCTGGTCGCCCTTGGTACGCTGACAACCGCTGGTGCCGGTCGGTTGCAGATGGGGGTTCTCCAAAGAAGGTCAATAACAATTTTTTTTTAGGGGTGATTGCATGAAACGCTTGGCTAGTTTTTTCATCACGGTCCTGCTCTTGGGTACGTTGGCGGGATGCGGGGCTGTTCCTAACGAAGGACCAGACGGTGCGGCAGCACAGGGAGGAGGAGCAAAATCGGACGGGGCAGGTGTTGGCGGTGCAGGCGGCTACGGTTCCAATCTTGACGATCCCAACGCAGCCGGTGCTCTCACCGAGGCCGACCGCAGGGTTCACTTTGACTTCAACTCCGCAGCGCTGACGCCGCAAGCTGAGAGCGTTCTCGCCAAAAACGCCCGTGCCCTTTCCAGGTCTGCCGGTCGCGTCCAGGTTGAGGGGCATTGTGACGAACGCGGGACTCGCGAGTACAACTTGGCTCTCGGCCAAAAACGTGCCGACGCTGCAGCTCAATTCCTGATTTCCCAGGGTGTGGATTCTGGACGCATCAAGACCATTTCCTACGGCAAAGAGCGGCCGATGATACAAGGTCATGATGAGACCTCCTGGCAGCAAAATCGTCGCGCTGAAATCATTCCTCAGTAACGATCAGAGTCAATCAAGATGGGCCGGAAACCATATCCCTTTGTACTCGCTCCGACCGTAGCTGTTGCATCGGTCAGGAAGAGGGGACCGTGGATTCCGGCCCTTCTGCTTTTTACCCTTCCGCTATCGGCTTGCGTCAGTGGTCGTGACGATGACGTCAGGCCTGACTATGAGGGTTCGAGACCCCCGGTTCGCAGTGAAGCGGGACCACCACCGCCCCCAGTCAAAATTCCCCTTCCGGAAATGGTCAACACCCTTTCCACTCGTGTTGAAAAAAGCGAAGATATTCAGCGCAATGTCACTTCCAACATTGAGAAGCGTCTCGGGTTGATGGAAAAAGAGATCACCGGTCTTCGCGGCGAGGTGGATGAATTGCGGCACGCCAAGACTCGACTGGAAGCGGAACTGGCAGAGAGAAACAAGCCACAGCCTCCGGATACGAGCCATCCTGACTATGACCCTGCCGAACTAGGACCACCGGAGCCTAATGAAGCCTCGGTAGGGATGGATGGTCAACCAGTTTCCAACGCTCCTCTGCGTCCTGACGGTGTGCAGGTCAGGGCCGGTGGGCAGCCTGTGATTTACTCTTCACCACATTCCCAACCGACGGCTCCGACTTCGGGGATTCGACCTGCTGCTTTGACGCCGGGGGCAAAAGTACCTGCGGGTCAAGACAAAAAGGGTGGAAGTCCGACGGCCGGTATCACGGTAAAGCCTAAGCCGGAAAGCCCCAAGCAAGCCTATGACGAAGCTTTTCTTCTGTTGAAGGGGGGGCGTTATGACGAGTCTTTGGCTGGTTTTAAAAATTATATGGAATGGTTTCCCAACGACACACTGGCGGACAATGCCCAGTATTGGATCGGGGAGCTTTATTATGTGCAGCGCAAATTTCCCGAAGCCCTGATGGCCTTTAACCAGGTTCTGGTACGTTGGCCAAACAGTGGCAAAGTCCCTGCGAGTCTTCTCAAGATTGGTTTTTCCTTTTTCGAGCTTGAAGACATGGAAAATGCGAAAAACAGCCTTTCCCGTTTGGTAAGTGACTATCCCGATTCTCCTACCGTCGCCATGGCCAAGCAGCGTCTTGAGGTGGTGAAGGAAAGAATGGGAAAACGCTGAGTATCGGGAAACAAAGTTTGCCATCAATCGAAAAAATGAAAGAAGCATGGAAGCTTTTTGTTTGAAGTCGAAACCCTGGGGAAAGAATTCCACAGATCCTTTCTTTTTTTAATAGTTTTCTAGGGCGTATTGACATTCAATAAAATTATTAAAAGAAAAAAGGGGTCTGGGGGATTTCCCCCAGGGTTTTGCTTTTGAATTTGTTTTTGACTTTAAATAAAAATCTTCAGTCTTTGATTCTGGCTTTAAATAAAAAAACCTAAAGCCTGAAATATTTTCGTTTAAATTCAAAAACAAAGTCAAAGGCGAAGAATGAAGCTTTTTATTTAAAGTCAAAAACAAAGTCAAAACCCTGGGGGCAATCCCCCAGACCCCTTTT
>Ga0206226_1000003_pt1 | contig 19041 bp, 4 predicted proteins | sample MancosC3_FD_155478 | JGI IMG/M metagenome (GOLD analysis project Ga0206226, IMG submission 155478) | Subsurface sediment microbial communities from Mancos shale, Colorado, United States - Mancos C3 | ecosystem: Environmental > Terrestrial > Deep subsurface > Rock core/Sediment | place: USA...
CTCTGCGGCCAATGAGGACCATCTGACGGACTCCCTGTCGGCCCATCCAGTGGGCCAGCTCCAGGCCAAAACTGCCAAAACCCCCGGTAATCAGGTAGGTGCCATCGGCGCGGAACAACGGCTGGGTATCGTGTTGCGGGAGAATGATCATGGGACCTGTCCCCCGCATATCCAGTACCGCCTTGCCCAAATGATGATCCTGGACATGCTTGAAGGCTTCCGCCACCCGGTCTGCCGGAAACACATGCGTGTGCACCGGCTTGAAGGCTCCTTCGTGGAACTGCTCGGCAATGTCTTCCAGCAGGGATGGCATGATCGACCGACACCGGACCAAGTGGTCCAGGTCCACCGACATGAAGCTGATGTTTCGATCCATGCTGGCCAGGGTCCAGGATTCATCCCTGTAGGTATCGTTTTCGCCAATTTCGATAAAGCGGCCAAAGGGGGCCAGGGCGGTGACACTTTTGCGACCGGATTCCCCGCCAACGGTACTGAAAATAACGTCCACCCCCCGATCTTCGGTGGCCTCCATGATCTGTTCGATGCAGGTCGGAAACCGGGAATCGTAAACGTGGCGAACCCCCAGGGAACGCAAAAAATTGCGTTTTTCGGGAGTATCCGCAGTGACGAACAGTTCCGCCCCCCGCCATTGGGCGATCTGAACGGCGGCTAGGCCAATGGCGCAATGGGCGGTGTGAATCAACACCTTTTCACCCGTTCCCAGGGCGGCGCGGTGTAGAGAAAAATGGGCGGTGAGGAAGGCGATCAGAATGCCGCCGCTTTCGGCGTCGCCGATCCGTTGGGGTCTTGGCATGGTCCAGATGGCGTTCAGGGGCAGGGTGACGTGGGAACGCAATCCCCCCGGCACAATGGCCAATACCGTTTCTCCCCTGGCGGGAGTGTTGATCCCCGGACCGGTTCGCGTCACCACCCCGGAGATTTCCATGCCGATTTCATCACCAAAAAAGGTTTTTTCCGGCGTCGGTTCGGGATCCCGATGAATCACCCGCATAAGATCCTTGATGCTGACACCCGCCGCATGGACCTCGATTTCCAATTCTCCCGGTCCGGGGGGACGCCGGGCGTACCCCCGCAGGCAAAGGGAATCGATGTCCCCAGGCCTGCCCAGCTCCACCACAAAGGGGGGACGCTGGGTGGTATCCAACGGGTGGCTTCCCGATTTTTGCGTCAGGGCATCGCAACGATCCCGAACCAGACGGCTCACCAGACGCTGACCGCTACGCCAAGCCACTTCGGTTTCGGGACCGTCGGCCAATACTTCCCGGACCAGGGGAGCCAGGGACAGGGTGGCATCGTCGGGATCCAGATCCAGCAGGGTGCAACGCAGGTCGGAATGTTCGTTGACCGCCACGCGGGCCAGTCCAACAATCGGGGAAAGGGCCAGAGAGGGAACCTTTTCATTTTCCAGGACCGGCTGGGCACCGCGCGTCACCAAAAAAAGACGCGGGGTTTTCCGGGTTTGCACAGGCTGCTTTTCCCCTGTTTTGACTATGGCCTGGATCAATCCCAGGGCATCGACGAGCGGGTTGATGCCGACCGGATCGTCGGCGACCCCTTCGGTAGCCAATCCCCACAGGCAAACCAGGCTGCGGCAGCGACCAACCTGCGTCAAAAGGCGTTCCAGGTCGGACAGATCGTGCCCCTTGATCCAAAAGCGGTCTTCCCCCTCCTGGCGAAATGCGTGCCCTGAGTTTACATGGACAATCCGTCCTCCTTTTTCGTCGGCCCATGGCTGGGCCAGCATCGTTTCCGAGGTTTCCTTGTCGAGGAGCACAACGACGGGATCTTCAGTCGATGGCAGCGGCTGTTGCAGCTCCGGCAAGCCCTGTTTCTCCCAACCGGGACGGTAAAGCCAGCGATCCAGGGCGGCGGTGGCTTCCTCTTCAAACTGGCCGGTCGGCATGGCTTTGCAGTGCAGCTTTTCAATGGCCGCATAAACCCGGCCATTATCGTCGCAGAGGGTAAGATCACATTCGATAAACTTGGAATTGAATTCGGTAACCTGGATGTATCCCCAGAAGGGCGAGGTCGGCGTGGCGTAGAAACACAGGCTCTGGATACGGATCGGCAGATAAAGCCCCTCATCTCCCTTCATGACCATCATCAGGGCGTGGAAACAGGCATCCAGAAGGGTTGGATGTAGGCAACATGCCGCTTCGGCGTCTGTCCACGGCGAATGGGCGGCCACCCGGATCAACAGGGCATTTTCTCCCTGCCAAAGTTGTTGTATCCCCCGGAACCAGGGGCCATAGTGCAATCCCATGGCATCCAACCTAGCGTACACCTTTGCGGCGTCAACCGACTCGGTGCAATGACGTTGTACGACCGCCAGATCCAATGCCGGGGTTTCACCAGGGGGGGCAACGGCGAACGATCCGGAGGCGTGCAAGGTCCAATAGGGGTTGGCTGCGTCGGGTCGGCTGCCGTGGATGGTAAAGACCTCCTTTTTGGGGTCATGGGCCATGTGTAGCAGCGTGTCTCCATGGGTCCCCAGCACCAACGCTTGGTGAAAGCGAATCTTTTCCAAAAGGCAGGATTCGTTTTTGCTGATGGCCCGATGCATGGCCAAGCCAATTTCCACATAGCCGGCCCCGGGGAAAACCACCGATTGATCGACCCGATGATCGTTGAGATAGGGAAGAAGTTCGGTATTGAGCGCACTTTCCCAGGAAAAATGGGGGGTGTTGCGGCGTTGACCCAGGAGCATGTGGTCAATGATATATTTTCGATCCTCCTGGGAAGCGTCACTTTCCGACCAGTACGGGTTGCGCTGCCACGGATAGGCCGGAAGCTGAACATGGCGTTCCATGTTGTCCGGATAAAGTTTTTCCCAATTCACCGGATAGCCGATGGTATAGAGTTTACCCAGCATTTCTAATAAGTTGGACCGTTCCGGTTTGTCGCGGTGCAGGGCGTGCAATGTTTCCCCGGATTGATTCCGATGGCGCAAACATTCCTGGATGGATGTGGCCAGGACCGGATGGGGTCCGATCTCGATGAACAGGCCGTAGCCATCCTGGATGAGCTGGTCCATCGTCGCCGAAAAAAGTACCGGTTCACGAAGGTTGGCAACCCAGTATTTGGCATCCATGTCGGTCCCACGGATTTCTTTGGCCGTTACCGTGGAATAAAGCGGTGTGGTTGAAATTCGAGGTTGAAGGTGCAACAGGGAATCGTACAATTCCGGTTTGAGCGGATCCATGGCGGGGCTGTGGAAAGGGATATCGACGCGCAGGAAACGGTTGAATTTTCCCTGTTCCTTGAGTTTTTCGGCGATGGTGGCCAAAACGGTGGCATCTCCCGCCAGATTGGTCGAAACCGGGCTGTTGATGGCGGCAATGGCCACCTTGTCACGACAGTCGGCGAGCATTTTTTCGCATTCTTCCGGGACGAGTCCCACCGAAAGCATGCGACCGGTTCCAACCGCTCTCTGTTGCAGTCGGCTGCGGTGATAACTGACCTGGATGGCATCCTCCAAACTCAGAATACCGGAAAGATAGGAGGCCGAAACCTCTCCCAGGCTGTGACCGACGATGGCCGCCGGGACCAAACCCCACGAGCGCAACAAGGCGGCCAATCCCACCTGCAACACAAAATTTCCGGGCTGGGCAAACTGGGTTTGGGTGATACGCGAATCGGCCTCACTGCGCAGCATTTCTTCGATGATCGACCAGCCCGCCAGTTTTTTGAACAGGGCATCGCATTCCTCGGCAACCTGGCGAAACAAAGGCTCTTCCTTGAGCAAAGTTTGCCCCATTCCCCACCATTGCGGCCCATTGCCGGTCATGACAAACACGGGGCGACTGGCTTGTTCCGCAGTCAGGGTGGATTTGGGGGGTGATATGGCACCCGGTGCGGTCACTTCGCGCAACTGGTCCGCCAACGCCTGGGTGGAGTTGGCCACAAAGGCCATGCGATGATCAAGGTGGGTCCTCCTGACACCAGCGGCACGGCACAGATGGGGTAAAGCGGGGGCGTCGGGGGCACTCACGAGTGTCAGCCAACGCCCGGCCAAGGCGGACAAACCCGCCTGGCAACGGCCTGACAGGGGAAGCAACCAGTCGCGTCCATCGGTGGGGAGAGGGTCGGGTTCCCGGGAGGGGAAGGCCTCCGACAGAACAACGTGAGCGTTGGTGCCGCCATACCCGAAGGAGTTGATCCCGGCGAAGGCCGGTCCATCTCCCGGAGGGAGAGACTCCAGTTTGCGCGGCACATGCAGATTCAACCGGTCAAAAGGGATATTGGGATTCAGTTTTTCCAGATTGGCCTGGGGGGGAATTTGTTTATGATGCAGACACAACGCCGCCTTGATCAATCCTGCCACTCCGGCCGCTGCCTCCAGATGGCCGATATTGGCTTTGACCGAACCGACGATACACGGCTCACCCGGCGGGCGTTTGGCACCATAGACGGCCCCCAATGCTTTGCACTCGGTGGGATCCCCCAAGGCCGTTCCCGTCCCATGCGCCTCGACGTAGCGAATTCGATGCCGGGCTACTTTGGCCTCGGAGCAGACCTTGTCGATCAAGGCTTGTTGGGCTTTGGCGTTGGGTACGGTGATGCCGTTGGTGTGGCCATCCTGGTTGACGCCGGTACCGTGAACCAGGGCATAAATCCGGTCGTTGTCCCTGAGGGCTGCCGCCAGGGGTTTGACGATGACGATACCGCCACCCTCGCCGCGACCATAGCCATCGCCACGGGAATCGAAACTTTTACTGCGACCGTCGTGGGCTAAAAATTGACCTTTGTTCAGGGCGATGTTGTATTCCGGGCGGATCATAAGATTGATGCCGCCGGTTACCACCAGGGAACATTCGCCGTGCCAAAGGGCCTGGCAAGCCTGGTGGAAACTGACCAGGGAGGAGGAGCAGGCCGTATCCATGGCGATGCTCGGCCCTGTAAAATTAAAGGCGTGGGAAATGCGGTTGGCCAACATGGCCAGATTGACACCAATGGCGGAACTGGCGTTGAGGGCGGAACGGTTGAGGGGATTTAAAACAATGGCGGTGAAGTCCTGCATGAACCCACCGATGTAGACCCCCGTGTCGGATCCGTTCAGCTGTTCCATGTCCTGGCCTGCGTCTTCCATCGCCTCCCAGACCAGTTCGAGCAGAATGCGCTGTTGTGGGTCCATGGCCTCGGCATCCCTGGGGGATATCCCAAAAAACAGGGGATCGAAACCGTCGATGGGTTCCCGTAAAAACCCCCCCTTGCGGATCGCCATCTTGCCGGGCAAAGCCGGATCCTTGGAATAAAAACGTCCCAGATTCCATCGCTCTGGTGGCGTATCGATCACACCATCCAGACCATGGATCAACATTTCCCAATACGCTTGTGGGCTGTTGGCTCCACCTGGAAAACGGCATCCCAAACCGACAATGGCCAGCGGTTCCCGTTGGGGGCGATGAACGTGAAGTTCATCGTTGACGGAAGAACCAACAGCCGATTTCAAAGTGTGATCTGTTTCTTGGGTCATTGCTTGTCATCGCTTTTTGGGCGAAGTCCTTGATCATCGCTCTGGGTGGGCATGGAATTGTTTTGTTTGATATGGACAGAAAAAGGCAATTTCTCAACAAGTCACGGCAACCATGATGGCATTATGGTTATTTGTCTGTTCCAACCCTGCAATTGAATTTCTACGTTTATTGTCATAACGCAATGAATTTTAACAAATTTATCACAATATCGCATGCATTCATCACCCATGGGATTATGCGCGAAATGCCATGACTCACAGCGATCTGCCGTGACTTATTGAGAAGTTACACTTAAGCTTAAAAATCCTTCTATAGATATTTTAGATTGATTCATATTTTTTTTGATCTCTAAGTTTATTTTTCCAACACATAAACATATCTTTTTGGAGGATATAATTGCAAATAAACAATATTTTCTCGTTCTGAAAACGCCAGGAAAGATAAGTTTCGTTTTGGGTATCGGATGGGTACCGGATGATTTTGGAAACTTTTCTCGGAAAACGGTGTCACACCTTGTCCGAGAAAACATCATCCAGGGACTGGGCATCCAACACCCGAAGACTCCACTCCTCCAGGGAAGGAGGCTCGGCCTTGGCTATTTTTTCATTAGCCCAATCAGGCACTGTACCAAAACGGCACTTTAACTGGCGAGTAAGAATTTTGGCCTCACCTTTTTTTTCGCCTTTCTGTTCGCCTCTCTGTTCACCAACCTGCTCACCATCCATCTGCGCCTTCATGATTATAGGCCGAAACACATCGTTTTCCATTAGATTAAAGGTAAGTGACATTTCGAGAGCCTCCGTTTTGACTACCGTTTCCAGTCTACGTAATCTGGAGATGATGACCAATTTCGTCAGGGCATCCGCCCTGGCTTTTATCGGCAATTCGCTGATTCGATACAAGATTTCCTGGATCACCTCTTTCTGGTTATCGATCCGACAAAGGATGGCCAGGATGTTTTCCTCCAAGGACGGGCTGTCCAGCAACTCCCGACAGTCGATGCTGCGGATGTCAACCACCTCGTAGCGAAAGGATAAATTCGGCTCTTCGATGGTCGATCCGGGTTGCCACTCTTTAAGCCCGACGTACAGTACCTTCTGAACCAGAACCTTGTTCGGATAACGCTGACGTATCAACGAGTAATACATCAGCATGCGCCAGTCCATGCCCTCAGAGCTGCTTTGCAACTCCAGATGGAAAATCGAATCATCCTTCAGTAAAAACAGCAGATCGGGAAGGCGTTTCTGGGTGGAAGCGAATTCCACTGTCAGCAGCTCCACAGCTTCACGTCCGATCAGAATCTGCAACAAACGTTGCGGCGGCTGTTCAAACAAATCCTTGAGGGTGGTATCGTACTGCGACCTGTTTTTTTCTTTTTGATCTTCCATAATTCCTGCTGGCATCAAGTCGGCACGTAACCGTTCAGTCCCCCCCTTGGAAAATTATTGAAAGAAAAAAGGGGTCTGGGGGATTGCCCCCAGGGTTTTGACTTTGTTTTTGAACTTAAATAAAAAGCCTCATTCTTCGCCTTTGCTTTTTAATTTAGACGAAAACGTTTCCGGTTTTAGGTTTTTTATTTAAAGTCAAAAACAAATTCAAAAGCAAAACCCTGGGGGCAATCCCCCAGCCCCCTTTTTTCTTTTAACAATTTTACTGAATGTCAACAGGCCCTAAATGATTGGAAAATTTTATTTTTCCGATACAGCCAGCCCTCTCTATACGACCGGCATTTCCACGGTCCGTCCATCATGGTTTTTCAGAATATATTTTTTATCGTCCCTGGAGACTACATGACTTTCGGAAAGGATGGGAATTTTGCCAATTTTGGTCGCCACAACGTACAAAGGTTGCGCCATTCCCGTGGTGCGGCCACGAAGCGCATCCCGAATCAGCTCGGCACCCTTTTCCAGCGGCGTCCGGAAATGATCGATGCCAGGTGCCAACTCACAGTAAAAAAGATAGTAGGGTCTGATGCGAATGTTCAACAACAACTGATGCAGCCTGGTAAATACTTCAGCCGAATCGTTGATCCCCTTTAAAAGGACCGCTTGGTTGCCAACATTGACTCCACAGGTCATAAGGTCGTAGACCGCACGGGCGGTATGCTCGGTGATTTCTTTGGGATGGTTGCACTGGGTGTTGACCCAAATGGGCACTTTATGGTAGCCCCCGAGGCGTTTTTTCAGGGATGCGTCGATGCGTTGCGGCAAAACGATGGGGAGCCGGGAACCAAAACGAATCATTTCAACGTGGGGTATTTCACGCAGTTTGCGGACCAGATATTCAATCTCATCGTCGGACAGAATGAAGGGATCGCCGCCGGTAATGAGCACATCCCTGACCTCGGGATGCTCAAGGATCCACTTTAAACCATCATCGACATCCAGGCGAAGCTTGAGATCCTTGGAGATGGTCATCTCTCTGCGAAAACAATGCCGACAATACGTACCGCACACCTGGGTGACGGCGAAAGCCACCCGGTCGGTGTATTGACGCGCAATGCAGTCGGGTCGTTTTTCCTTGGTGTCCCGGTTTTCCTTCCAGACGAGATACCCCTCCATGCCAAAATTGTTCTGTTGCTCAAGCATGGAGGGGATGACCTGCTTGCGGATGGGACAATCGGGATCTTCCTTGTCCATCAAAGCGGCAAAATAAGGGGTGGTCCCCCAGCGGGTATTGCCGAGCGCAGCAATGGCCTCGCGTTCAGCGGAAGTCAGGTGGATGAACTTTTCCAGTTTCTCCAGAGAGTCAACGCGATTTCTCAACTGGTCTTGCCATTCGCTCATCGCAACTCCTGCCGATTTGATCAGGTACTCCCCCCAAATAAACTCAAACCACCACAAAGGTCAGATACAACCGGGTGACGCATCACCCACTGACTTCAGTTTTTCCGTCCAGAAGATCCATGATACCGAAAAGAGCTTTTTCCTGGACTTTGCCACCACTGTTGATGGTGGTGTTCGTGCACCCGGCGATAGGTTCCTGAACATCATAGCGATACCACACGGCGCAATCGTACCCCTGGACCTGTCCAGGATGGCCGACCAGTTTGCGCTCGACATTTTTAAACACACCCAATCCCATGTGGAGAACATTGGCAATCAGCTCGAAGAAATAATTGCTGAAACCGAGAGAAGGGCTGACCAGGGCACCGGCGGCAACCGTCTTGCCTTCGTAGGTATTGCCGATGGCACCGGCCCAGGTATACAGATCGCCCACGCTGCCGGTTAATCCCCCCGACGCCCCGTAGAAACTGGGGTGAATGATCACAGGATATTTTGTGTTCAGGGTACATTCCGGGGTGCTCTGACAAGCACCGTCAAAATTGTTGTACCAGTCGATATAGCCAAGCGCTCCGCTGTCTGTCCCTCCTGGCAAGGTCGTGGGACCCGTTCCCGAATCGAAGGCAACTCCCAAACTGTAGGCATTGGCGGCCCCGGTACCGAACCTTTTGGCAACCTCGGTATACCAGGGGTTGCCGGTAACCGCTTCGATGATCATTCCCAGCAGTATGTAGTTGACGTTTGAATAGTGCCACCCCTCACCGGGTTTTTTCACACCGATATCGTAGCTTATTTTCGTCAACTCCATGGACGTCCACGCGGAACGGGTCGTCCCGGTGATGGCTTTGTTTTTTCCGTCCAGGTTGGAGTCGAGATAGGCGGTGAGTGCCCAGGAACCCCAGTCATAGCCTCCCTGAGAAGTTGTGATCTTTTGCGAGGAAGTCTGTGGGAGGCCGCTCAGGTGCATGATGAGCTGTTGAACCGTGGCACCTCCCAAGGTCACTCCGTCGGCGATGGCGGTGGTGAACATTGCCTTTTGGGTGGTATCGGTTATCAGCGCGGAACTCAACACATTGGGCTTGTTATCGATCAGGAGTTCTTTCACCGTCGAGCTGACAGTGATCAGGCTTGGCTTTTCTTCCAGGAGTTGGAGGACAGTCATGGCCGTGAAGGTTTTACTGATGCTGCCGATGCGAAACTTTTTAGTTTCGTCCATGGCCTTCTCATCGCCATCGATGATGTTGGCATCCTTGCCCAGGTCATAGTAACCACTGGTGTAGGTCTTCGGCGTCCCATCGGGAAGGGTGACCCTGACGACAACCCCCGGCAGGGAGCCATGGGTACTGACGGAAGCCTTGGTCAGTCCATCCAGTTTGGCCTGGATGGCTTTGTCCACGGCATCCTTCCTGGTGGCCCACCTTGTTTTCAAAACATCACTGGCGGCGGTGCCGTTGGTAGCCGTACCTGTCTTCTTCAGCATTCTTGCGAAGAGGAATGCCTTGCCGGAGGAGCCGAGGGTGTCCAGGGTGCCGATGAAGTGGGCTGCGGCCGCTCCGGGAGAGACGACCTTGGCTGCCGTTACCCCCATCGTCGTGATATCATCGGTTTTGGTCAGGTCGAGGGTATCCAGAGTTTTGTTGGCAAGGGTGGAATTGCTGGAGATGGAAATACCGTTGGAAGGGTTGCCATCACTGTCGAGCGTTTGAAGAATTTGCAGGATTTTTATGGCTCTGGTCGTTGTTGTGTTGTCGCTGTTGGTGATCAGCTCCATACCGTCCGACACCAAGTCCATGGGGGTCATGGTCGCAGCCGCAGCCCCCGAGCCGATCCCCATGCCGTTGACCTTGAAGGTGACGGTATCCAGGGGGAGATATTTGAACTGACCGCCATTGCTGGTCGTTCCGGAATTGCCACTGGGACTGCTTACGTAAGTCAGACCATCGACGGCGGCGTCGATGAAGGTTCCCGTGAGAACCTTGGGACCTGCGCCACCGTCACCGTTTCCGCCACCTCCGCCGCCACAGGCACTTAAAATACCAAGACTGGTAACAACCAAAGAAATTCTGAGTTTTTTTAGAGCTAAAGCTTTAGTCATTTTATTGCACCGGACGTTCAATTTTGAGGAGGACCGCCCTCAGGGGAAGAGAACACCTGCCCCGAAGGAGTCGAAAAAAAAATGAGAATCTGCCCCAACGGCAAGCCTCACCACGACATGGGTGGGTAGCATTTTGAAGCACTCAATCCTTGGTCTGGATAAAAACGGGCTAAGTATCGTATGCTCCGTCCATTAGGTCAATGAACAATTTTACTTTCTTTAGCGTAGCCTGTTTTTGGAGTTTTATAGTATAAAAATGTTCTATATTCTTCAAACCATGGTTCCCGGTTTGGGCGGAAATTGTGGGATGGGGGTATTGACGGTCAATATGGCTTACATGGTGGCTTTGGGAGAAAAAAATGGCGCGTGCCGACCTGAAAAACAATATAAAGCGTATATATTCCCTCACGTCTATGCAGGAAGGTATTTTATTTCATGCGATGAGTGACAAGGAATCCCATCCATACCATGAACAATGTCATTTTCGTCTGCGCGGCCACATGGATGTGTCTCTGTTCGAGGTCGCCTGGAATGCGGTGATGCGGCGGCACGATATTTTGCGAACACGCATTGTCTACAAGAACGTTCCAAAACCCAGACAAGTGGTACTCAGGGAGCAATCCCTCGATTTTTCATTCCAGGATCTGCGGCATGAGGCACCGGATCAACAGGAAACCATTATCAAGGCCCATGGAAAAAAAGATCTGGCGCGAGGGTTTGATCTTGGTCGGGACGTGTTGATGCGCATGGCGGTTTTTCGTTTGGAGGAGCAGGTCTTCGAAGTTGTACACAGTTTTCACCATATTATTCTGGATGGTTGGAGCGTAAGCATTATCCAGGACGAATCTTTCCGGATTTACGCCCGGTTGATCCGGGGAGAAAAACCCGATCTTCCCCAACCCATTCCTTTTGCTGCCTATATTCAATGGCTTGAACAACAGGATCAAACAACCGCAGAACGTTATTGGCGACGTTACCTGGCAGGTTATCAGTCCAGGGTTGCTCTTCCCGGTTTGATCACCCGGGAGAAAACCACCTTTCAAACCCAGGAGGTTTTGTATACCCTTCCAAAATCATTGACCGATGCCCTCCGTCAACTGGCCATGCGCCATCGCGTTACCCTCAATAGCGTCGTTCAAACCATTTGGGGCATGCTGTTGGGGTATTACAATCATGCACACGACTGCGTGTTTGTCGCCACCGTATCGGGTCGCCCCCCGGAAATCACGGGTGTGGAGCGGATCGTGGGGCTTTTCATCAATGCCGTCCCCGTGCGTATCCGTTGTGAACCCGCCATTCCCTTTCATCGCCTGCTGCAACAGGTCCACTCCGAGGCTATTGCTTCCGGAGATTATCATTACCACTCCCTGGCCGAGATTCTGGCGAACAGCGCGTTGGCTCATGGGCATCTGGATCATATTTTGGTGTTTGAAAATTATGCAGCACAGGATGTGGCCAACTTTTCCATCGATGACAACAAAGGGGGGCGTCTTGCGATAGAACGGTATAAACAGGAAGACCATTCCAACTATCCCCTGACCGTCCAGGTTCAACCCGATGTCTGTCTGGGCTTCAACATGATCCTCAACCGGGCCGTCATCGATCCTTCTGTGGTGGACGAAATAGTCGCCAACGTGCAGTCCATTATGACCCAGGTGACGGCAAACGACAGCCTGGCTGTGGGGGAAATCACTCTGTCCCGGTTGACGGCGATTCATAAAGAAATTCCTGCAAACGTGAACCTGAAAACCGGGATCGAAGCTGGTCGTGAGCGTAAAACGGTGCAACTGGTGGTGGTGGCCACCTTTACCGTCGAGCCTGTGGAGTCCCATATTCGCTGGTGGGGGCGGACGTTTGGCCTGGATGTTGACCTGAAATTTGGAAAATACAATCAGATCTTTCAGGAATTATTGGATCCAGGCAGCCTGTTGTCTACCCGGACCGGACATGGCTTGCTTCTGGTCCGGTTTGAAGATTGGATCCGGGATTTACCGCAGAAAAATTCTGAAACTTGCCGACTCCATCTTGAAACCTATTGTGAAAAACTGATCCAATCCCTCAATACCCGCAGTAATGACGCCCCCCTCATGGTTGGTCTGCTGCCATCGTCCCAGGTTTTGCCGCAAGTCGGGGAGGATGTGTCTGCCTGGATACAGGGGCACTACCGGCGTTTAAGGGATTTTCTCCGTGATCATCCCACAGTACACCTGCTGGATTTTTCTGTCTTGACCGACCTTTTTTCCATCGATCATCCTTTTGACGATCAACAGGACCAGCTTGGGCACATCCCTTTTTCTGATTCTTTTCATGCCGCCCTTGGTCTGTGGATCGCTCGTCGGCTCTACGCTCACCTGGCACCACCGTTTAAAGTCATCGCCCTGGATTGCGACAATACCTTATGGCAGGGGGTTTGCGGTGAAGGGGGGGCCACCGGAGTCGTTGTGACACCCGGGCATCGTGCCTTGCAACGGTTCATGGTGGATCGGCATCGGGAAGGCTTTTTGCTGGTGATCAACAGCAAAAACAACGAAGATGATGTATGGGAGGTATTTGCCAACCATCGGGACATGGTATTGCAGCGGGATCATTTCGTTGCCCATCGCATCAACTGGCAGGCTAAGTCATCAAATCTAAAGGAAATCGCCGTCGAGCTGGGATTGGGGTTGGACAGTTTTGTTTTTCTTGATGATTCCGGGGTGGAGTGTGCTGCAATGATGACCCATCTTCCGGAGGTGCTGAGTTTGAAATTACCGCAAGACCCTGTTCATTTCGACCCTTTTTTACGGTTGGTTTGGGCGTTTGATCGATTTTCGGTTACGGAGGAAGACAAAAAGCGCAGTACCATGGTTCAGGTGGAACAACAACGCCGCCAACTTCAGCAACAGGCCCCCTCCCTGGAAGAGTTTTTACGAACACTGGAAATTCGGGTGTTCATGGCCCCCATGACTGCGGAGCAACAATCTCGCGTTGCCCAACTGACCCAACGCACCAACCAGTTCAATCTGACGACTGTGCGCCGGTCCGAAAGTGAGATTGATGATCTGGTCAACAAGGACGGATGGCACTGCTGGGCCATCCATGTCCTGGACCGGTTTGGTGATTATGGACTGGTGGGGGTGGTGCTGGCGCGACCGGAGCGGGGCCGATTGTTTGTCGATACCTTCCTGTTAAGTTGTCGGGCTTTGGGGCGAGGGGTGGAGACTGCCATTTTGTGTGGTTTGCGGCAGCACTGCCAGGGCAGCGGATACGATGAACTGCTCCTGGAATATCGTCCCACACCCAAAAACGGACCTGTTTTGCAATTTTTGGAACACGGCCCGCTGCAAAGACGGCAGGTTACCGCAACGGGTATTCTTTTTGGGGCAGCGTTGGGGGAACTTCCAGAAACAGTTTCCCATGTTCAATTTTTCCATGACACCCAACCACCTGCCCAAAAACAGGAAAATCTTTCATCGACACAACCACGGCCCGACAAACCGGAAGCCAAAGATGACATACCTCTAGGGTGGGAAAATAAAAATTTTTCGCGTTGGTCCATCGACCTGGTCAACGCCGAAAATTTGCTTCACAAACCCCACTATCTGCCACTGGTGCACAACACCGGGGCTGCCTTGCTCCGTCTGCCGGTGGACGATCCCGTTCATCGTGATCGTGCAACCACCCCCTATGTCCCGCTTCAGGGTGAATTTCAGCAACGGATGGCCATGATATGGCAGGAAGTGTTGATGTGTGGCCTCGTTGGTCGCAACGATTCCTTTTTTGAGTTGGGCGGGCACAGTCTCAAGGCGGTGCGCATGGTCTCGCGCATCCAAAAACAGTTTGGCGTTGAAGTGCCGTTGGGGGAACTGTTCAAACATCACACCATCGCCGCATTGTGTCAATTTGTGCGCAATCGTTCGCAACACGTCGCAACACGCATTCCACCCGCACCACAACAGGAAACCTATCCGGTTTCCAACGCTCAGTTAAGATTATGGATTTTGCAGCGGATGGAAAACAGGGCCATTGCCTACAACACGGTATCCCTTTACGACTTCAAAGGTTCCCTGGACCCCGATCTTTTGGAACGGTCCCTGGAGGCGGTGGCCTTGCGGCACGAATCCTTGCGTACCACCTTTGTTCAGGAACCGGAAGGTTTGGAGTTCAGTCAACCCCGGCAGCGGATCGCTCCGACCCCCCTCGCAACCCTGTTGCGGGTCGATCTGACCGGGGAAGCGGATCCCGAAGCCTTTCTTCAGCATCTGGCTTATGAGGACGCGCGTGCCCCGTTCGATCTTGGTACCGGTCCGCTTTATCGGGTGACCCTTTTTACCATAGCCAGCGATCACCATGTGTTGTCGCTCAATATGCACCATATCATCAGCGACGGTTGGTCCATGGATATTCTTCAGAACGAAACCATGGCATGCTATGACTCTTTCAGTGCCAATCTTCCTTCTGACCTGCCCCTCCTGGCCGTTCAATACAAAGATTACACCCTTTTCCAAAACGCCCGAATGGCGGGGCCGGAGGCCAAACGGGCGCAAGCCTATTGGCTGAAAAAATTGGCGGGTCACCATGAGCCTGTTTCCCTGCCCGCCGATTTTCCCAGACCGGCGGTGCAAACCTTCAATGGTCGTGTTGCGGTGCATGATTTTCCCCCGGAAGTACGGGATGGTATTTTACAACTCGGGGGACGCCACCATGCCACCTTGTTCATGGTGATGACCGCTTTGATCAAGATTTTATTGTTTCGCTACAACCGATTACCTGGTTCCGATTCCAGCGCGGAAATCATCGTCGGGACTCCGGTGGCGGGGCGGGAATGGCCCGAATTGGAAAATCAGATCGGTTTGTACCTCAATACCCTCGCCTTACACGACACCTTGGATCAGGAAGACACTTTTGCGATGGTGTTGGCCAAGGTCAAACAGACCATCATCGAAGCTTACGAGCAGCAACTGTACCCCTTTGACCGATTGGTGGAGGAACTCGATCTGCAACGGGACATGAGCCGGTCGCCCCTGTTTGATGTCATGGTGGTCATGCAGGATTGGCTTCCCCCTCACCCCGGGCCATCGGGATTGACAATCACGGGCCGGGATTTGGATGCCAACATTAGTCGATTCGATCTGGTGTTTAATATTTTCGAGAAGGATCAACAACTCCAGGTTGCGGTAACCTATAACACCGATTTGTTTTTGTCTGAGCGTATTCATCGCATGTTGCAACATTGGACCGCCCTGATACAGGGGATCTTGAAACAACCGGATCAAACCATCCGCCGGTTGAATTTTTTGCCCGACGGGGAACGACAGCTTTTATTGGAATCGTTCAATGATCGTCGGGTTTCATTTCCCAAACAGGCAACCATCGTCAGCCTTTTCGCCGATCAGGTGGCGGCAACCCCCACCGCCACCGCTGTTTTTGACGACGGCAACCCGATGGATTATCAGCAATTGGACGCATGGAGCAACCAGATTGCTTATCATCTTCAAACCCACTTCTCTTTGGGAAAGGAAGAAATCTGCGCTCTCCTGGTGGATCGGTCTGCCGCATTGCCAGCGGGTATTTTGGGCATCATGAAAGGGGGGGGCGTGGCCATGCCCATGGATCCCGCCACGCCCAAGGAAAGAATTGAATTCATGTTGCAGGATAGCGGTTGCCGTATCGTCCTGGTTGAAGATGCTGTTCATGAGTTTGTTTTTGACAATAAAAATATTGTATCGCTTGCGCTGCAACAATTCAAAAAGACAGAAGAAAATAAGTCTTTTCGCCAGGTGGTGGGGCCTGACCATTTGGCCTACATTATCTACACCTCCGGCTCCACCGGACACCCCAAGGGGGTATTGGTGGAACATTCGGGTTTTGTCAACATGGCCCTGGCGCAAATCCGTACCTTCGGGATTGAACCGACCGATCGGGTATTGCAGTTTGCCTCTCCCGCCTTCGATGCTTCGATGTCGGAAATTTTCATGGCCTTGCTGTGTGGAGCGGCTTTGGTTCCTGTCCGCTATGCCCTTGTGCAAAATCTGGATCGACTGTTGGACCTGATAGGCTCCGTTGGCGTGACTGTGGCGACTCTGCCACCTGTTTATTTAAATGCCTTGGCTGCCAAGGTCAAGGAGGAAAACCGATCGGAACTTGACACTCTGAAAGTTTTGATTACTGCGGGAGAACCTCCCATTCTCGAAGATGCACTCTATTTTGCCGGTCGTTTGCGTTATTTCAATGCCTATGGTCCCACCGAAACATCGGTGTGTGCCACCATGTATCGGGTGTTGCCCGATCCGCAACGTTATATTCATGGCATACCCATAGGTTATCCCCTGGATAATCTTTCCCTGTATATTCTGGATGGAGATGGTCAACCGGTCGGTGTGGAAATGCCAGGGGAGATCCATGTGTCCGGCCCTGGGGTGGCGCGAGGTTATCTCAACCGAGCGGAATTGACCCGGGAACGTTTTATCCCCAACCCCTTCCAACCCGGGGAACGACTGTATCGCACGGGTGATCTGGGTTGTTGGCGTTCCGATGGCACCATTTTATTGTTGGGCCGCCTGGATGATCAGGTCAAAATACGGGGAAATCGGGTTGAACCGGAGGAGGTGGCGCAACGTTTACGGCAAAATTCCCAGGTGGCCGAGGCGGTTGTTCTGGTCCGTCGCGAGGAAACAAAAGCCATCGAACTGGTTGCCTTCGTCACTCCGGCCACTTTGCAACCGGAATCTTTACGGCGTTGGCTGGAGAAATTTTTGCCTGGATACATGATCCCCTCCCGGTGGGTTGCCATGGACAGGTTTCCGATGACCCTCAGTGGCAAGGTTGACCGCAAGGCCCTTTTGTCACAACCCAATCCGGACAAATCCGCACCTTGTCCACCACCATTGCCTGGCTCTGAACTGGAAGCTCGCCTGCTTGCAGCCTGGGAAAAAATTTTGGGACAAACCTCCATCAGCATTCTGGATGATTTTTTTGTCTTGGGTGGTGATTCCATCAAGGCCATTCAACTGGTTGCCAATTTGGGTGACTTGAATCTTGAAATTAAAGATATTTTCCTCCATCCCACCATTGCCTCTCTGGCCGCCGCCATTCAGGCCGGTGCCTTGCGACCCGCCACAAGGGGGGGACAACAGGAAATGGTTACCGGACAGGTTTTGTTGACCCCCATCCAGGAATGGTTTTTTCGGGAGTATACGGTGGACCGCCACCATTTTAATCATGCCGAATATTTTTTCTTCAAGGAACGTCTGGACGAGCAGGCTATGGTGGCATCCCTGCGGGCAGTACAAAATCACCATGATATTCTCAGGGGGCGTTTTGTTTGGGACAAGGACAACGGCGTTGTTCAGGAAATCATGGGGCTTGATCTGCCGGTGGACTTTCAGATGATCGACCTCAGGGAATCGGATCATACCGAAGAGGAAGTGGATCGTTGGACACGGCAGGTGCAAGGCAGTCTGGATTTGGAGAATGGTCCACTGTGTAAAACCCGTTTGTTGCGTTTGCCTGACGAAGATTGGCTGATGATCGTCATCCATCATTTGATCATCGATGCGGTTTCCTGGCGGTTTTTGGTGGACGATATTTTGCGTGGGTACGAACAGAAGATTTCCGGAAAAACGATCGCTCTGCCTCCAAAGACCGATTCTTTTCAACGTTGGGCCAAGGGGGTGCACGCCTATGGTCGCAGTTTGGAATTGTTGCGGGAGAAAGAATATTGGCGAAAGGTTGATTCAGTACCGGTACGCCGTTTGCCTGTGCAATACGGTGGAGTACCCCCGGTCGCTGAAGTCAGGGAAGATCGGTTGGTGTTCAGTGTGGGAGAAACCAAAATTGTGCAGGGGATTTCTACAACTTTTCGTCGATCTCCGCGCCTGCTTGACCTGTTGTTGGCGGCATTGGCTCAGGCCATTTATGCCTGGTCCGGTCTGGAGACTGTGGCCATCATGCTGGAGGGACACGGGCGGGAATCCATTGTGGAAGGGGTGGATGTCCATCGTACCGCAGGTTGGTTCACCAGCGTTTTTCCGATGATTCTAACGGTCGGTCACAACCAGGACCGGGAAAACCTTCGCGACGCCATTCGGGAAAAGCTGGATCGACTTCCCCATCGCGGTATTGGCTACGGCATATTGAAATATATCACCCCACCATCCATGCGAAAGGATCTGGAGTTTCGCCTTCAGCCGCAGATCAGTTTTAACTATCTGGGTGAGTATCGTTTTGATGCAGGCCAGCTTTCCATGGAAACCAGGAGTGACATGGCCCCTTATTGTGTGAGTGACAGAGCCAAAATAATCTACGATCTGGCGTTCAACGCCATCGTCGAGAGTGGACAATTGCAAATATTTGTCGCTTACAATGCCCAACAGTTTGAAGAAAGCTCCATCAGGACTTTGCTTGGCAAAATGCGAACATTTTTGCTTTAGCCGTACAACGATTCGGCGTGGATCGGCTCGGCGCGAAAGGTGGATACTTCGCCAAGGGGCTGGAACAATGTCGGCGGAGAGATTCCCCCTGAGAGCATCAGGTTGACCAAGGCGTCGGTTGGGTTTTTGAGGGAGATGACGACAGGCCAGACCAGGGTGATTTCATTTTTTCCTGCGACAAGCAGATGGGCCGGAAGCAACAATCGGTGCGTGGACCACGACGCGCTGACCGTAATTTCCTGGAGCAGGGTGTC
>Ga0206226_1000004_pt1 | contig 18695 bp, 15 predicted proteins | sample MancosC3_FD_155478 | JGI IMG/M metagenome (GOLD analysis project Ga0206226, IMG submission 155478) | Subsurface sediment microbial communities from Mancos shale, Colorado, United States - Mancos C3 | ecosystem: Environmental > Terrestrial > Deep subsurface > Rock core/Sediment | place: USA...
GGTGGACCTGACCGAAGCGGTACCGCAAATATTGCGAAAGGGGGCGGGGTCGGTCGAGGCTTTTCTGTAAAGAGGGAGGGGTCTTTCTCCAATCAAGGCTGTTCGCGACGAATACCACTCAACGGTGCTGCGATTTTCAAACGATCAGAGAAATATTTGGCCGTCCAGTCCAGATCGCTGTACTCCTGCGGCAAGACCTGATAACACCCTACGCGGCCAATCAATCCGCACAGCCAGTCAGCGCACTGAAGGGTTTGGAACATATGGCTTTCAGCTTGAATTGGGGGTTCGATCATCGTTGTGCGGGAATTTACAAACATTTGGTGCGATGATTCGGCAACGATTTGTTTTCGAAAATCAACTTCGCTTTGCTCGTCCAGGATCATCTGGAAGTGGGCATCGCGAGAGGGCGCAGCGCAAAATTGATCAATTCGCTTAATCGACTCTCTCAATACAGCACGATACAGTTTCTTTGAATCGTGCAACTCTGGTTGGCTGTTTTTTTGCAGTCCAACATAAAAAACCATTCCTCCATCACCCTTGATACGGTTCATCAAACGGAAGGTTGCGGAGCGTACCTCTCGATACTTTGTAACGTTTGTTGTCGTGAAGAGCGAGGCACCTTTTTTTTCCCAAAGATAGGCTGGGATTTTATCTCTGGTGATTTCAAAACGCAAAAGATTACACTTGAGTTGGTAAAACCAAGTGGCAAAAGCGCGTACTTTGCCGGATGGCAACAAAAATCCTCCCAACCCAAAAACAGGGCTGGTGTTATGATGTGGATCGTGGCGACGGATGAATGGCCCTATATGCCCAAATTCATCCAGGTAAGCGATGAAATGCACAAGTATCCTCCCAAAAAACGCGAAAGCCCGCACTTGCGCACGGGCCTCGGAATTTAGAGCTGCTGCCAGAGTTCAAGCAGAGCACATTGACGCGAACTGTACATGAAAAAGGCATCGAACGCAAGACCAAACGTAGCGCATCCCAGGGCAATCGCATTTGGATTTCGTTAATGTTCGCATAACAGCTTACATCCATCAGGCACTAATGATCGACTCCCTCGCCACCATGCTCGCCCAATTTTGAGATGCCATCGCCCTGTAGCGCATCCTCCTTGAAGAGCAACCTTTCGGAAGGGGTAGGTTCAACTGTTTTCCATGAAGGGTTCCAGATAGGGGGCGACTTCCTCCAGGGCGGTGCCTCCCTGGATGACCTGGACGAGTCCGCTGGCGACCAGGGGCTGGAAACCCCGGTCCAGGGCGACCCGGCGCAGAACGGAGGCGGCTTCGCAGCGAGCGATGCGTTGTTTTAATTCCTCATCGACCGTCAGCATTTCATAGATTACTGTGCGCCCCATATAACCGGTGCGGTTGCATGCGGGACAACCTGGGCTTGTGAATAACTGGTGAACGGGTTGATGTTGTCCCATGGCTCGCAGCAATCGTTCTTCGCTTGGCGAGGGAGGGCGACCGATCCGGCAAGAGGGACAAAGGCGGCGTACCAGTCGTTGGGCAACCACCAGACTGACAGCGGAGGATACCAGGAAGGGTTCCACCCCCATGTCCACCAGTCGCGTTATGGCGCCGGGGGCATCGTTGGTGTGGAGGGTGGAAAAAACCCGGTGCCCGGTCAAGGCGGCCTGAACGGAAATTTTGGCCGTTTCCGCATCGCGAATTTCCCCGACCATGATGACATCGGGATCGTGACGCAGGAATTGCCGCAAGGCTTTGGGAAACGTGTAACCAATCCGGTTATTGACCTGAACCTGGGTTGTTCCTTCCATGCGTACTTCCACGGGGTCTTCCACGGTAAGGACATGGCAAAACTGGTTTTTGACAATGTAATCCAGTGCTGCGCGCAAGGTGGTGGATTTACCGCTTCCAGTGGGACCGGTGACCAGGATAAGACCGTGGGGCAGGGCGACATTGCGGCGGAAACGTTCCAGGTCTCCTCCAGAGAATCCAAGATCCTCCATAGGAACCAGCCCTACCTGAAGATCCAACAGCCGCAGTACCATGGTTTCGCCTTGGACCGACGGTACATCGGATACTCGAATGTCCAACAATCGGTCGGCCATGCGCGCCTGGATGTGGCCATCCTGGGGAAGGCGTTTTTCGGCGATGTCCATGCCAGCCACAACCTTGATGCGGGAAACAAGGGAATTTTTAATATGCTGGGGGAGGCGCACCTCCTCCAAGAGACGACCATCAACCCTGAAGTGGATGTGCAAAAATCGTTGGTCGGGGACGACATGAATATCGCTTGCGCGTTTGGCGATAGCATTGACGATGAGCTGGTTGAGCAGGACCGTAACCGACAAGTCGGAATGGGGCACCCTTTCAGGAAACGATACCGGGGCCAATCCCCGCAAGTCGAGCAGTCCTATGGGTTGACCTGCATGCGCCTGGGTTTCGCCGCCATACCAACGGTCGATGGCTTCCATGATCAGGGTACGAGGGGCGATGCAAAGGTGTACCCGCAAACCGGCTAGGTGTCCGGCCCGGTCCAAATCTACCTTTTTTGGATCGGCACACGCCATGAGGAGTCCATCGTTGTCGATGCGTACCGGCATGGCCTCCCAGAGGGCGGCGTTTTGTCCGTCCATGCGGCGCACCGCCGCTGTTTCCAGGTATTCTGGATTCAATTCCGTGTAAGATATGTTCAAGGCGACGGCGGACCCCATGGCCATGGCTCGTTGCCCGATATGGCCCATATTGATCAACAGATCCAACATTTGGGCACCGGATGAATTTTTCTTTCCCTCTTTGGCGTGCCGAACCGCATCACCCGAAACCAGACCAGCAGACAACAGCAGGTGCAACAGGCCGGTGGAACCGGCCAATCCAGAACAACCCAGAAGTCCGATCAATCGCTCTGCCGTTATGACGCCTTCCTGAAGTAATGCTGCGTTGAGCGGGGCAAAACGGGGGTGGGCAGCTAGAATTTGGTCGCTTTCAGGAAGCCCTTGATCCTGTGGGCCGGGGGAGATGCCATCTTTTGCGTCTTTGCCATCCATCGCTTTGCAAAATTACCTTTTCCTGTTGATTGCGTACGCCTAGGTGATCCGAGGGAAAGACGAAAAGTGGTGTCACGGATGTGACACTCTATCCATGGTCAGACCGACAATCCAGGGAAATTTATTTGTGTTTCCTAAAAAGCGGAACAGGTGGTCAGTTCCGCTTTCATGAGGTTTATTTTAAGGTTTTCCTGTTTTTGTTTTTTGATTTTTGTTTTGACTTTTTATTGCCCGAAGGGCATCATGTGAGTATCTGGGGTGTGGTGTGCCAGCGGAGCGACAATCTTTACCATGGTTCCTGATTTTATGACAGACAGCAACGGTGTACAAAGTTTTCGCCTGCCGGTCGTGCTCAATGCACGCGACTCGCAAGCAACGCCGATCCAGCCCTGCAGTGGCTTCGGAAACTGTCGGAGGGGTTTTACCCTGATTGAATTAATGGTTGTCGTCGTCGTCATCGCCATCCTTGCATCCATTGCCTATTCATCCTACGCGAATCAAATACGCAAGGCGCGACGGAGTGCCGCTCAATCCTACATGATGGCCTTTTCTGCCAAAGAACAGCAGACCTATCTGGATACCCGCCAGTTTTCAAGTGTCGCCGATAATACCGCCGCCGATGCCATTCTGGAACTGGATACCACGGTGAGTTCCTATTACGATATCACTGTGACAACCACGTCCGGTCCACCACCAACCTTTACTATCACGGCGACACCGAACGGGGGTACCAATCAGTACGTGGATGGTGCACTGACGTTGGACAATTCAGGCAGCAAAAGCCCATCGGACAAATGGTGACGGTCATGCGGTCAGAATATGGCATAACAGCGGTGGAAGTCCTTGTAGTTCTGGCCATTGTCGCTATTCTCGTCGCGGTTGCCGCACCGAATTTGCGCGATCTTATCACCACGAATCAGGTCAGTCACACCGCCACAAAATTGCGTTTGGCAATGATTACGGCACGCAGCGAAGCCATCAAACGTAACGCCATAATCGATATTGCCCCGAAAACCGTTGGCACGGTCACAGGTTGGGAGAACGGCTGGGAGGTACAGGTTTCAAGCACTTCATCGGTTATTTCCAATTACGACGCCGTTTCCGGCGTTACCATTACCCGCACCGACGATGCAACCTGTTCTACAGCCTCTGCGACACCGAACGCAGTGGTGCAATATCGTAACTTTGGTCGTGTTTCCAACAGTAATATTTGTTTCCGGATTACCGCAACCGACGCACCAACCAGTGCAACCAAATGTGTTGCCGTTAATCCAAGCGGTATGGCATACTACTATATTGATTCTGGGACAGGTCAGACCTGCTTCTAGAAAGTGGGGCTGGTATGCGCTTGACACACTCCGGGTTCACACTGCTTGAGGTTCTCATCGCCCTGACTGTCGTTGCCGTGGGGCTTTTGGGGCTGGCAAGGTTGCAGGGTATCATGGTTCTTTCCCATCTGGAAACCACCAACCAACCCCACGCCCAGGCCTTGCTGGCGGATATGGTCAGCCGCATCGAAGCCAATGGTAGCAATGCTGGAAGTTATGTTACCGCGAATTCCCTGGGTACCGGCAGCACCGATTTTGATGCCTACGCGAGCACGGGCTGCCCTGCGGAAACCACCACCGGTTACGAAGTCCTGCAACGCGATCAATGTCAATGGGACTGGGCACTCAAAGGCAGAAACGAAACCATGACGGGTGGCAGCCAGTGGCTGGGAGGCATGGAAAATGCCCGTGGCTGCATCTACAGCGTCAGTACCAGCAGCCCTGTCATCGTGCGCGTTGTGGTTGTCTGGCAGGGAGCGACCGCGACGGTCGATACCATGGCGAGTGTGTCTCCAGGAAGCCTTTGCGGCCAAGGAAGCTACGGCACCGATGACACCTTCCGGCGCGGCATGTTTGCGGACGTGGTGATCCCCCTTCTCTAACCTAAAGTTTAAATGTCATGCGTGATCGCGGCTTCACTCTCATGGAGTTGATGATTTCGATGACCCTCGGGCTGTTGCTGCTGGGCGGGTTGGTCGCGCTCCTGGTCAGCAGTGGTGCCAGCCGTAAACACATGGAACAGGGATCTTTGCTCCTGGAAAGTGGTCGCTATGGCATGGATGTCCTGGTTGAAGATTTGCGCATGGCGGGATTTTTTGGGGATTTCGATCCAGCCGATCTCAACCTGCTCTCCTCCCTGACCCCGGCGGACGGCTCCGATCCCACCGGCGGTGCGTGTGCAGGAAACTTGAGCGATTCAGCAGCTCTGAGCCGCCTTCGGTATGCCATGTTGGTTCCGGTTTTCGGCTCGGCGGGAGGGACGGGTTCCTGGTGCGCCGTTGCCAATGTAACCCAGGTTGGTACCCAGTCCGATGTCCTTATCGTGCGCAGAGCCAGCACCTGCGTTTCCGGTGATGCCAACTGCACGATGGATACAACCAACGATGTCTTTTTACAGACCAGTCTGTGCAATACGGATTCCACCAGCGGTGCCACCTACCCTTTGGATCGGGGCACCGGTGCCCTCACCCTGTTGCAGAAAGATTGCACGACCACGGCGGATATTCGCAAATTCATTGCCCATGCCTACCTTGTGGGCACAACCAGCACGATTGTCAATAACCAGGCGCAACAGGTACCTACCCTGTTTCGTATGGAACTCAACAGCGGACAATGGCAGGCGGTTCCGCTTGCCGTGGGGGTGGAACTCATCGCTGTTGAATACGGCGTTGACAGCAGTTCCGCCGACGGTGCCCCGGATGTTTGGACGCAAACGGTCTCGTCGCTCACGGGGTGTACGAATGACAATCCTCTCGGATGCTGGAACAATGTCGTTGCGGTGCGCGTGGCTCTGCTGGCGCGGGCCGTAGACCCCGATCCGGGGTACACCGACACCAAAACCTATACCCTGTCGAGTGTCCCTGGAGTCCGGACGTTTACCCCAGGGACAGGTGATAACTACCGACGGCACCTCTATACCGTTACAGTTCGTATTGAGAATGTTTCTGGAAGGAGGGCACCATGATCGGTGAGATTGTTGCGAATGAATGCGCATCCCTCTGTCGATCTTCGCGGAGTGCCGGCGGTTTTCCATTGGTTGAGCCGGGAACACCGACGGATCGCCAGCAAGGGATCGTTTTGGTGTTTGTCATGCTGATGCTGGTGGTGCTGACCATATTTGCCGTGACGACCTTTCAGTTTGGCAATACCAGTCTGGCCATCAGTTCCAACATGCAATACCGCGCCGAGTCTTTGTCTTACGCCAAGGAGACGGTCAACATGACTTTAAGCAGTGCCGCCTTTATCCAAACCCCGGAGAGTGCCCTCCCCCCCAGCAGTCGTTCGGCCTGTCCGACAACCAACACCAATCGATATTGTGGCGATGCGAATGGCGATGGCACCGAAGACTACCAGGTTGACCTGACGCCTCAACCCTTTTGCAAGTCGGCGAGAACAATCAGCAATAACGATCTTGATTTGACGACAGCCGAGGGTTTGACGGGGGCTATGGGGGTATCGCAAACTTTTGGCATCAGCGGTGCGTCATCGGATGATTCTTTGAATGTGAACAGCGTGTGGGAAATCACTGCGGTATCCACCAATGTTGCCACCGGCACGACATCGACGTTGCGTGTTGGAGTCAAAGCGGTAACGCCTTCGAGTTCCTGTCCCTAGTGAGGATCATTGCTTTTGGAGCGGCCTCCAATGAACATTCTACTTTTTCTGATCAACACGGCGATTCTCCTGTTTTGGCCTTTATCCCTGGAAAAAGGGTCGGTATGGGCCGACGACATTGACATCTACACCCAGCCGACCACCGTGACATCGGCGGGGGTTCCCAACGTTTTGATCATTTTGGACAATACGGCCAATTGGAACAACAATGCCCAGCATTGGCCTGGAGGCGTGACGCAGGGAGAATCCGAAATCAAGTCACTTGCGAAGGTGCTTTACTCTCTGCCTGACGATTCCGTGAATGTCGGACTCATGATGAATTCCAACGCGGTCGGGGGATCCGGCACGGGTCCGGGCGGGTATATCCGCTTCGCCATGCGCAGGCTTGACGCGACGACCAAGGAAGCTTGGCTGTCGATGTTGGGCATGACTGTTGTTGATGGCGAGATCACGCCTCTGTCGAGTTGTACGGTCACGGCCAATTCACTCAATGGCACTCCGAACTGCATGTACCAGAATGCCCAGCAAAGCATCAATTCGAGTGGTGAGCAGGGGGCTTCGAGTGCGGAGTACAGTCGGTCCATGTTTGAGGCCTTCAAGTATTTTGGCGGATATGCCGCCCCTGACGGTACCAACACCCCGGTCAATCAAACCCAGTTCGGTCCCTACCGTTTTGCAGACAACCCTGGGGCACTTGGGAGCATCCCCCGTCTCGACAGTGCTGCCTTTTCCGATTGGGATTCTGCCAGCATGACGGGCACAATCTACAATTCGCCAAGCAATAGTGGCTGCCAAAAAAACTTTGTAATTTTCATCGGTAACGGGTTGCCTTCTCAGGACAGCGCGGCGATTTCCACGGACAAGGTTGCGGATGGCTCCGCCGATGTCCATTTTGATATCTCACCCTTGCCATGGCAGAACTACACCCAAAACACCGTTACCGGAACCGACACCTGTTTTCATCAAACCGCCTGCAAAACGAGCACTGCGACCTGTAGCAGCAGCGATTATCCCTCGCAGTGTACCGATGGCACCTACACGAGTTGCTCGTGCGGCACACAATCGACCACGGGTTGTTCAAGCACGACCAGTTCTTCGACCAGTCAGATTGCCACGACATCCTGCAAGAGTGATTGCAGCACGACCGATTTTCCAACGACCTGTGCCAATGCCACCGCCCCTGTCACCCCCTCCACCTACAGTGCTTGCGCATGTCAATCCTATGGAACTTCTTGTGGTGAAGGGGGTGGTGTTTCCATCGGTACGGTATGCTCGGCAACCACTCCGAGCTATCCTTCGGGCTGCACGGACAGTCTCGGTACAACCTATGCGACCTGTACCGCCGGTGCTCAAGGGGCTGTCTGTGCCGGTCCCAGTGAGGCTGCGACAACGACGACTCTGAGTACGGCTGCATGTTTGACCAGTGCGCCCTCATTGCCTGAAACATGTGGCGGTACCTATCCGACCTACGGCAGTTGTAGTATTGACAATTCGGGGGCCTGTTCAAGCACCAGTACGTCGCTGACCCACATTACCGATACCAATTGCCAGACTAACTGCGGTTCGAACGATTATCCAAGCACATGCAGTAACGCCCATCCCACACCCGACAGTCCCACTTACAGCACCTGTGTCTGTGGTACCGGTGTCGCGACGGGCTGTACTGGCAGCAGGAAAAAATATCCCATCAACGGGTATCGAATTACCTACGGAAACACCTACGGCATTACCGGAAAATTGAATACCTACAGCTATAACTACGATATAACCGCGCAGACGGGAAGCACGTTTACATTTGGAATTGACGGGACAATCACCACGACCACCACCGACCATAAAGATTGCATCGATGGCACCTTCCCCATGGTCACCATGGTTGCCTCGGGCACGCCCACAACCCCCTCCGGGAGTGTCGCCAAGCTTTATGCCGACGAATGGGCGCGCTACATGCACCAGGGCGATACAAACAGCACCTCGGGTCAACAGCCCATCGTGACCTATGCCCTGAATGTTTTCAAAAATCAGCCCAGTGCGGATCAGACCGCCCTGTTGCAGAACATGGCCACCTATGGAGGCGGCAAATACTTTGAGGCCACGAGTGAAACCCAAATCACCTCCAGTCTGTCCTCCATTTTCAGCGAGATCCAGGCTGTCAACAGTGTGTTTGCCGCAACCAGTCTTCCGGTCAACGCAACCAACCGTTCGCAAAACGAAAATCAGGTTTTCATTGGTATGTTTCGCCCCGATCCCGATGCCAAACCCCGCTGGCTTGGCAACACCAAACGCTATCAGATCGGTTATGTCACGGGAACAAAACTTGATTTGGTGGACAAGAACGGTTTGGCGGCCATCAATACCAACACCGGTTTCATCACCGATTGCGCGACCAGTTACTGGACCACGGATACTACTTTCGATGATGCCGGAACGAGCTATGGTTATTGGGAAAATACAGGTGTTTCACCCAGCCCGAAGGGGGTTTGCAGCACGATTGCGAGTACTCAAAGTCCATGGTCCGATGCCCCTGACGGTCCTTTTGTGGAAAAAGGTGCTGTAGCCCTGGTGTTGCGACGCGGTAACGACACCGAAAGCGTTTCGGCCACCGGCGCACCTCCCTGGCCTGTCAATCGGAGCGTCAAAACACTCAGTACCGATGGTACTGCACTTGCGGATTTCAGTACGGCTACGGCCACTTCTGTCAGCCAGACCGTTGTTAACTTCATCAAGGGGCACGATGTTTCCGCGCCCCAGGAATATCCTTACAACACCATCACCGACAGCCCTGGAGGAACACGGCCATCGATTCACGGCGATGTGGTGCATTCCCGCCCGATGGCGGTAAACTACGGCGATTCTACCGGTGTTGTGGTCTTCTATGGGGCCAACGATGGTACTTACCGGGCGGTACGCGCCAGTGATGGCAAAGAGCTGTGGGCCTTCGTGGCACCCGAAACTTTCAGCCAGTTGCAGCGACTTTACGCCCAATCGCCAGTTATCAATTATCCGAGTGTCCCCGGTTCATCCGACAACAAGGGATATTTTTTCGATGGTTCGACAGGTATCTGGCAACAGTGGACGGATGATGTCTCAACCAGCACTTATATTTTTCCGTCGGCACGCCGTGGCGGATCTTTTGTTTACGGCCTGGATGTATCGACACCCACGGTGCCGATCTTCAAGTGGCGGCATCCGGATCCCACCTCAGCCACGGATGTCGAAAATTTCAGTAAACTTGGACAAACATGGTCGTTGCCAAGCGTCGCCTATGTCAAAGGGTATCCCGATACGACAGATCCGAGGCCATTGGTTATTTTCGGTGGAGGGTACAATACTTGTGAGGATGTCAATTATCCCGACACCGACACGACCAACTTTACCTGCGCGAATGGTGCCCAGGGGGCGTCCGTTTATGTGGTGGACGCCCAGACCGGTGCTTTGCAGTTTTCCGCGACTTTGTCGGATGGGCGCAGCGTGGCGGGAGATATCACCCTGGTGGATTTCGATAGCGATGGTTTTGTTGAGTTTGGCTATTTTGCGGATACCGCCGGCCATCTTTATCGCCTTAACTTTGTCGATGCAAGCTTGAATCCGACCACTTTTTCCGTAAAGGAAATTGCCTATACGCACGGAGCCGGGCGCAAATTTCTTTTCGCCCCGGCGGCGTTGCTCAACAACAGCAAGGTTTTTCTGGCCCTGGGAAGCGGTGATCGGGAACATCCTCTTTCGACGCACTATCCCTATACCACTCCGATTCAGAATCGGTTTTATGTGTTCATTGACGATCCGATTACCGATAACCAGTTGGCGACGCCCTACAATCTTGATGATGACACCGCAGGGACCATGACAGATTTTTCCGACCCGACCGGATGCACGACATCGGCCATTGTTTCCGATCCGGATTCTCATGGCTGGTTTATCGATCTTTGCGGAGAAACGGACCCCTGCCCGGCAACCAGCACCAGTTCAAATCGGGGTGAACAAACTGTGACTCCGGCGGTGATTGCGGGTGGGGTGATTTTTTTCAGTACCAATCGTCCGACTCCCGAAGAAACGGCCACTTGCAGTGCCAATCTTGGTGAGGCGCGTGGGTATGCGGTCAATCTGGTTACCGCCTCGGGGGTTGTGGGCACCACCAACAGGCAGTGCGGCGGAAACCGCTCGGGTACGTTCATCGGCGGTGGTTTGGCACCACCACCCGTGGTCGCTCGGGTTCCTGTTTCCACAGATTCGGGTACAAAAACCGTGTCCGCGTTGTTTGGTGGTATCCAGATGGACAATTCGCCCAGCTCCATTGTGGGGGTTCAAGAGATCACTCCGCCGGCGACCAGTGGTTCGGGCAAAAGGAGCATTGTTTACTGGCATACCGGATCAGACTGAGCACTTACCCACCATGGTGCCCTCCTGTCCTGCCCAGGATTTTTTCCTTTCTTCGTGTGGCTTTGGCGCGTGAAAGGTTAAAAATAATGCATGAGACTGGATTTTTTCATTTCCTTTTGGAGCAATTTTTGGTATAGGTTTAAGCCAAAATGAGAGCGTGGGCTGGGCGCGGGTTGACGTTTTCTCCTGGGTGGCTTTTGCTTTGTAGCTTGGGTTGATTTTTGGCGATTTGTCTGGGGAGGCCCGATGGGCCGCTGCTCTGGCGACGGTAAGGGATGTGGCTATGCAAGACAAGGCCCTTGAAGCGTTGCGTAATCGCCGCAAGGCAATTATGTCGACGCTTCGGACAAAGGTGCCCGGTTCATCCGTTTTTGCAACGCTTTCAACATTTCCATCGTCAATCTGGTGGACGTTCCGGGATTTTTGCCCGGCATTGAGCAGGAGCGGGGCGGTATCATCCGCCACAGTGCCAAGCTGTTGTTTGCCTATTCGGTCGCCACAGTGCTCAAGATCACCATCATCCTGAGGAAAGCCTACGGAGGATCCTAGCTTGGCCATGTGCAGTCAGGAGCTGGGTGCCAATGTGGTACTGGCGTGGCCGACGGTCGAGATTGCCGTAATGGGAGCGGAGGGCGCAATCAATATTTTGTATCGCAAGGAAATGGATGAGGCGATGGAAAAAAAATCCTCTGATAAAACATTGAACTGTTAAAAAAGGAATACGATAATGGTATCCCAGGTCATCATGAAGTCGCTTATGGCGTATGCTCTGCTTGCTGCAATCTCCTTTCTTGTGGCTGTGCTTATCAAGGTCATCGTGGGTTTTTTTCACCGGGCTGCGGAGCAGGCCAGTTCGGGTGTGCCGAAGCCGGTGGTTAAGCCGGTAGTCAGGCCGGTGGTTGCCGCCGGGGTGCCACCGCATCATTTGGTGGCGATCATCGCAGCCACGCAAGCTTTGGCAGGTGGAAGTATTTTGCGGATTGAGGATGTGGGTGTGGACAAGAATTGGACCGCGTTTGGACGTTCAGCGCAACATTCGCATGACGTTCGCCGTGGGTCTGTGTGATCGTAGAAACCACTCAATTTTGAGGATACCGTTGTGAAGCAGAAAACACTGAGAGTAACCGTTGAGGGCAAGCAGTACGAAGTACTTGTCGAGGATATTACCGCTGGTGGTGGAGAGCGGGCCCACAAGGCAGCCCCCAGGGCGGCTTCCCATGCTGCGGCACCGGCGGCGGCTCCACCGCCTCCCAAGCCTGCGGCCCCGGCTTCTTCTGGCACATCCGGTGCAGAAGCCAGGATTGCTCCCCTTGCCGGGATCGTGACCTCCGTCTATGTCAAAGAGGGGGCTGTGGTCAAGAAAGGGGACAAGGTGGTTGAGATTGAGGCCATGAAGCAGAAAAATGACGTTCTGGCCCACCGGGATGGAACGGTTACGGGTATCATGGTCAAGGAAGGGGATGCTGTGGATTCGGCGCAACTCCTGATGTCCATCGTCTAGGACTTAAAGGGTAGTCCGCCATTAAACTTGTTTTGGCGTGGCTTTCGAGTGAGCAGCCTGAAGGTGAGGGAGTGTCTTTCTCCCATGAACGACGGGGCTGCTTGTGGACTCTCCCTGGAGGGCTGCTTGCGTCAGGCAGATGTTCGGTCTCGCTTTGTGTTGCGTCCGCGGGGTTCCGAGGTTTGGGTTTGCCTGTGCTTGTGTTAGTGCTTTCGTTGACAAGCTTCCTGTCTCCTGTCGGTCTGGTTGCGCGTGCGCCAGTGCCGACGGGGCGGGGGTGCGTATTGTGCGTTATGTGGGAGTCTCCCTGCGGACCTGGGTTACCTAGTGTTTTCGCTTAGTACTAACTAGGTGGGTTGGTCGTGAGGTCAGGATCAGGATGGCGATCGACTACAGATAGTCTGCTGGTAGTTCTCCTGTTCGTCTTGCGGGTGGGGTTGTGTCCTTAGAGCGGTTGCGCTGGCGGCTAGGTCGGGTTGCTTCGGTGGTGTGATTGGCAGCTTTAGGATTAGACGGGTTCTTGCCTGGCGGGGTGGTTGTCGGGTGGGTTTAAAATCGGGCTTCAAATCAGGAGGAGTGCGGGTGTGGATATTAATTTTTTAGACATATTCCAGGGTATCGCTACGCTGGTGTCTTCTTTTCAGACCAATCCTAGCATTGCCTTTGGAAGACTTTTCCTCATTGGCCTGGGTTTTCTTCTGATTTACCTGGGACATAAGGGGGTTCTTGAGCCGTTGCTCATGGTGCCCATGGGTTTGGGCATGGCGGCCGTCAACGCGGGGGTCATGTTTGTTCCTCCGTCGATGAACCTGCCGGAGCAGGGTGACAAGGGAACTCTGTTCCTCAACCCTCTGATTTCGGAGGGCGAAAAGTTGACCAATATCTTGCAGATCGACTTTCTGCAGCCGATTTACATTTTCACCTTCTCCAACGGTTTGATCGCCTGCTTGGTTTTTATGGGCATTGGTTCTCTCCTGGATGTGAGCTACGTTATGGCGCGTCCTTTCGAGAGCATGTTCTTGGCGGTGTGTGCAGAGTTGGGAACCATTGTTGTGTACCCCCTCGGCGTTGCCATGGGATTGCCTGAAGGTGCTGCTGCGGCTACGTCCACCATTGGTGGTGCCGATGGGCCGATGGTGCTCTTTGCGTCCCTCATGCTGGCTCCGGAGATCTTTGTCTCAATCACGGTTGTGGCCTATCTGTACCTTGGGTTGACCTATGGCGGTTATCCCTACCTGATCAAACTTATGATTCCGGAACACATTCGTGCGATCCCCATGCCCGTTGAAAAGGCGGTGAAGATTTCTGCAGGGCAGAAGATGGTTTTTGTGGTTATTACCTGTACCATTCTGTGTCTGCTGTTCCCGGTGGCGGCTCCTCTGTTCCTGTCGGTCTTTCTGGGTGTGTTGGTTCGGGAAGCCGGGTTGAAAGAATTTCATACCCTCTTTTCCACTACAGTTCTCTACGGAGCCACCTTTTTCCTGGGTTTGGTTCTGGGAATCCTGTGTGAGGCGTCGACCATCATGAACCCCGTTGTCTTCCGTTTGTTGGTCCTTGGGGTTACGGCGTTGACGATCGCTGCCATCGGCGGAATCCTGGGGGGGTATGTGCTCTACTTTAAGTATGATAAGAAGTACAATCCCCTTATTGGTCTGGCGGCTGTCAGCTGTGTTCCGACTTGCGCCAAGGTTGCCCAGAAGAGTGCCAAGGAGGCGAATCCCGACTGCATGATTCTTCCCCAGGCCATGGGATCCAACATTAGCGGGGTCATTACTTCGGCCATTTTGGCGGCGGTTCTTATCGCCCTGGTTGGTCCCCTCAAAGGATGAGTGAGTTCATGGCAGGCGCGTCCTGCGGTTGATTGTTCAGACACAGGCGGTGGAGAGATCCACCGCCTGTGTTTTTTTTATTTTGTCTCGTCAGGCAAAAGAATCAAAATCAAAACCAAAACCCTGGGGCTGCGCCCCTAGACCCCCCTTGGGGGGAAGTAAAATCAAAATCAAAGTCAAAAGAAAAACCTTGTGGGCTGCTGCCTCCAAACCTCCGCCGGGGGGGATGATCCCCCCCGGACCCCCGCAAAAATTTTTGCCAAACTTTTTTCCGTCACGGTTTTTCTTCAAATTGCAGGGCGATACGCAGGCGGGAAAGCAGTGGCTTGCGGGTGTCGGAGATGGTTTCCATCAGATCCCATAACCCTTGCGATTGAATCAGAGTAAACAAGAGAATGGCTGCGGAAAACAAAAAGGTGATGAAGAAAAACCCCCAACGAGACCACAGTGGGGCGTTGGTCTCATCAAAAATATTCATTCCCAAAAATCCGGTGGTCAAAGTTCCAATCAAACTGAACGCAGTAACCACAGTCAATTGAATGACTGTTTTGGATTGGCGGCGCTGCATGTCACTGTCCAGATACTGGCTCATATCACGCAACTCTTCCTTCGTCTCTTCGTAAAGACTGTCATTGCCCAAATTTTTTCCACACAGGCGAAACAAGGATTGGATATCGGTGCGCTCGGATATTTCATGAAACCAATAGCGGTGGGTGAAACGGAGAAAAGCTTCAAAGCAGGCATGAATACGATGCCGGAAGTTGCGGAAGGAGTGCCCCTGGCGGACATCAAGGTCGTGAATGGCATCGACCAGTTGGTCAGAAAAGATTAAAAGCGATGCCCGGTGCAGGTGGGCGATAAGGAAGACAATAAAATATTGATGGCGAAATTGCGCCAGCATCCCCCTTTGCCCATTGACGAAATAGCCCGCCTGGGCATCGCCCACCAAAAGCATGGCACGCCCATGACAGAGAAAGCGACAGTTGGGACCTTCCTCGGTATTGCTCCAATAACGGTCAAAGCAATAATTTCTTTCAAAGTGGATGACATCGGGATCGTTTCTGGGGATGGGTTCATCGGGGTGCAGGGAGTCTGCCATTCCCAGGCGCAACCATTGGTCCCGGGTCAGATCACGGGGGTTGTCAATAGCGACGAAGGCCATTTTGGGCATATGATGGTTTTCGATTTGATGAAAACGCAGCATACCCACCTCACCAGAAACTGCAAACACGAGGGGAAGCAACAGAAAAGACCAATGTGCCGCCGTGGCGGGAACCCGGTGCTGTTTGGTAAAAGTGAGAAATTTCAGACGATCCTCAAAGTCTGAAGTCATCAATGAATCCCCGGTCGCCCCCAACCATTCGGCGACGGGAACATTGTGTATTCCCAGTCCGTCTTCATTCCAGCCCGTGGGATAGGCGCGTCCGAAACGGTAGAGCAATTCCTGGATGGTCGCCAGGGGGAGGTCGTTGCCGCTGACTTCAACTTTCAGGAAAACCAGGTCGATGTCATCGAAGAAGAACAGGTCGATGCTGTCTACCGCCAAAAGAACCGGGGGGTGACCAACCCGTGGGACGACTCGAAGTGTTGTTACATCGCGACGGCGAAATATTTTGACTGCGGCATTCCCGGGAAGGTCTTCCTGTCCGTGTATCCACGGACCCCGGTTTTCTCCATAGAGAAAACGACGCACATAGGGAAGAAATACCGAGAATTCTTTATAGTATATATCCTGGAAGACACCGGACTCGTTACCGATTTCATCGGACATGCGCTGCCAGGGGGAACCTTTGCGAATATCATCAAAAAATTGCCAATGACTTCGTGATTCCTCTTCGGGCAATGGGATCAGCTGTAAAGGCCAGAGGAGAATCTGTCTGAAGTGGCGGACTGTATGTCTTATAGTATTGTCGGTATTCATGGTTGTATCTCGTCTAAATATAATGCCATGACCCTGCGAACCTGATTTTTCCCGAAAGAAACGTTCAGTCCAGGGTTGCATTAACAGGCGATTGCGGGTTCATGTCAATGGCACAAATCACCTGATCGAAGAAGATTTTGTAACAAGGATTGATGGCTATCATTTTCCTTTGCCGGATCCTGGAATTTGAAAGGCCATGTGGTGGAGAAAAGGGAGTGAAATTGTTTGACAAGCACCTTGTATATTTGCTAAACCTCCACCAGCTTGGGATACGTGGTTTTCAAACGTCATCCCCGCGAAAGCGGGGATCCAGGGCGTTGATCGGTAGCTTCGAGTTCTGGATCCCCGCTTTCGCGGGGATGACGAAAACTACACATCCCAAGCCGGGAGCGGTTTAACTCAGACAACGCCGGTGGCCGTCCCATTGTTGCCCAGCCTTAGTGGAAACACCCTCATGTCCCAAACAACAAAGATCAAACCCAGTGAACGTTATCAGGAGCAGTTGACAGATGGTTTGTTGACCAGGGACGAGGATCAGTCGTGCGCTCTACCGTATCTAGACAGTCTGGTTGAATCTTTGAGCCGCCCTGTGGTTTTAAGTGCCCACAAAGGGGTGATGGTCTGGCGTTATGAAGACGGTGCAGCGGAACCCCGTGGTCTTTACTTGCACGGTCCCGTAGGGCGGGGGAAATCCATGTTGATGCAGTCGGTGTTTGACTCGGTTCCCTTCGAGGAGAAACGTCGGGTTCATTTTCATCCCTTTTTGGATGAGCTGCACCATCGCCTCCACAAGGCCAAACCGGATGTCAGTGTGGATGTGATGCTGTATATTGCCAGCAACATTGCCACAGAATCCAGATTGTTATGTTTTGACGAATTTTTTATCGACCATATCGCCGATGGTATGCTTTTGGGCCGATTGTTGGATGCTTTGTTTCAGTGTGGGGTGACGCTGTGTGCCACCTCCAACTGGGAGCCGGACAATTTGTTCAAGGGGGGGTACAATCGCGCCAGTTTTTTGCCCTTGTTGAAAATCATCAAAAAGCACGTCGAGCCTTTGGATTTATCCGCCGGGGCCGATTGGCGGCGCAAAGGCGGCCCAACGGCGTCCATCAAGGGAGGGTCTGCGGAAGCCGATTTTTTCCAGTTGACGCAATCCCGTCCCGATCCTGGAAAACTTGCCCTGGGGCGACATGAGATTTTGGTACGTGGCAACAGGGACGGTCTTTACTGGTTTGATTTCAGTGAGCTTTGTGTACGCTCCCTGGGGGCCGCCGATTACATGGTTCTGTGCCAGAAGGCGACCACTGTCATGATTTCCGCAATACCCGATCTAAGGGCCAACGTAGCCGATTCGGCTTCCCGGTTTGTCATACTGGTGGACTTGCTTTATGAATCCCGGATTCCACTTCGACTTTACAGTGAATTGGAGTTTGATGAACTTTGTCCAGAGGGGCCGGTTGCCTTCGAGTTTCGGCGCGCTGCATCTCGTTGTCACGAACTGATGCGTTTGAATTGTTCCATGTAAACTTTTAATTTTTACAATGGAAGGATCAAGACCGGCTCAGTGCATCCTTTCCAATATGTCAAAAATTTTATAGTTGGAATCCTTAACCTCATCCAACCTTTTGGTTATCATTTTTAAACTCGCAGCCGTTTCATTGGCGGCGAGCTGAATTTCCTGGATTTCCCTGGAAATAGCCGTCGTCGCGGCCGATGTCTGTTTGGAAAGTTCCTTGACCTCCTCTGCCACCACCAGGAAACCACGCCCTGATTTCCCGGCCTGGGCTGCTTCAATACCGGCATTAATGGCCAACAATTTGGTTTGGCCGGCAATCTTTTTTACTTGGCCAACGGTGGTCAAAATATTTTCAACTGCTTGCAGAAGGTTTTCGGAAGCTTTTTTTGTGGTTTGAATAAGCCCCTCGGCATCTTGCATGCTGGCGGTGTCATTAACCAGGTTTTCGTAGAGGATTTCGATAATTTCGATGGCTGAATCCAGAGTTTTTGGACGGTTGGGCAGGGACATGCGCTGGTCTACCTATAAGGCTGTAGGCTGTTTGACAACCCAAAAAAATTGGCTCGTCCGCCACCAGAGATCTCCCTAGGGAAGGACGGATCCATCAGAGGCGATTGTTGCCGATCACGGGGTGATTCAGACATATTTTAACGAAAACCAATGACAATAACCACTCGAATCCATAAGATCTTGCGAATAGACTTGGCGACAGGAGGGACTGTTACCGCAGCGGTCCTCTCGCAGACACTGCACCCCTACCCGAATTTTTCTTCCAGGGTGAGATGCCGGTTTCATCCCCTCCTGCACGCATTTCCGACACACGTTTGAGCCTGGAATGACCCGTTGCCGATGATTTTCGCAGAC
>Ga0206226_1000005_pt1 | contig 17152 bp, 15 predicted proteins | sample MancosC3_FD_155478 | JGI IMG/M metagenome (GOLD analysis project Ga0206226, IMG submission 155478) | Subsurface sediment microbial communities from Mancos shale, Colorado, United States - Mancos C3 | ecosystem: Environmental > Terrestrial > Deep subsurface > Rock core/Sediment | place: USA...
CAAAATTATTGTTGGGGTTAAGGGGGGGGTATCTCCTCGGCAGAGGTTTTTGCCCATGTTCGGGAGTGACGAAAAAACGTTATCGAGAACCTGAAAACCATGGGGGAAAAGCGGATTTTAATGTAAGCTGAAGGCTCTTTGTAAAGAATTCACACAGAGTCTGGAACCATGGAAACGACCAACGCCATAGACCAAACCGTTCAACAACAGCTTGAAGCGCAGCTCAAGGAACTATTGGATGAAGAACCGGAAACCAAGCGGTTTCCCGCTCCCAATGTTGCCCTGGGTGAGGAGTTGGGCAAAGCGGCAGAGATAAAAAAGCAGGCCAAAAAATTGATGGCCAATGCCCTGGATGATGCTCGGATGGGACGACAGATTTCCATGAAACCTATCCATGAAATCACCCAGAGAATGATGGAGTCCATGTTGAACAACGACGATGCTTTATTGAATCTGAGCTTGATCAAGCGTCGGGACGACTATCTTTTTCAGCATTCCGTCAACGTCGGCGTTTTTTTGATGGCTGTTGCCCGTTCGCTCGATTTTGAAGAAAACGTCGTGATCGCGGTTGGCATAGGGGGGTTGATGCACGATATTGGTATGGTGCGAATTCCCGAGGATATCTACAATAAGCCGACAAAATTGACCGATTATGAACTCCGTCAAGTGCAAAAACATGTTGAATTGGGACATCGGTTGTTGGTCCGCACCCCTGGGGTGCCTGAAATTGCGCTGGTTATTGCCGGATCGCATCATTCTCGCCAAGACGGTTCTGGATACACTCTGAACCATGTTTCTGAAAGGTACACTCAGTTTCAGCAATTATCTGCCATCATTGACATTTATGACGCCATGACCTCGCATCGGCCTTACCGTCGTCCCTGGACGGCGACCAACGCCCTTAAAAAAATTCATGAGATGTCCGGCAAACGGCAGTTGGATTCCTCCATGGTCCAATCTTTTATTCACCGCATCGGTATTTATCCCGTTGGTTCGGTGATCCGACTGGAAAACCAGCTTGTGGGGGTCGTTACCCAAACCAACTGGTCAAGTTTGCTCTATCCCAAGGTTCGTTTGTTGGCGGATCAGCGGGATGGCAAAAAAATTGAATCCCGAGATGTGGATTTGCTGGAGTGGAAAGACAAGGGGCAGGGCTACACCATTGTCGCCAGTGGACATCCTGACGATTGGGGCATTGATCTCATGGAGGTTCTACCGCATGGCGAGGCCTACGGTTGAGACGATGGCAGACGGATGGTTATGGTTGTCCCTTCCGCTTCGGTGCTTGACATGGTGATGGACCCTTTCAATGTCTCAGCGATCAATCTGGCCGAGTAGGTCCCAAGGCCGGTGCCAAGTTTTTTTCCCGAGGTGACAAATTTTTCAAAAAACCGGGTTCGAATTTGCGGGTCTACGGGTTGGGGGTTGTGAATTTCGATGCAAGCGTGGGGGGGGGTGATGGTCATTGTCACTTTGATTTCCTGGCCGGGTTTGGACGCTTCCACGGCATTTTTTATCAAATTGGCCATCATGGAGTAGGCCAGCAATTCCTCACCCAGAAATAAAAACTGATCTCCCTTCTCCAAGGGTCGGCCATGGAGGAGGATGGCGACATTGGCTTGGCTTCTCTTGATCTGTTGGGTAAGTTCCCGGAGGATTGTGTGGATTACGGGAACCAGATCGATTTTTTCCTGTTTCAGTTCGTAGGTTTTCTGTTCCATTTGGAACAGGTAGAGGGAAAGATTGATCATGTGCAGAGAGCGATAACCGCTTTCGAGGATGATCCTTAAAAAGTTTCTCATTTCCTCATCCAGATCCGGACGTTCGAGGAGCATATCGGCAAAACTGACAATTCCCGCCAGGGGGGTTTTTAAATCATGGCGGGTAATGTGTTCCACCGAGGCCCGCAGGCGGTCGGCCTCTAGCAATTCTCCGTGTTGCCGGGCGAGTTGCCGGGCGTCTGCCTCGGCTTTGGCCTTGGCGGCTTTAAGTTGCTGTTCCTGGTCGAAGCGGATGATGGCACTGGTGAGGGTGCTGGTGATGGCGCGCAGGAAAGTCAGTTCCTGATCGTTGAAACGATGATCGGGCAAAGGATAAAGGTTCAGAACTCCCAGGATTCGTTCTTCGGTACGCAGTGGGATGCAGCAATCCCCGTGTTCCTGAAGGTCTGACGGGCGGATTTCGTGGCGGTCGCCCATCTTGTGGGAGTTGATGATTTGCCGTGAAAGGGCGGCTTGGCCGCAAAGACATTGTCCCAGCTTGACGCTTTGACATTGTGCAACATGGTCGGGACTCAGGTTGATGTGGGCGGTCAGTTTAAGGTGATTGGATTTTTCGTCCCATAAAAAAATGGCCCCTTTGTTTTGAATTGGCAGCCAGGGGGCCGCAGTGAGGACGAAGATGACCTCATCAAGGTATTCTTCCAGGGACAGGGGTTCCAGGGACAGTTGCAATAGCCTGTTGATGATCACATTGACCTGTTGCACCGTCATGGTGGTGTCGGAAGTTTCACCGTGGATCGATGGTTGTTCGCTGGTCTTGGTCATGACTTCCTTGATGAACGTTCGTGCTTGTTTTTACTAAAAAATCCGTCTTTTGGTTCAATTCCAGCCCAGGTCCGATGGAAAGGGAGGGGGCGGCAGCAATGATGGATTATAGGTGAGACGGGGTTCCAGGTATAGTTCCCGTCCCTGGCTGCGGGGATCGGATCTCCAATTACGACCCCGTTTAACTACACCATCGAAAGGCGACTGCCATAATGATGAAATTCTATAATGAACGGGTTCTACCCTGGGCCATCAACCGAGTTATGGCCAGAGAAATTTTTTCTGTCGAACGTGCCAAAATGGTTCCCATGGCCGCAGGTACTGTTTTAGAAATCGGCGTTGGGTCTGGATTCAATATGCCGTACTATTCACCGCACGTAAAACGGTTGTTCTGCCTGGAACCATCGGAAAGGCTTAAGAAAATTTCTTTGGATAAAGTATCGCTGACCCCATTTCCCGTTACTTTTGTCGGTCTTACCGCAGAACATATTCCTCTTGATGACCAATCAGTGGACACGGTGGTCTCTACTTGGACACTCTGTACCGTCCCAGATGTAAATAAAGCCCTTGCTGAAATTTTCCGGCTTTTAAAACCCGATGGCAGGTTTCTTTTTATCGAGCACGGCTGCTCACCAGATCGTTTGATTCAAAGTATCCAGAGTACTTTGAATCCGCTATGGAAGCGGATCGGCGGTGGCTGCAATCTGAATCGTCCGATGGATAAGCTGATTGAACAGGCTGGTTTTAGAATAAGTCATCGCGAAAACGGGTACATGGATGGTGCTGGTCCCTTGATCTTTTTATTTAGAGGAACAGCCAAAAAATGCGCACCCAAGGATGTGTAGGGGTAGCCAAAACAGGTAAAAGATGCTTAACGATTAACAATCACCTAAATGGCCAACCATGAACCTGACCGAACTGAAAAAGACTGTCGCCGACGCCACGATTATTTTTCCCATTAGTGTCGAGCCGCAATGAGCCATTTCATTGGACTGGATGTTTTTACGAGGTGTGCCTAATGTCAAAGACGCCTTCCAAGGTGGCCCGAGAGATTTTGGATCAAGTTACCAAAGCCAGACAAATTCTGGATGAATTGGGCGTTGCCACCATCGATGATCGGGGCGGATTTAAAGATGCCACAGCCATTCGTTCCCGTTTAAATGCGGCAAAAGCCCACATCATGCGAGCCATCGAAAAAGCGCAGTCCATCAAGTAAGAGGCCGTGGTTGTCGTGATGTCGTTGCGGAAAAGCAAGGCGATGTGGAAGGAATTGTGTTACAATGTGCGGGCGGTGGTGATGTGATTATTTTGTTGTCAGGAATGGAGCCGCCGTGTGCGGTAAATTTTTTTGTGTCGGCGTCAATGTCCGAGGGAAAACATGTCTGCGACCGTTTGCAACATGCCGCCCGTATTGGCGGTTATCCAGGCCCCGGGGGGGGATGATGTCCTTGCCAACCAGGCCCTGCATCCCTTGCTGGGTCATCCGCTCCTGGCATGGTCCATCTGCGCCGGCCTGGATGCCAGGCGTGTCACTTCCGTAGTCGTGGTTACCGACAGCGACGTTATTGCCAATACCGCCAGGCAATACGGTGCCGATGTCCTGTTTCCATTTCCGGAGGAGCTGACGTGGCAACGGGTAAAAAATGCTGCGACCCTCGCCCGTGCCGTCAGGGAATGGGAGAAGATTCACAAGGTTTGCTTTGATGTGGTGGTGGAATTGCCGTTGCTTGCCCCTTTGCGGGACGGGGGGGATGTGGATTTGGCCTTGGAAACAATGTCTCTTCCTGGTGTGGATGCGGTGGCAAGCGTTGCAGAATCCCTCCCTTCTCCGGTCGGGGTTGTCATGGCGGTGGACGGGGGGCTGTTGTCTGGTGATCCGACGGCGGCGTTGGCGCAGCTTTGGGGTCAGGGGCCGTCTTCGCATGGGCGTGTTGTGTTGGAGGGTGCCCTCTTTGCCATGCGCCGCCATGTGATCGTGGAACAAAATCGACGTTTTGGCCCCAATACCCACGCGCTGATACTTCCCCCACAACGTTGCTTATCTCTGCGAGGGGTGCAAGATGGTCTGCTGGCCGAAAGCCTTTTGCGTGACGGTCACAGCGGTAATCGACCGGCGAAAAAAGAAACGGTGACGGTGGAGCGACATGTCCGGGGGGGGCGGCCTTTGGTTTTGGTCTCGGTTAACATGTCATTTCTGCCGCAGATGCGGGCAGAAATGGTCGCGGTTGTCGATTGCATCTTCGCCTACGGTGCCGACCGTCAAACCATCGTGGAAATCCTTCCCGATGTCGATGCCTGGCTGGTCTCGCCGGTGCCCCCTTATCTTATCGACGGCGATTTGCTTGAACTTGCACCCCGTCTTAAAATTTTGGCCACCCCTTCCACCGGCAGCAATCATATCGACCGGGTCTGGTGTCAGCAAAAAGGTTTGCATGTCGCCTGTTTGAAAGATACCCCTGTGGTCAACACCATCTATGCCTCTTCGGAATTTACCTGGGGGTTGATCATGACGGTGGTTCGCAGGGTACACATGGCCATCGCCCGGGTGCGCCAAAATTATTGGCGGGATGTTGAAAACGAATTGCGTACCGTCGAATTTCATGGCAAAACTATGGGTATCATCGGTTTTGGTCGGATCGGCGGCAATGTGGCGCGCTATGCCAACGCTTTTCGCATGAATATTGTCGCCTTTGATCCGTACAAAACCATTCGTGAAGATTTTGTTCGCCAATTGGACTCTGCCAGGGAGGTTCTGCAACAGGCCGACTGTGTATTGATCAGCGTTCATCTTGACGATGCCACCCGTGGCATGGTAACGGCGGAATGGTTTGCCGCCATGAAACCGGGGGCCGTCTTTATCAACATTTCCCGTGGGGAAATCATCGATGAAGCGGCATTGCTGGAATTTTTGCATAACGGTCATTTGTCGGGGGCTGCCCTTGATGTCATTTCCGATGAATACTTGAGCGACAAACGCCAGCATCCGGTGTTGCGTTATGCCCGTGCCCACGAAAACCTGGTGGTGACGCCGCATATCGCTGGACTGACTGTGGATTCGGAGTATAAGGCGGCAAAATTCGCCTTCGATGCCATCCTTCAGGCGTTGCAGATGGAGAACGGCCTTTCATGACCGAAAAACTCGATTATTTGCCCGATATTTCCGTCATTGTTTCCTGTTATAATCAGGGCCACTGGTTGGAGCGGTGTGTTCGCAGCGTCAGCCATCAGAGTGGATTGAAACCCGAAGAATTTGAAATATTGGTGGTGGACGACGGCAGTTCCGACCATACCGGCGAAGTCCTTGCCAATCTGGGTGTGTTGCGTAATCTGCGGGCCATTGTCCATGAGCACAATCAGGGGTTGCCCCATTCCCTCAACCATGCCATCCACAACGCCCGGGGTCGCTATATCGTGCGGGTGGATGCCGATGATTATGTGCAGCGCAGTTTTTTGTACATCATGAAACTGTTTCTTGATTTTAACCGTAACTACCAGGCGGTGGCCTGTGATTTTTTGAAGGTCAACCAGCAGGAACAGGTGATCGGTCGCTTCAATTGCTTTGAGGAAGAGATTGCCTGCGGTATTATGTTTCGCAAAGAGTGTTTGTTTGAGGTCGGGCTGTACAACGAATCTTTCCGGATGCGTGAAGGTCATGAATTGCGCAAACGTTTTGAACGCAAATATCGGATTGGCCGGTTGGAATTTCCTTTCTATCGCTATCGGATGCACGAAACTAATCGTACCAAGGATGAGAAAACGGTGAGTCATTATGACAAAGAATTAGGCAAAGTATGACCGTTTGGCAAAAATTATTGTGGGGGTCCGGGGGGGATCATCCCCCCCGGCGGAGGTTTGGAGGCGGAGCCTCCAAGGTTTTTCTTTTGACTTTGATTTTGATTTTACTGCCCCCCAAGGGGGGTCTAGGGGCGCAGCCCCAGGGTTTTGACTTTGATTTTTGCCCGCAGGGCCTCATGTTCCAAGGCATTCCCAAGGGAGTTTGATCCATGTTGTTTATTGCCGAAGTGGGTATGAATCATAATGGCAATTTTGCCGTAGCCTATGAATTGATCTGTCAGGCCAAACAGGCGGGTGCCGACATTGTCAAGTTTCAATTGGGTTGGCGTTGGGGGCCTGGGGAAATCAACCAGATTACCCCGGAAATCATCGCCGAACTGAAACGTTGGGCCGAATTTGTTGGTATTGAATTGATGTTTTCGGTGATCGTCCCCGAGGCGTTCGTCATGCTTGAACCTTTTGATCTGCCGCGCTTCAAGGTGGCCTCGCGCACGGTGGTGGACTATCCGGACCTGGTGAAAAAAATCCTGGCCACCGGCAAGGAAACTTTTGTTTCCCTGGGATTTTGGGAACGGGAAGGTTTGCCGTTTCCACCGGCAAAAAATCTGCGTTATCTCTGGTGTGTCTCCAAATATCCCGCTGCTCCGTGGGACATCAAAGGGATGCCCAAGGATTTTGCTACATCTCCCTACGATGGCTATTCCGACCATTCTCTGGGGATCGAATGCCCTCTTTTGGCGATCAGTCGGGGAGCTAGGGTGATTGAAAAGCATTTTACTTTGGACAAATCCGATACCCATATTCGCGATCATGCCTTGAGCGCCACCCCGGAGGAGTTTGCCCGGATGGTCACCCTGGGGCGAGGTATGGCTAGGTATGTGGGTGCCGGGGTTTGACTTCATCCCCGTTGAGGTGACTCTGTGGAATCATGAGCGTGTCCTTGACGCCACCATCCCTGTCCCAAGACCTGGGTAAATTTGTTGCCTGTCACGATTGTGATCTGCTGCACGCAAAGCCATCGTTGGCGGTTGGAACCGTGGCTCGCTGTCGGCGTTGTGGGGCGGTGCTGGCCCAGGGGCGGCCTGACCATCTCCTGCGTTCTCTGACCTTGACTCTGGCGGCACTGATTTTTTTTGTCATTGTTAATGCCTTTCCCTTGTTGGGTCTCAAGCTCGGTGGTCGCGAAACGTCCATGACCCTCCTGGACGGTGCTTTGGAACTTCGCAATTATGGTATGTGGGATGTGGTGATCCTGGTGCTTTTAACCAGCCTGCTGTTTCCTTTGCTGCATTTTTTGGCTTTGCTCTACATCTTGATCCCCATGGCGATGGGGCGTATACCTCCAGGGGCGGCTTTTTGGTTTCGTGCGGCGGGATTGTTTTCTCCCTGGGGGATGATCGGAGTCTATATGCTGGGGGTTCTGGTGGCGGTGGTCAAACTGGCTGACCTGGCTACGGTGGTTCCTGGTGTGGCTGTTTTTGCCCTGGGGGGATTGTTGTTTTGCAGCACTGCCGCCGGTTATGCCCTGGATCCCGCTGATGTTTGGCGGCGTATTGGGAGTGCAAGATAATGGCGGTTGCCGACCTTACCGCCAAAGCTTGTGGTCTGGTTCACTGCCATGCCTGCGCTTTGATAAGCCGAATACAGGATGACCATGCCTGTCCCCGATGCGGGGCCGCGCTCCATTCGCGCAAGCCTTTCAGTCTGCAAAGGACTTGGGCACTGACCTTGGGTGCCGCCGTCCTTTATGTCCCTGCCAATGTGTTTCCGATTATGACGGTCGTTCGGATGGGACAGGGTGAACCCAAAACCATCCTGGCCGGTGTGGCTTCCCTGATCGATGCGGGTATGTGGCCTTTGGCGATGATCGTTTTCATTGCCAGCGTGGTTGTTCCAATTGGTAAAATAATTTTTTTAATTTATCTTTTGGTTTCGGTCCAGCGAAGGTCAAAAACCTACCTGGGTGAACGCATGGTTCTTTACCGCCTCATGGAATATTTTGGGCATTGGTCCATGGTGGATATTTTTCTGGTTACCCTGCTCGCCGCTTTGGTAAAAATGGGAACCCTTGCCACCATCGAGCCGGGGGTGGGCGTTTCTTTTTTCGGTGCCGTCGTCGTCCTGACCTTGTTTGCGGCTCGCGCCTTTGATCCACGGCTTATCTGGGACAGTGCCAATGACCATCGTTGACGATGACCAGCAAAAAAATCATTCGGTCGCGAAAATTATTCAGCCCGAAGACCCCGTGATTCGTCCTGTTCGTGCCATTTCCATGTTTTGGTTGATTCCTCTGGTCGTGGCCCTGGTCGGTATCTGGTTGGTGTATGACACCCTTGCCTCCAGGGGTCCGATGATTGTCATCACCTTCCATTCCGCAGAAGGGATCGAGGCGGGAAAAACCCGGGTGCGTCACAAGGCGGTGGATGTGGGACGGGTGGAGTCGGTGTGGTTGAGTCCCGATTTTGGTCAGGTGGAATTGTCGGTGCGTTTGGTTCGTGGTACGGAAGATTTTCTTACCGATAGCGCAAAATTCTGGGTGGTCCAACCGCGTCTTTCCCTTCAGGGGGTTTCGGGTTTGGGAACCTTGGTTTCGGGAACCTATATTGAGATGGAACCGGGAATGGAGGGTTTGGCCGTGCGGCGGTTCAAAGGGTTGGAAAATCCACCCCTGGTTCGCTCAGGCTCTTTGGGAATCAAAATTCATCTGGTCGCCGACAAACTCGATGGTTTGGCGGCGGGATCTCCGGTTTATTATCTGGGTATTACTGCGGGGGAAGTCCTGGGTTTTGACCTGAACGAAAATAAAGACGGTGTCATCGTTCATGCGTTCATCAAGTCTCCCTACCATAAATTGATCAAGCCCAACAGCCGCTTTTGGAAAATCAGCGGCGTTAATCTTTCTATGGATGCCGATGGGGTGCGGTTGACCACCGCTTCGCTGTCATCCTTGTTGTTGGGTGGGATTGCCTTTGAAACGCCACAAACTTTGGAAACCCTCAAACCGATCAAGGACGGGGATGTTTTTACCCTTTTCAGTGACCAGAATGCCGTAACCGAATCCAGTTATCAACGCAAGATTCCTTACATGATGTATTTTGACGGTTCGGTTCGCGGACTCAAATCGGGTGCCCCGGTGGAGTTTCAAGGGATAAAGGTTGGTTATGTCCGCGATATTCGCATGGAGTTTGATCGTGCAAGCACCACCTTCAGGGTTGCGGTATTGGTGGAAATCGAGCCGGAGCGGGTGTCGGAAAGTGAACCGCATGCGGCCAATGATTCGCCGGATGGACTGGTACAAACTTTGGTGGACCGGGGGTTGCGAGGGCAATTGGAGACGGCAAATTATCTGACGGGGCAGTTGTATGTTAACCTGGTCATGCGTCCCGATACGCCCTTGCGGTTGACCGGTTTTCAAGCCCTTTACAAGGAATTGCCCACGGTGGCATCCAATCTGGATGAGATCAGTGCTTCGGTGACTTCGCTGTTAAAAAAATTGCAGACACTTCCGTTGGATGACATTGGCAATAATCTTAACGAAACGCTGTTGGGGTTGAGAAAGGCGGTCGATGCCCCGGTGATTCTTGAGGCGGCTTCTGCCATGCGCGATGCCTTGGTAACCTTGAAATCCACCATGGCGCGGATTGATGGCAAGGTGGATCCTCTGGGGCGAGATCTGGTCAATGCCACCCAGGCGGCCACCCAGGCATTGGCATCCACCGAGCGGTTGATGGTCAATCTTAACGAGTTGGCCGATCCCGATGCCCCGTTGAACTATCGAATCCTTGATCTGACCCGGGAATTAACCGCCACTTCCCGTTCCATCCGAACCTTTGTCGATATTATGAGCCGGCAACCGGAGGCTTTGATGTTTGGCAAGGACAAGCAGAAGGAATGATTATGAGGTGCCATTGGTGGATATTTGTGGTGTGTTTGTCGTGGTCAACGGTGCTTTTCGGCTGTGCTTCCATGATCAAGGGGGAGGGGACTCCTGTTACCCATTATTATCTGTTGTCGGCTATGGGGGAGAAAAAATCGGGTGATGCTGTATTGCGTCGGGGGGTTCGTCTGGCTCTGGAGCCGGTGGAGGTGCCCGATTATCTTGCCCGTCTCCAATTGGTTTATCGCCAGGGTGATCATCGTTTGGCCGTGGACGAGTCGGATTTATGGGCGGAGGATTTGGACGCCGGGTTGGTTCGGGTCATGGTGGAAAATCTTTCCCGGTTGATGGATTCGGATTCGGTTTGGCGTTTACCGATGAAAAAACCAGTTCCTTACGATTTTCGCCTGTGGGTGCAGTTTATCCGTTTTGAATTGGATTCGGATTCGCGGGTGCGACTTGCGGCGCGTTGGAAATTGCGGGGCCAGGGAGATTTTGAAAACAAAGTGATCGGATCGGTTACCGAGATTCGCGGTGATCGGGTGGATGTGGCGGACAAAGAGGCTTATGTAGCGGCATTGAGCGTTGTTCTGGAAGAGTTCTGTCGCAGGATTGTGGCGCAGATACCGAATGAACGGCGGGAGGGTGACGCTCCGATCACCGGTAGCGGGGATAAGGCCGCCTCTCCGGTAGCCACGATGCCAGCTCCTCTGCCTTTGACGATACCCAGACCCAGGCCTGTCTCATGAGGGGGGGGGGCTCTGGCTGCCGGAGTTATGATATGGATTCGGCGCATCGTTACAAAAAATTGCCACCTGATGTTGTCTCGTTGTGGTAGAATGGGGGTGATTGCGGTATTCGGCACGCAACTCCCTTGATGTATCGGAAAGAAAAAGTTTGGCAAAAATTGTTACGGGAGTTTTAGCTACCCGTCTTTTTCATTTTATTCAGGTAAGTGCCTTCAGGTGAATCAAGAACTCGACACCTCTGAGCTTTTTGAAAAAATGATTGTTGACGACCGGCTGTTCGTTGAAGAACGGTTGCCGGCGGTGGCTGTGGCTCCCCCATTGGCCTGGCAGGTGCTGGTCATTGACGATGAGCCGGACGTGCATCAACTGACCAGGATGGTTTTGCGTGGTTTGCGCTTCGACGGACTTGGGATTGAGGTGATCAGTGGTTACACCGGCAAAGATGCCTGTGCCATCATGGCACAAACGACAGGCATTGCGGTGTTGTTGTTGGATGTGGTCATGGAAACCGACCAGGCGGGTTTGGAGGTGGTGCGTTACATTCGTGAAGAACTTAAAAACGGTTTTGTACGGATCATTTTGCGTACTGGCCAGGCGGGACAGGCTCCAGAACCGGAAGTAATTTCCCAGTATGACATTAACGATTACCGGGAAAAGACCGAATTGACCAGCCAAAAATTGATTACCGCCGTGACGACGGCCCTCAGGGCTTATCGCGATTTGCGTACCATTGAAAATTTGGCTTTGAACCTGAAAAAGGAAAGAGAAAGTTTAAAACGGGCTCAGGCTGTTGCCCATTTTGGTAACTGGGAATGGGAATGCAATACGAATCGGATTGTTTTTTCCGATGAAATGCTGGCCATTGGCGGTTTGGACAGACCATCGTCTTCATCAGAGCTTTCCATTTTTCTCAATTGCATTCATCCCGAAGACCGGGTTCGCGTGGGTCATGTCGTTTCGGGCATGACGGTTCTGGGGGGAGAGCGTTCCGATTTGGAATGTCGCATCGTGCGTCCCAATGGTGAGGTACGCATGGTGCATCTGGTTTGCGAAAACCATCCCGGTGATGCCCCTGGTACCTGTTATGTATTGGGCACTGTTCATGACATAACCAGCACCCGCGAAGTTGAGGATCGTCTGAAAATCGTCACTTCGGTTTTTGGCGGGGCCATGGAGGAGGTGCATGAACACATGCGCATCGCCACCAAGGTGCTGGAAAATGCCATTGAGGGCGTGGTCGTTACCGATGCCAAGGGGATCATTCAAAGCGTCAACCCTGCGTTTGTCCGCATTACCGGTCACGAGGCCGTCGAGGTGATCGGCAACCCCCTGAGGAGTCTCCATGGCACGCATACCGACCAGGATCTCCGCGACAGCTTGTGGAAATCTCTCATGGAGGATGGGGTTTGGCGCGGCGAGGTTTGGAATCGCAAAAAAAACGGCGAAGCCTATCCGCAGTGGGAGACTATTATCGTCATTCGTGACCGTGCGGGACAGGTAGCCAATTTTATTTCCATTTTTCATGATCTTACTGAAATACGGGCCAGCCAGAAAGAACTGCACTTCAAAACCTATCACGATACCCTCACGGGGCTTCCCAACCGGGATTTGTTTGTGGATCGTCTCAATCAGGCGGTCGTCAATGCCCAGCGCAACAACGGCAAGGTGTTGGTTATTTTTCTGGGTTTGGATTATTTCAAAAAAATCAACAACTCCTTGGGGCACAAGTTGGGGGATCAACTCCTGAAGGATGTTTCCACCCGTCTGCGGACCTTCATTCGCGAGGGGGATACCCTGAGTCGTCTGGCTGGGGACTCTTTCGGGTTTATCATGCGCGAGATACACAACACCAAAGATGCTGTCTTTGTGGCGCAAAAGATTGGAAACGCCCTTGCCGAACCCTTCATTATTGATGAACACAAGCTGTTTTTGACGGCCAGTACCGGGATTACTCTGTTTCCGGATGACGGTCAGGAAGGGTCCACCCTGATCAATAATGCCGACATGGCCCTCAATCGTGCCAAGGTGACTGGGCGCGATACCTGCACCTTTTACAAAGCCACCATGGGTGAGCAGGCCAACCAGCGGCTGAAAATGGAAAAAAATATGCGGCAGGGGTTGGAGCGGGGAGAATTTGTCCTGTTCTATCAGCCCAAAGTGTCTTTGGTGACGGGCCGGGTGGTGGGTATGGAAGCTTTGGTGCGTTGGCGGCAGCCGGATGCCGGGATGGTTTCTCCGGGAGAGTTTATCCCTGTTGCTGAGGAGACCGGCCTGATTTTACCTTTGGGCGAGTGGATTTTGCGAACGGCCTGCCAACAAAATCGCATTTGGCGGGATGCTGGTTTTGACCGGTTGCGCATGGCGGTGAATCTTTCGGTGCGCCAGTTTCGCCAGCGTGATTTGTTTGACCGGGTGCGTTTGATACTCCAAGAGACAGGTTTACCGCCGCCACTCCTGGAATTGGAGATCACCGAGAGCATGGTTATGGACAACGTTGAGTCGGTGATTGTGACCTTGACCCGTCTGCGTTCTTTGGGTTTGTTCATTGCCGTGGATGATTTTGGGACGGGCTATTCATCCTTGAGTTATCTCAAGCGTTTTCCCATCCATACCTTGAAAATTGATCAATCTTTTGTTCGCGACTTGACGTTGGATTCCGATGATGCGGCGATCATCAATGCCATCATCGCCATGGCCAAAAGCTTGAAATTGAATGTGGTTGCCGAAGGGGTGGAAACCGAGGAGCAGCTGAATTTTTTGCGGTTGGAGGGTTGTGATGAAATGCAGGGGTATTTTTTCGGCAAGCCCATGTCGGCGGAGGAGTTTACCGATCTTTTGAAAAGTGGTCGCCGGTTAAAAGATTCTTAGGGCGTGTTGCAAACCGAAGTTTGCAACAGGTCAGGCTGTTTTGGCTTGAAGTTTTTTTTGGTAGAGGGAATGGATCAGGCCGTCGGAAAGACCGATTTGCGGGACAAAAATTTGCTGGATGTTACTCCATTGCATGATATTGGTAAAAATTTGTCCCGCTGGGACGATGACATCGGCCCGGTCGGGTTTGAGTCCCAGCTTGACCATGCGTTCTTCAAGGCTCAACTGGGACAGGTCGTTATGGATTTGCAGGATTCGTTTCAGGGATACCGGTTTGTCTTGTTTGTTGTTGGTCAGTGAGAACAGTTTGTTGATGTTTCCTCCGGAACCGATGGCGGAGATGGCGGTGAGGGCGTGACAATGCCCTTCGATCCATTGTTTCATTTGCACCCACCTTTTGGGGGATACCAACCCTTCCTTGATGCGAATGGTGCCGATCTTGAAGGATTGAGAGGCTTTGAGCAGGCCATCCTGGAAGAGGGAAAGTTCGGTGCTGCCGCCGCCGACATCAATATAGAGAAAATTACCGATGAGAAAGCGGCCATCCAGGCGGTTGAAGGTGATCAGTTCTGCTTCTCTGGAGCCGTCGATGATTTGGATCGTCAGTCCCACTTCACGGCGTACCTGTTTGATCAGATCGGGACCATTCTTGGCGGTGCGCATGGCCGAAGTGGCGCAGGCCAGGTAATCATCGACATGGCAGGCGGCCATGAGGGATTTGAAGGCGGCCATGGCGTGGATGAAATCTTTGGCTCGTTCTTTGGAAATCTCTCCGCGTACAAAGGCATCTTCACCCAGGCGTACCGGGACGCGATACAGATCGGCTTTGCGGATAAACGGGTTCCAATCTCCCATTTCAAAGACGTTGGAAATCAGGAGACGAACTGCGTTGGAGCCGCAATCGATGGCTGCAAGTTTCATGGTTTGTTTTTCCCGGGATTGGTCAAAAAGGGTTGTTTTTTCGTTTTGGATTGACGGAGGCGTTCGGAGGGGGGCCTGTCAGGTCCGCAGGCGATGTCTCCAGCGTTCCCACTGGTTCCAGCGGCTTTGAGTATATCGCAATCCGCCCAGGATATGTAGGGTGTATCGGAAAAACAAAGTTTGGCAATGAAGGAATGATTGGAAAAGGCTTATGATGCCGTTGATAATTCGATCAAGTCTGCGCAACAAGATGGCCATGGCTTTCCTCCTGGTGGGACTGGTCCCCCTGATTTTTGGGGCATGGATGGGTGGTCGAGTCATTGAAAAAACCCTGATTGAACAGGCTGGAGAACAATTGAATTCCATCCTGGCCATGAAGAGTGCACAACTGAATGATTTTTTCGCCGATCGTCGGGAGGAAATGGATTTTGCCATTCATGATCCGGATGTCAGGGAGGCGGTCGGAAGGTTCAGCCAAATTTTTTCAGAACACCCGGATGCTGTTCACCAATCGGAGTGGGTGAAAGCCAGTAATGAGTTGGGAGGCTGGTTTGAACGGTATCTCAGTCTTAACCATTATTACGATATTTTGCTGCTTGATGCGCAGGGTAACGTTGTTTTCTCTGTACGTCGTGAATCCGATTTGGGCCAGAATGTGGTCCATGGTCCCCTGAGCCAGTCACCCTTGGGAAAGGTGTTTCAACGTGGACGCCAGGGGGTGGTCATTCAAGACTTTGAACCCTACATCCCATCGGATAGTAAAAGTTTTGTATTTACTGCCGGACCTGTGTTTGCGGGAAACAATCTTAATGGGATTATGGTCGCCCAAATCAGCCGAGAGCGGCTTAATGCCATTATGGTGTTCAATCATGGTTTAGGTGAAACCGGAGAAACCTATCTGGTGGGAAGGGTCGATAGTGTTATCGGGTATCGCAATGATCGATTGGGCAAGGGGATCACGAGCGACAGGGAAGTTGCGGATTATTTCCACGTTCTTCAAGCTTTGGACGGTAAGGGGGACATGGAGGTGGGTGTGAACCAGGATGGTTCTCAGGATCTCAAAGTTTATTCCCCAGTGGTTTTTCCCGATCTCAACTGGGCCATTGTGGCAACCCGGAGTTTGCAGGAAGTCTTGGCTCCCAAGCAACAACTGTTGAACATATTTCTTTTGGAGGTTTTGGCTACGGCGTTGGTGGTATTGGTGGCGTCCTGGGGTGTCGTGCTTTTGTTTTATCGACCGATTGTCCATTTGACCCATGTGAGTGAACGTCTGCAAGCGGGTGAATGGTCTGCCCGTGCCGAATGGCCAAGTCAGGATGAATTGGGTCGCATGGCACGCGCTTTTAACCGTATGGCGCAGCAGTTTGAAACCAGTCTGTGGATTAAATCCCAAAGTGCGTCATTGGCGGAAGTGTTGCAGTCGGCGAAAACGATGGAACTCTTTGCCGAGGTTTTGTTGTCCACCCTTCTGCCTTTGATCAAGGGAGAACATGGTCGTCTTTACTCCCTAAATCGTTATACTGGCCGCTATGAACTGGTTGGACCTATGCGTTTTTTTCAGCAGGATGAGCAGTCCATGGGGTTTGCTTTGGGGGAGGGTTTGATTGGTTTGGTCGCCAAGGAGAAGAAGGTCAGGACCATTGAGGTTGCAGATGGAGGACAGGTGCGTTTGCGGGGGGGATTGGCCGATATTGTTCCGTTGCATCTGTACCTTCAACCCATCGTTATGGAGGGAGAAACTTTGGCGGTGCTTGAATTTGTCAGCCAAACTCCCTTCGGTATTCCAGGTTTGGGGCTGCTACAGGAAATCTCTACCTTGATTGCCCTGACCTTGGACAACCTTCGTGCCAAGGTCGATTTGGAGCACATGTTGGACCAAAGCCAACGTTTTCGCACGGAACTTGAAGCCCAGGCACAAGAGGTGAATCTGCAAAAACGCTTGTTGGAACAGAACAATGACGAACTGACACAGCAAAGCTTGGAATTGGAACGGCAACAGGAGGTTGTGAATGCCAACAATACCCAGTTGGAGCAAAAAAATCGCGAGCTGGAACTTCAGACCGAGGAACTGACAAGAACCCGGCACCACGCCGAAAAAATCAGCCAGTATAAAACCGATTTTCTCGCCAACATGTCCCACGAATTGCGTACCCCGCTCAACAGTTTGTTGATTCTTGCCCGGGAATTGGAAGAAAACAGGGCAGGAAATCTTACCGAGGATCAATTGCAATCGGCCAGGATCATTCATGCCAGTGGTGGAGAATTATTGCAATTGATTAACGGTATTCTTGATCTTTCCAAAATAGAGTCGGGAGGTTTGCACTGGATGGTGGAAAAGATAGACCTGGAAATCTTTTCCAAAGATATTGAAACACGTTTTCAAGGCGAAGCGCGAG
>Ga0206226_1000006_pt1 | contig 16325 bp, 19 predicted proteins | sample MancosC3_FD_155478 | JGI IMG/M metagenome (GOLD analysis project Ga0206226, IMG submission 155478) | Subsurface sediment microbial communities from Mancos shale, Colorado, United States - Mancos C3 | ecosystem: Environmental > Terrestrial > Deep subsurface > Rock core/Sediment | place: USA...
CTACCGGACGAACGGACAATTCCCCGGATTGACACCTTTCAGTCAATTTGAATATTGGAACCTCTCGGACACACCCCCCGGACCCCCACAATAATTTTTACCCGTCAAATAGACAATCCCCCATGAACTCTCCAAATTGTGTCATCCAAATAGGGTCGAAGACAAATAACGATCCCCCCGGTCGGGCAGAATGACCACAATGGTGGCCGGTTGGTCCAAACCTTTGGCCAGTTCGACCGCCGCCAGGACAGCCCCGCCGGCAGAATGCCCCACAAAAAGTCCCTCCTTGCGAGCCAGCCAATGAGTCATTTCCCGTGCCGCCTGGCCATTGACATCCAGGACACGATCCACTTTGCTGGGATCAAAAATTTTGGGAAGATACGCCTGAGGCCAACGGCGAATGCCAGGAATTTTGGAGTTTTCGTCGGGATGAACCCCGATGATTTGAATCGCAGGATTTTTTTCCTTCAAGGCAGTGGACACCCCCATGATGGTCCCCGTCGTCCCCATGGAGGAAACAAAATGAGTCACCTGCCCCTGGGTATCACGCCAAATCTCCGGTCCGGTGGAGCGAAGGTGTGCCCGCCAATTGTCGGGATTGGAAAACTGATCAAACATTGTTCCCTCCCCCTGGGCCACCATTTCCCTGGCCCGATCAATCGTCCCCTCCATCCCCTTGGATTCGGGGGTCAATTCCAGATGGGCACCAAAAGCGGCCATGACGGCACGACGTTCGAGAGTCATATTTTCCGGCATGACCAGGGTGATGGGATAGCCCCGGATGGCGGCGATCATGGCCAGGGCAATACCCGTATTACCGCTGGTGGGTTCAATGATGCGCATCCCCGGACGAATCTCTCCCCGTTGTTGCGCCCCGCTAAACATACCCAAAGCGGCCCGATCCTTGACCGAACCACCGGGATTGTTGCCCTCAAGTTTGGCAAAAATTCGAATCTCCCTGGAAGGCGTCAGGCGCGTCAGTTCCACCATGGGCGTGTTGCCTACACAATTTTCCAATGTCGTCACTCGAAACTCCCCTGATCGTCAAAACCCTATGTTGGCTTGGATAAAATTCACTTGGAACCCTCTGGCAGTCCAGACTACCCCCCCTCAATATACACCCTATTCCACTGGATATTCATCCCCATTCCTCCTTAAGGGAGAAAATCTGCTATGATGGGTTGACTGATGCGTTGGGTTAGGCAAGAATTAAACTTAATTGATATTATCCTGACCCTATAATCCTCTATTCGTCACCTTAACAAAACACAGGTCTCAATGGCCATTCCCTTATCCATTCATTTAATTTCTGCCATCATCTGGATTGGCGGCATGTTCTTTGCCAACTGGATGCTGCGCCCGGCGGTGGAAAACCTTGACCTTCCCGCCAAGGTACGCCTTTGGATCGACGTTCTTGAACGTTTTTTTTCCTGGATCTGGGTTATCGTCTTCACGCAACCGGCGACCGGATATTGGATGGTTTTCTATGAATTAGGCGGTTTTCACCATGCGGGAATGCACATTTTTTTAATGCAGATTGTTGGGTTGTTCATGATTTTTGTGTTTTTTTGGGTTTATTTTGTCCTGTTCAAAAATATGAAAAGAATGGCCAAAGAAGAATTATTTCCAGAAGCCGGCATGTACATGATGAAAATACGGCGCATGGTTTTGCTCAACCTGACGTTGGGGTCGATGGTCTCAACCCTTGCGGTCGTTGGGCGTTTCCTCTAAAGAGGAAAGGCTCGTCGGGAGACTGTTTGGAGAACGCTGAAAACCATGAGTCAAAGAGTCGCAAAATTTACCGTGGGGCAGGTTATTCAACACAATCTGTTTGATTACCGTGGGGTCATCATTGATGTGGATCCCGACTATCAAAAAGACGATGCCTGGTACGAACGCATGGCGCGGACCCGCCCCCCAAAAGATCAACCGTGGTATCAAATTTTGGTACACGAAAGCGATGGAGAAACTTACGTGGCCGAAAGAAATCTGCGTCTTGACCCATCCGCCAACCCGGTAGAAAACCCCAGGCTTGAGATTTATTTTCGCACCTTCCACCAGGGCCGCTATCTCCCTAAGAAAGTTTTCCACTGAATAATTTAAACTATTCCGCCATCGGCCATCGTAACTTACCAAAGAGTTCCCCGTCATGAAAAAAAAATCCCCCCTCGACTGGCAAAGCCTGGGCGCGTCCACCCGCGCACTGCATTCTGGAATCCATCGTTCGGAGCAAAGGGAAAACAGTCTGGCCCTGTTTTTGACGTCGAGTTATATTTTTGAGAGTGCCGAGCAGGCACGGGCTGTTTTCGCCGACGAGGAAGAGGGGAACATTTACAGCCGCTTTACCAACCCCACCGTAGCCGCCTTTGAAGAAAAAATAGCCGACCTGGAGGGTGGTGAGAAGGCCGTAGCCACCGCTTCGGGAATGGCGGCGATTGCGACGGTTTTTCTCTCCCTGCTCTCGTCGGGGGACCACTTGGTCATCAGCCGTTCCGTGTTTGGTTCGACCACCAACATGGCCAACACCCTGCTGGCACGAATGGGGGTAAGCGTCACCCGGGTTCCCTTGTCGGATCTGGAGGCATGGAAAAAAGCCATCCGCAAGGAGACACGCCTGTTTTTCGCCGAGACTCCGGCCAATCCCACCCTGGAGCTGGTCGATATTCAGGCCCTCGCCCAATTGGCTGCGGAGCACGGTATTCTATTGGTATTGGACAATGTTTTTTGCACCCCCTGCCTGCAATTACCTTTGGCCCTTGGGGCGCACATGACCGTCCATTCGGCCACAAAATATCTTGATGGCCATGGTCGGGTTCTGGGTGGGGCGGTCGTGGGGCAACGCGAATTGTTGATGAAACACATATTCCCTTTTTTACGCAATGCTGGCCCGACCTTGTCTCCCTTCAACGCCTGGGTGCTCTGCAAAGGCTTGGAAACCTTACCCTTGCGGATGGAAAAGCATTGCGACAACGCCGAAAAGGTAGCCCAAGGGTTGGCCTCCCACCCCAAACTGCAAGGGCGGGTGCGCTACCCCGGCCTGCCCAACTATTCCCAACGCGCCATTGCCGATAAACAAATGCGCCGCTATGGCGGCATCGTATGCCTGGAACTGGAAAACCGGCAGCAGGCGCATCGATTCATCGACAGCCTGAGACTTGCCACCATCACCGCCAACCTGGGCGATACCCGCACCCTGGTCACCCATCCGGCAACAACCACCCACGGCAAACTGCCCCCCCAGGACCGGATTGACGCAGGAATTACCGAAGGTCTGGTCCGTCTGTCCATCGGTCTGGAAAACTTTGAAGACATTTTGGCCGACCTGCTTGAAGCTGTAGAGTTGGCCTTGAATCTGGAATGAACATCACGCCCTTCGGGCGAAAAATCAAAATCAAAACCCTGGGGCTGCGCCCCTAGACCCCACTTGGGGGGCAGTAAAATCAAAATCAAAGTCAAAAACAAAACCTTGGAGGCTTTGCCTCCAAACCTCCACTGGGGGGAGAACCTCCCCCCAGACCCCCGCAATAGTTTCAACCTTGAAAAAAAAAGAGGGAGGACGGAACGGTTACTTTGAGACACCCCCCTTATTCCTTCCCCATGGAGCGTCTGATGACGACGACCGCAGATCCGGCGCGACGCACAAGGCTTTGCATGATCATCCGCCCTCGCCCCATTTCCGCCTGGGCATGAACCATGAAAAATGAACTTTTGACATCCGCATGATTTTCGGTCAGTCCCAGCAACTCCGCTTTGGCCTGGACCAGGTTGGGATGATCGCGAAAAGATTTCATATCCTTAAACGGCTGCATAAACCGGGTTTTAACCAATTCCTCGGCATCGGACAGAGAAATGTTTGCCACCAGAACACTTAATACCTGGGGTGAAGCGGTGTTGACATTAATGGCCGTCCTTCCAGGCAGCGCAATCACATACGGTTTTATTTTGTCCCAGGACTTGGCATCAAACCCTTTGACCAACATCAATTCCGACGCCGATTGCATCGGTTGATTGGCGGCGCGGTAGGGAAACTTCAAACGGCTGTAGGCGTCCGATTCTGCCCCCATCGCACCACCCGATTCGCTGTCGGCGTCAATCCAGTCGGCCACCGCCGTTGCCGTCAAAGGATCCAGATCCAAACGGTCCAAAAGACGCTCAAACATGGCCATGGCCATGCCATCCTGTTTGCCATTGACAATGAGGTTGTTTAAATTAAACCGCGACTGCATGTCCTCATTCCAACCCCAAACCGTGGCCCCCTCCACATCCATGGGAGCCATTTTCGCAGCCCACTGTTCATCCAGGGAATCCCACCCGTTCTCACCCGCCGACCGCAGCAAAACCGCCCGCGCCCAAGCCTCTCCACCCAAAACCATGTTCCACGATTGATCCCGATCCAGCAAAATCGCCGTCGTGCGCGCCTGGATCCTCTGCCGAGTCGCCATGGAAACCATGGTAATGGTCGCCAAGGAAACAATCAGGAGTGCCGTAATCAAGGCGACTCCCCCCTCCCCCATTCCAACCCCGCGCCGCATCACATCCACCGAGGAGCCGGAGGCAATTCAATAATGCGACGAATACGTCCAACCCCGCGTTTCTCCATGATAATCTCAACCGCCCTTGGCAGAGTATCCAAAGTAAGAGCCGCCTGATCCTCTTCCTTGGGCCAGAAGGAAACCTTCGCCCCCTTGTCATCCAAAAACATCACCTCCAGATTCAATACCCCCTGTACCAATATTTCTTCATGGTAAGGATTTTCACCCAACGCATCCATCCGTTGCCACGAACGCCGGATCAATGCCCCCCCCTCAAACAACCATGCCACCCTTTGAAATTCACTGCGAACGTCGCCCCTGGGATTGGCACGACCGCATCGCGTCAACACCAGCCAGGTATTGGTCTGTTCACCCCCACGAAACGCCGGCTCCACCTTGCCATCCATCCCCACCACCGTCCGAGCCACCGTCTGCTCAAGATCGTTGTCGAGCAACAGAAAAGCCATCTGCAATTCATGAAGATTCTGGGTTTTCTCTTCGATAATATCCCGCGTAAACAGCATGTTGGACAAGCCTTGGTAGGCCATGATCGACAAAACCACAAACACCGACAAGGCGACCAATAATTCCAGAAGGGTAAAACCAGCCTGAAAGCGGACTGAAACGTCCCCGGCCTCATGGTTTGCCGATATAGCCATTCAATACCGCCACTGGATTTTTTTTTCTTTCCGAATCCTCAAACACCGAAGCCTCCAAACGCCTGACATCCGCTTCTGGAGTTTCCGAAATGATCACCCGCCAATACCATTTTTGCCGCCCCAAGAGTTCTTCTCCAACCTGGGTTCCAGCATTGGGAAAAATATTTTGCATCCTTCTTTCCGCAATGACATTCATAGCCACCCAATGGGCCATGGTTTTATCCTCCAGATAGGCCGCATTACGCGCATGTGCCCCGGTAGCCTTGACCACCCCACCCAGGACCAGTGCCAGCACCACCAAAGCCACCAGCACCTCGATCAATGAAAAACCTGAAACCTTACCCAAATTCATGACTCTGGACTTTCTATCTTCAACTCACCCACCAGGCCGCCGACAACCTCCCCCAACACCCCGGAATGCGCCGTAATCCGAATCCGAAAGGGGATCCGTTCACCGCTGCTGAAAAAAAATAAATGCGGTTTTGGCCCCTCGCCCTGCGTAATCCGGTTCTCCTTGTCCATTTTTTCGGGCAAATCCACCGGCACATCCTCCGCCCATACCGAAAAAATCATCCCTTCCGGCAAAACGCGCTCACGCAACAGGTCGTCCCCTTTCAACATCACCCATTGGCCGGCTTCATTCTGCGTCCAAAAGGAAAACCCATTGTTGGTAAACCGCACCCCCATATCCCGAAACGAAAAGAGTGCTTCCCTGGACACCAGCTCCAACAATTCCTTAATTTTCCGCCCCTCTTCCTTCACCGCCCCCTGGGGATCGTTACCACGAATGGAAACCACCGCCAACCCCGACAGCAGGGCGACGATAAAAAAAACGACCAACAATTCCAACAAGGTAAACCCATGCTCGTTGGAAACGCCAGCAGTTGACCTGGAGGACGATTCCATCACCACCGATTCACTTGATCAAAGTGTTGAGTTCAAAGACCGGAAGCAGAATGGCAACCACAATGGTAACGACGACGCCACCCATCATCAGAATGAGAAGGGGTTCCATCAATCCAGTCAAGGTCGCCACAAAAGTTTCCACCTCCTGTTCCTGAGCCTCCGCAGCCCGTTCCAGCATGCCCGACAGGTTACCGCTGGCCTCGCCACTGGCCACAAGATGGATCAACATGGGGGGGAAAATGTCGGTCTCATTCAGGGCCATATGGATGCTACCCCCCTCACGCACCTTAATCGCCGCCATTTCGACCGCCCGCTTCATCGGCAGGTTGACCACCACCCGCGCCGAAATTTCCATCCCCTCCAGGGCAGGGACACCACTGGCAGACAAAATACCGAATGTACGGGCAAAACGGGCCGCGTCCAAACCACGTATCAAAGTCCTGACCAAGGGGATGACCAACAGAAAACGATGAAATTGATAGCGCGCCGCCCGATTGCGCAACATCATTCCAAATCCGATCCACACCAGCACCAACCCCACCGCCACCAACCAGCCATAAGAACGTAAAAAATTGCTCAGACTGATCAAGCCACGGGTCAAGGCCGGCAAATCCTGGTCAAAGTCGGCGAATACCTTGGCCACTTCCGGTACCACAAAGGTCAGGAGTGCCACCGTCACCCCCAGGGCAAATACCAGCACCACCATGGGGTAGATCATGGATAAACCCACTTTTTGCTTCAATTTGCGGCTGTTTTCCAAATAATCGGCGAGGCGTTCCAGCACATTTTCCAATTTTCCTGTCTGCTCGCCAGAGGCCACCGTTTCGCGGTAAAGGTCGGAAAACAAGTGGGGATAGGCGGCCAGGGCACTGGAAAAAGATTGCCCTTCCAGCACCTGGGTACGCACCGCCAACATCAGCAAACGCATCCGTTTTTGCGAACTTTGCCGGGAAACCGCCTCCAACGCCTCCGCCAACGGCAAACCCGCACGCACCAGGGTTGCCAATTGCCGCGTCGCCAAGGTCAAATCGGCCAGACTCACCCGTCCCCCACGAAACACCCCCCCTTTTCTGGCCTGATTTTTTTCCCTCACCTCCTGAATCGTCAACAGAGACAAACCCTGCTTTTTCAGAATGACGCGCACCTCCCGGGCCGACTCCCCCATCGCCACACCCTTGCGCGTCCGACCCCCCTGATCCAAAGCGGTATATTCAAAGGCTCCCACCCGATTTATCCTCCAAGAATGCCTCTATTTAAGAAAATATGAAAACATTGTTTTCAATCCTCTCGGGTGACCCTGAGAATTTCTTCAAGCGCGGTCAGTCCCTCACTCACCAACCGCAAACCATCCTCCCGCAAACTCCGACTCATCGTCCGGGCATGCAGCGTCAACGCCTGTTCCCCCGCATCGTTGTGAATCAAATTTTTCATTTTTTCATCCATGGGCAGATATTCATAGATACCCGCACGCCCCGAATAACCGCTGTTACCACATTTTTCACACCCCACCGCCACAGGCAATTGCTTGGGCATGCGCACATCATCCCCCAACCCCAGATCCTGGCGATCCGTGAGGGAAGATCTGCGCATCCCGCGACAATTTTCACACAACAGACGCACCAGACGCTGTGCCACCACCGCCACCAGACTGGAAGAAAGGAGATACGATTCCACCCCCATGTCACGCAACCGGGTCACCGCACCGATAGCACTGTTGGTGTGCAACGTCGATAACACCATGTGACCCGTCAAACTCGATTGCACCGCGATGCGCGCCGTCTCCAGATCCCGTATCTCCCCCACCATGACCACATCGGGATCCTGCCGCAAAATGGCCCGCAATCCACGGGCAAACGTCAGCTCCACCTTGGGATTGACGTGGGTCTGGCTGATCCCCTCAATGTTGTACTCGATGGGATCCTCCACCGTCATGATGTTGCGGGATTGATCGTTCAATCTTTTTAAAATGGCGTACAACGTCGTCGTCTTGCCCGAACCCGTTGGACCTGTCACCAAAATGATGCCATTGGGCTTATGGATGGAACGATCCAACACATCACGCATTTCCTCGATCATCCCCAGTTGCTCCAGGGTCAATCGACCCGCCTGGCGATCCAGGAGACGCATCACCACCCTTTCGCCAAACCCCGTCGGGATGGTCGATACCCGAACATCCACGGGACGCCCCGCAATACGCAAGGCAATACGCCCATCCTGGGGCAAACGTTTTTCCGCAATATCCAAGCGTGCCATCACCTTGACACGGGACACAATCAAAGGGGCAAGGGCTTTCCTCGGTTCCAGAATGGTTTGCAACACCCCGTCGATGCGAAATCGAACCACCAGAAAACTTTCATAAGGTTCCAGATGAATGTCCGAAGCTCCCCGCTTGACCGCCTCGGTAACCAAGGCATTGATCAAACGGATGATGGGGGCATCGTCGTTGCTGTCGGCAAGATCCTTAGGCTCCTCCAGATCCTTGGCCACCTGGCTCAAATCCAAAGCCTCGTCAATCGCTTCCATGTCACGCATGGTTTGCGACGAACCCTCTTCAAAAGAAATTCGCAGATTATGCTCAAATACGTCGTGCGATAAAAACTCGATGGTCAACGGCCCGGTAAAGCGCCGCCGCACTTCCAACAACGCCGCCAACGCCACATTCTCACGACATTGCACCACCACATCGGCATCGTGACCAAAAGAAACCAACACCCCCATACGCTTGGCGAAAGAAAAGGAAACACCATGCTGAATTCGTTCACGTTGAGAAACTGTAACGCCATCCAACCCTTTGGATTCAGTCTCCATAGTCCTGATTTTCCTTGTAGGTCCGCTCTTTCACACCCTCTCCGGCGGTGGCGGGCTTCTCACCGCCCATGGCCGTCGGTTTTGTCACCTTCACCGCATCCTGCGACGACAACGAAAACCTTTGGCCATCGGTGCGCTCAACCACAGGTTCCTCCGCCGCCAGTTTTTTCAAGGAATCCTCACCGGAGTTTACCGTCATCCTCATACCATCCCGTAACACGCTCGGACTGGAAACGACCTCCCGTTCATGGCTCACCGCTCCCGTAGGTCTGCCCCCCGCCTCAGCCATCTTAGCAGTATCCCCCATTTTGATCTCCGCACCAACATCGGTCTCAGGTGAACGCAAAAGACTCACACCTCCAGACGCCGACGGCAAATCCTCGCTCACCACCTCCCTTGACGTATCCACCAACCTTGACATGCGCAATTGCTCGCCCCATTCCGGCAACAGCGGTCGCTTGTCATCCAACCGAACCGGACCCTTAATCTCCGGTATTTCCAATTGCAATTCGCGCATAATCCGATAGCTTTCCTCGGTGGCATTGACACCGCTATGCACGTCACGCAAAACCTGTGGTCGTAAAAATACCATCAGGTTGGTCTTGATTCCCGAAGAACGTTCCGACCGAAACAAAGCTCCGAGCAAAGGAATATCACTCAAAAAGGGAACCCTCGAAGCACTTTGCTGCATGTCATCCTGAATCAACCCCCCAAGGACCAGAATCTGCTGATCCTCCACCAATACCGAAGTTTTGATGCGCCGGGTCCGCGTCACCGCATCCGACAATTGCACATTCTTCGCATCCGGGAGCAGACTGGAGACTTCCTGACTGATATCCAACCGAACCGTATCGCCATCGGTAATGAGCGGCTTGACCTTCAAGGTAAGCCCGACGTTTTGCCTGGAGATGGTCTGAAACGGATTGCCCGCATTATTGGTCGCGCTGGAGGTGATGAAAGGAACCTCACTGCCCACAATAATTTCAGCTTCCTCATTGTCCAAGGTCACAACGGACGGCGTCGAAAGAATGTTGGTATCCACATCATTTTTCAACGCGCGCAACAAGGCCACCAGATCGTTCCCATTGGACCCGCCAATCAACAATCCCGCCGCATTTTTGACAACATTCAACGCATCTGCGGAATCCGGCTTCTGCGCCGCCGCCCCCAACTCGATCAAACTTGGATTGGCAGACGGAAAATTGACACCCATCTGCAAATCCCTGTCATTCTTCCCCTTCGCCAAAATATCCCACTGCACCCCCAGTTCCGCCACCTTTTCGTAGGAAACCTCGGCAATGATCGCCTTGACCTGAACCTGCCTTCTCCTGCGATCCAATACCCGAACCACCTCGGCCATGGAACGCAACAGCTCTGCCGGGGCGGAAATCACCAAAGAATTGTCTCCCGTATAAGCCTGGACATTGACAAGGGAATTGTTTGGCTGTTTATCCTGCTTGTTTTCCTTTAAAAAATTCTCCCCCATATTGGACAGAATTTTGGCAATATCTTCCGCCTTGGCAAACTTTAAACCGATCACCCTGGTATTGCCCGAAACCTCAACGGCTGCGTCGAGCTTGCCAATGATCATCCGCATGCGCAAACGCGCATCCGGCTGTCCCCCCAATAAAATGGAATTGGTCCTTTCATCAGCGACGATGACAACCTTTTCCTGTGAATTATCCGGTGCCATAATCTTGGATAATTCGGTGGAAATGCGATGGACATCCGACGCCTTGGCATGTTCCAACGTGACTGTTTCAATGGTTTCGGTGAAAGGATGATCCACCCGCTCCAACAATTTTTCCAACCGGGCAATTTCCGCCGATCGGCCCGAAACCACCAACGAGTTGGTATCGGGGTGGGCCGACATGTGCGCCTTGGGACCCAGCAAAGGCCGCAGCACCGGGATGATGCGGCCTGCATCCACAAACCGCAACCGAAACACCTGCGCCACCACCTCGTCACTCCCCACACTGGCATCGGAATCGGGCTTGGCCTGATATTTCAAATCGTTGTCGGGGAGAATCTTAATCACACTGCCCACAGGAACCGCCATGAAACCATGGACTTCCAATACGGACAAAAATATAGCGTATAACTCTTCTCCCGATACCGGTTTGTGCGAAACGACCGTGACCTTGCCCTGAACCTTGGGGTCAAGGACAAAGTTTTTTCCCGTCGCCTTGGCCACCGTCTCCACCAAAGTTTCCAGATCGGCACCCTTTAGATTGAGAGTCACATTGGAGGCCCCCGCCTTGGCAACCCCCTGCGACACAGGCTTGGCGGCCACGGGATCCACCGCCCCAACCTCACCCAACCCCAGGAGCAACACCAATAACGCCAGCAGTCCAGACGCAACCACTGGCCTTGCACTCCAAAAACATTGACCATCCATACGACACATAGGCACACCTGAACCCATTTTCAAAGGAACATTATGCCCTTCGGGCAAAAACCAAAACCTAGGGGGCCTCACCCCCAAACCCCACCGGGTGGGGATGATCCCCCCCCCTTAACCCCCGCAATATCGTGAATAAAATTATTGAAAGAAAAAAGGGGTCTGGGGGATTGCCCCCAGGGTTTTGACTTTGTTTTTGAACTTAAACAAAAAGCTTCATTGCCTATGGGGGTTTGGGGGCGAGAGCACCCAAGGTTTTGGTTCTTGCCTGAAGGGCATCATCAACAGGATGCCCTTCAGACAAAAAAACAAAATCAAAACCCTGGGGCTGCGCCCCTAGATCCCCCTTGGGGGGAAGTAAAATCAAAGTCAAAAGAAAAACCTTGTGGGCTGCTGCCTCCAAGCCTCCGCCGGGGGGGATAATCCCCCCCGGACCCCCACAAAAATTTTTGCCAAACTTTGCGACACACCTAGGCATCCGGATCCCTAATCTGTAACACCCCCCGTGGCAATTTTAACGTTTCCAAACGACCTCCCCGATCCAAAATAACCCGATCATCCTGAATCGCTACCAAACGAACACCCCCCGTCAACTCCTCACCAACAGCAAAAACCTTTTCAGGGGCATCCGCCAACTTGATCAAGGCGAATGCAGGAATTGTCGTCCCCTCGATAAAAAGAATGCCGTGCAATTGAAAGTTCAAACTGGTTTCAGGAAGATTTTTGGTATCCGCCACCGCAGTTTTACCTCCCGGTCCCTTTGAACCGCCAAAAGGATGCCACTGGGCCATTTCGACAAGATCCAGTTTGTCCTTGTCTTGCGCCTGATCCACAGAATTCGCCGCCTGCCCGGAAACCAACACCCCGTTTTTTTCCGACTCAATGGCCCGCAACATCGACCTGACCTCACCAAACAGGTCAAACACAAACAAAGGCAAAAGCAACAAATTCAATACCCATGGCGACACCGAACGAAACCCGGAACGACCTGTCTTGCTTCCAGACGCTTTGGTACGGTTCCCCAACCAACCTTTCAAAGAAAAACGCGGCTTTTTCAAATTGTTCCTCCACGCCACACCCGTCCAAAGACGCTTAAACCAAAAAGCCCCGCCTCTTTACAAAGGCGGGGCACGCAAAAACCGGTCCAACAATCCAGATTGCTATCTTTTTTAACCCTACTCAGGGACTCCAGGGCAAATCCCATCCCTCCGGTACCACCGCTTTGGCAGGGAGCAACCTGAAAAACTTGATCCCCAACAAAAAGAGAAGCGCACTCAAGGCAATGCCACCGAACCCCAGCAAAAATTCCACCAATGCCGGCGAGTAGACGGCATCTTGACCATCCATGAACACACTGCTCAACTGGTACCCAGGAAACATGTCGAAAGGAAACGACTGCCCGGCCAAAAGGACATGGCCAACAAAAGCAAACGCCCCCAAAACCGTCAAGCTAGAAGCGGCAAGCACACCTCCCACCGTGTTGCCCATGCGACCGCTGAAAAGAATCATCAAGGGAAAAACGACGCAGCAACCCCAAACCCCAAACCAATACAGCCAAGCCCAAGGGCCGGTAAACAACCATACCTCCACATTGTAGAACGCCGGCGAATAAAACTTGGTAAATTTTTCAACCACAAACAGGTATCCGACCAGCAATGTGAAGAAAATCAGCGCATTACGCAAACCAAAGACCAACCTTTCATCCATGAACCGCCCCGTCCTGCGATAGGTTCCAACCAGGATGATGGTGGAAAGCGCGGTCCCCGAAGTCAACGAAACCGCCACAAACATAGGCCCGGTAATGGCGGAATGAAACACATCGCGCGCCTGGACCACCCCAAAGATGGAACCGGTCCCGGTCGTTAAGATGACCCTCCAGGCAAAAGCGGCGGATCCCACCACCTTGGTGAACTGTTTGTATTCAAACATGCTCCAAAGGTAGAGCAGGCAGAGGACAAAGAAACCGGAGTACAGAAAAACGTTCCAGGTAAACATGGAGCGAAAATTCATGTAGAGCATGGGGAGCAGAAGACGCTCGGGCCGCCCCAAATCAAGCAGCAACACCGTCAGGCCACCGGCAAGCAGAACAATGGCCAGAAAGGCTGAAAATCGGGTGAACTGTTTGAACTGTATCGAGGCGAACACTGTGGACATGGATCCCAGGTTCAGGGCACCGGAGGCCATCACCAACAACGAAATGGCAAACACATGCGGCATGCCCCAGACGACCTGATTGTTCATCCCGGTAATGCCATGACCAAAAATTTCGATGGCCAGGAACGCCCCCATCCCCACGGCAAACAAAAACGCGCAGAGGGCGACGAGTCTCCAGTATCCCCAGGAGCGGCCATTGATGGCGGAAAATTCACTCAACATTTTTCCCTCCCTAGATCCCCTGATAGCGCACGCGGGGTTTCAAGCCAAGGTCGGCCCGAATAACGGTCGTCTGCACTTGGCGGACACGAATTGAAATTTCCGATTTAGGATCGTTGAGGTCGCCGAACAACATCCCCCCCTCTCCCTCTTTGCGACAGGCTTCCACGCAAGCCGGCTCGCCTCCGTCGTCGATCCGGTGAACGCAGAACGTACACTTTTCCACCACCCCCTTGGCGCGAATGGGCACCCTGGGGTTGGCATCGGGAGGGACCAACGGTTTGCTGTAGACCAGAGAACGGGCCTTGTAGGGACAGGCGATCATGCAATAGCGGCAACCGATGCAACGGTGCATATCCACCAGGACAATGCCATCCTTGCGCACAAAAGACGCTTGCGTAGGACAGACATGAACACAGGGGGGATGTTCGCAATGGTTGCACATGACCGGCAGGCTGCGATCCGGTCCATAACCCTCCTTGTTGTGCAGCTCCACCTTGCGAATCCAATGGATGTCGCGCTGGGGATCTCCCACAAGAGGGACATTGTTCTCCTTGCGGCACGCCTGGGTACAGCTGGTGCACTCAGGGTTGCATTTGTTGACATCGATGAGCATAGCCCACCGGTGCTTTTCAGAGGCGTCGGTGCGATCATTGGGGGCGGCAATCAAACGCATGCCGGGGGCAAGCACAACCCCGGCAGCCAGCATGCCTCCGAGTCCCAAAACCGTTCTTCTGTCCATGGTCATGGCTGAAGTTCCTGTGTGGCCGTTCCTATTCGGGATAAAGGTGACATTCAAAGCAGTCCGGAGCCACCCCCACATAGCTGTGGCAACGATCGCAAAAGCGACCATGACTGGTATGGCACTCGGCACACTTGAGCAGGCTTTCCGAGCGGACACGCAACCCCTCCCGCACCGTCAAGGACCGCTTGTGCTTGAGAAAATCCATATGGTTGCGCCGCATCCACTCCCCGGGGCGAACACACGCACTCCCCTTGGGTTTCTCCAGCACCGGCGGCCCCGCTTCGAGATCGGCGGGGAACGCCCCGCCCAACCCCAAAAGCAAAGCCAGAAACAAAACGACGCTCATTCGGGTAGCCAGCGATCGAAACAGCTCCACGACAAGACTCCTGGCAAAGACCGGTCACCCGGTCCAGATGGTTTTAAAGAAACCAAATCACAACCAAGAATGGATCTTGTTTTCAGCCACCAGATCCACAAACCCGGCGTAGTCGGTGATTTCCGTTCCCTTGATCGTATCGTTTAAGGCACGCGCTTTCAAGTCGGCACCGAGCACGCACACCCGGACTTTCCTGGCGAGGGCCGCCTCCACCAGGGGAGCTTTGGCCGTTCCGGAGACGGCACCGTAAACGCCATCTTCCATCAGCAGAATCACGTCTCCCGGTTGGGTGAAACGCATGCAGCTTTCCAAGGATGAATTTTGGAAGGGGGATTTATTGACGGTATGGAGCATGTCTGGATAACCCTTGATTAGAAACTCAAAATATTGTGCTGTTGCGCCATCATGGCAGCGATCTCAGAGGAATCAACCATTTTGGGGCGAATCGGTTCCTCGGTGTCTTCGTCTTCGCCGATGACCAGGAGGTCATCCTCGGTCAGGCCACGTTCTTCCATGGATTTGCGATCAACGAACACCTTTTGGATTTCATAATCGACCAAAACCCCGTAGGTGGCCTCGAAACCCTTGATACCCAGTTCCCGGGTATCCTGCCCCGCCTTGAGGGCATAAACGCCATCATCAATGAACACCACCGAAATATCGGCGTCATAGGCGGCCATGATGAGTTTAACCTCCAACCCCTCATAGACATAGATGGTGCCATGAGGCGGCTTGCGGACGGTGAACATGATTTTTTTCTTGTTTTCTTCCGACATGAACCTGCCTCCCTCAATCTCCGAAGATTACCATGCGGTCGGCCTCAATGGCCATCATGGTCAGTTGACCCAAGCCCGAAATCCGCACGTTGGGGACCAATACATCATCCACGATACCGCGCCGCTTGGCGGCGGCGATACATACGACAATGTCAATCCCGGACGCCCCCAATTCCGACCAGCGATTGGCGATATGCCGATCATCCTGCGGGGGATCCATCAGTTTGGTCACGTTGTAGACACCGTCGTGGTAAAAAAAGATACCGCGAATCTCGTGCCCCTTGACAATCGCCGCCTTGATGAAATTGTAGGCACTGTCCGAGGCTTCGTGGTTGTATGGCCCTTCGTAAATGCACACCGCTAGTTTCATGCCCGCTTTCCTCCGATTGCAGCCGCGCCCCGCCCATGACCAAGCCATACCCGGCCATTCCACGGGAACAAAAGAAAGAACAACCATTCTCCCGACACGTCAACCTCAACGCACCGATCCAATGGCATATAAGAATATCAGCATATCACGGAGCCGTGATATTGAGGCAAGGAAAAATCCTCACCGCGTCGAACAAGATGCCCCTCGGGCAAAAACCAAAACCTTGGGGGCTTCGCCCCCAAACCCCCGTAGGCAATAAAGCTTTTTTGTTTTAATTCAAAACCAAAACCTTGGAGGCTCCGCCTCCAAACCTCCGCCGGTGGGGATGATCCCCCCCGGACCCCCGCAATAATTTTTGCTAAACTTTGCTTCTCCGATA
>Ga0206226_1000007_pt1 | contig 15412 bp, 13 predicted proteins | sample MancosC3_FD_155478 | JGI IMG/M metagenome (GOLD analysis project Ga0206226, IMG submission 155478) | Subsurface sediment microbial communities from Mancos shale, Colorado, United States - Mancos C3 | ecosystem: Environmental > Terrestrial > Deep subsurface > Rock core/Sediment | place: USA...
ACGCCTACTCCCCGCCACAGCCGCCTCCACCCTGGCGATGACAGCTGCCACCTTGGGGCTGGATAGGGGATCGGAACCTACCGGGACCATGACATTTTTAAGAATTTGCGGTGCCGTTTCCATGCCCGCCGTCAATTCCGATAACGGTCTTTGACTGGCTGCCATCAGCTCCAATACCTTCAAGGCAGAAACGATGCCATCTCCCGTGGTATTATGGTCCAGAAATATCATGTGTCCCGATTGTTCTCCACCCAGGTTAAAACCGTTATTAAACATGTGTTCCAATACATAACGGTCCCCCACCTTGGTTCGTATCAACTTGAGGTCGTGACGTGCCAGAAAACGTTCCAAACCCAGATTGGACATAACCGTGGCCACCACCCCGCCGCCACGCAACGTATCATTGCGCTTCATGGCCAGGGCGCACATCGCCAAGACATGGTCACCATCCAAAAGCCTGCCTTTTTCATCACAAACCAACAGCCGGTCCGCATCGCCATCGAAAGCCACACCGATATCCGCACGGGTCTCACGTACCTTGTCGCGCATTTTTTCCGGGTGCAGGGAACCATAGCCACTGTTGATGTTCAAACCATCCGGTTCGTTGCCGATGGATATGACCTCGGCACCCAATTCCCAAAACACCCGTGGCGCAACCTGATATGCCGCACCATGGGCGCAATCGACAACGACCCTTAATCCATTGAGCCGCAAGGTTTTGGGAAAACTGTTCTTGCAAAACTCAATATACCGCCCAGGGGCGTCTTCAATATTGGTTGCCCGCCCAATATCCATGGGCGTGGGTTGCTGCTGGCTCATTTCGTCGGCAAACAGGATCCGTTCAATCTCCAACTCCATGCTGTCCGGCAATTTCATCCCATTGGGGTCAAAAAATTTAATGCCATTATCGTGATAGGGATTGTGGGATGCCGAGATGACGACACCAGCATCGGCTCTGAGGGCGCGGGTCATGAACGCCACCGCCGGCGTGGGCAACGTTCCCACCTGCAAACAATGAATCCCCATGGAGGTGAAACCTGCCCGCAACGCCGATTCAAACATGTAGCCCGACAAACGTGGATCCTTGCCAATGACCACCGTTGATCGAAAATCACCTTTGCTGCGCAACACCAATCCGGCGGCTCGTCCGAGCTTTAACACCATCTCGGCAGTCATAGGATAGACATTTGCGCGGCTGCGTATCCCGTCGGTACCGAAAATACGGCGTTGCTGCACCCGCACCCCATCTCCTGCATTTTTGGTTTCACTCATAACCGGTCCCAAGATGCTCTCCATCGTTCATCCATCCCCACGCCGCAGCCAGGGCCTGACGCGCCCCTGCCACGTCATGTACGCGAAACATTTGCGCCCCCGTCAGCATGCCAAAAACGGCCAACATATGGCTTCCCACATCGCGTAACCCGGGATTTTCCTCACCGCAAAGGGCACCAACGACCCTTTTCCTGGAAATCCCAAACAGCAGTGGTACCCCCAATCCGCGAAACGCCCCTTGTCGCCGCATCAATTCCAAATTATGTCCCACCGATTTGCCAAACCCAAAACCCACATCGGCAATCAAACGCTTTTTGTCGATACCAAATCCCTGCAATTCCTGGATTCGCCGATCCAAAAAACGATAAATATCCCAAACGCAATCCCGATAGTGGGGATTTTTTTGCATCTCCTGCGGTTTTCCCTGACGGTGCATCAGGACGATGGGACAGGTACCATCCGCCAATAAAGCCACCTTGCGCCGATCCACCGGCCCATTTTCATCACCATCCGCCGCACCCAGGGCGGAGACATCATTGATCATCCCGGCTCCCGCTTCAAGGGATGCTTCCATGACCTGCGGTTTGCAAGTATCTACCGAGACAGGAATTTCAAGCCTTTGGGCCAAGGCTGCAACCACCGCAACCACCCGGTCAAGTTCCTCTTCCACCGAAACTTCTGTCGCACCAGGCCGGGTCGATTCCCCGCCAACGTCAACGACATCGGCTCCTTGTCGTTCCATTTCTACTCCCCTGGCAACGGCGTCCGCCACACGACCCCGCATACCATCGCCAGAAAACGAATCGGGGGTCAGATTGAGGATACCCATGATGCGGGGACGACTGAAATCGAGCCTGAAACGCCTTCCAGAACCCCAACACATGACCGGGGGCGACACCCTATGACCCTGAAGGGCAATACCGAGGGCTTGGGCTTGCGCTCTGAATCCCTGATGCTCAAGAGACTGTATCCAGTGCCCCAGATCGGCTTGGGTCACCTGTCCCTGAACGCGCCGCTGGCCATGACTTCCTTCCACAGCATACAGACCCGATGGCAACTCCTCTTCACCACCTTGCCAAGGTTCAAGTCCGACATGCCACTTCGGGCAGGCCTCACCCCCCAACAAACCGGGTGAGGAATGGGCACTCGTGTATCGGGTCTCGACAGGAAAAGGCCCAGGAAAACAGACCACAGGTTCGAGAATCGCCTGGACGGTCATGAATCGCTTTCATCTTTTGTCCCGGAAATCGTGTTTCCACCTTTTGACCCGGAAATATCCACATGATCTTTCACCCGAGCACGGGAACGACGCGGCTTTTTCTCAGTGGGGGTGGGAGAGTCACCATTTTCATTTTCATCGAACTCGGTCTCAGTGTCGTCAGGTTCGGAATCGTCGTCGACTTTGACAGGGGTTTCATGTCCGCGCCGTGGTTTGGAAACCTTGCGTTTTTTTCCCGAAGTATCCCGGGGCAGCGGCTTGAGGGCCTCCTCCTGGGACATGCCTTGCACCAGCTTGGCGACCTCGTCCGAATCCAGGGTTTCCCGTTCCAACAAGGCTTGAGCCATGTTGTCCAAAATCTGACGCTTTTCCATCAGGATGACGCGCGCACGGTTGTAATTGCGATCAATAATCGTCCGGATCTCTTGGTCAATGATCCGTGAAGTTGCCTCGGACACGCTCTTGTGTTGCGTGATTTCCCGTCCCAAAAATATTTCCTCTTCCTTGTCGCCGTAAACCATGGGGCCTAAAACGTCGCTCATGCCGAATTCACACACCATGCCACGCGCAATATCGGTAGCCCGCTTGATGTCATTGTTGGCACCGGTCGTCAACTGGTTGAGCACCACCTCTTCGGCGATGCGCCCCCCCATCATGATGGCAATGTTGTCTTCCAACTGTTGCTTGGAATAGGTGTGGCGATCTTCGGTGGGCAACTGCATGGTCAGCCCCAAGGCTCGCCCACGAGGGATGATGGTTACTTTGTGCACCGGATCGGTACCGGGTATTACCGCAGCGACGATGGCGTGTCCACCCTCATGATAGGCGGTGGTCCGCCGTTCTTTCTCGGAAATGATCGCCGATTTGCGCGGCTTGCCCATCATCACCTTGTCCTTGGCGGTTTCAAAGTCTTCCATTTCCACCAGTTTTTTATCCAACCTGGCTGCCCCCAAGGCCGCCTCGTTGACCAGATTGGCCAAGTCTGCCCCCGAAAAACCAGGGGTACCTCGGGCGATGACCTCGGGATCGACATTTTCATCCAATGGAACCTTGCCCATGTGAACTTCCAAAATACGCGTCCGGCCCAGGATGTCGGGATTGGGCACCGCCACCTGACGGTCAAATCGCCCCGGCCTGAGCAATGCGGGATCCAACACATCGGGCCGATTGGTGGCCGCCACCAAAATAACTCCCTCGGCCGATTCAAAACCGTCCATTTCTACCAACAATTGGTTGAGCGTTTGTTCACGCTCGTCGTGACCACCGCCCAAACCGGCACCTCGGTGACGACCGACGGCGTCGATTTCATCAATGAATATGATACACGGGGCGTTTTTCTTGCCCTGTTCAAACATGTCGCGGACACGCGCCGCACCCACGCCAACAAACATTTCGACAAAATCCGACCCCGACAGATTGAAAAACGGTACATTGGCTTCGCCCGCTATGGCCCGGGCCAACAAAGTTTTGCCGGTCCCGGGGGGGCCAATCAGTAGTACCCCCTTGGGAATCTTTCCACCCAGACGCTGAAAACGTTGAGGATTTTTTAAAAACTCAATGACCTCCTGCAACTCTTCCTTGGCTTCTTCGATACCCGCCACATCGGCGAAGGTCACCTTGCCTTGTTTTTCCGAAAGCATTCTTGCCCTGGATTTTCCAAAAGACATAGGCCCACGACCACCGCCACCCTGCATCTGTCGCATGAAAAAAACCCATACCCCGATCAAAAGCAGCATGGGAAACCATGAAATCAAAATGGTCAAAAGGATGGGGGTTTCATCAGGGGGACGCGCCGTTATATTGACCTTCTTTTCCCTGATCAGGCGCATAAGGTCCGGATCTTCCGGGGTATAGGTTGAAAATCCACCTCCGTCGGTGAACATTCCGGTCAGGGTACGTCCTTGCACGACAACGTCCGTTACCCGCCCCTGGTCCAAATGGCTTAAAAATTCGGAAAACGGTATGTGTTGATCCCGGGCCTGGGGTTGGTTGAATAAATTGAACAACATCACCAGCAACAGACCGATAACCAGCCATAGCGATAGGTTTTTATAGAATCCGTTCAACAAAAGGTCTCCCGAACGCTTCAGTGCGCGTTCTGGCATGGGTGGCATAAACATGCACGGGCATCATCCTCAACCCGTCAAAAATAGGTTTGCATGGGCAAAAGTTCAAGCTTTTCCATGCACACCCGGCCAATACAAGACATTTTTTCCGGTATCCGACCCACCTGCATCCCATCAACGGTCGTTTTATTCATGTCTGGGATCCAAAGGTTGGATTGCACCCCACCATCCATTGGTGCTGCCTATGGTTCGGATGACAGGCCTGCAAACTTTGATCCATGCCCTTTGTGGATTCGCCAACCTTTCCGATTTGTTGCAGCATGGCACAGTGGGTATCAAGCCGAGGGCCAAAGGTTTCATCCAGCCCTCTTTACGAGTGGGAATGTAACAGAACCAGCGTCAAAAAGATATTCGCAACCCGATTTTTTTTGGCCCGGATCGCGGAAAGACAACAAACTGCGGATTCCGGCAGACAAAATCGATCATCAATCCAACAAAAAAACCGAGTAACCTTTCAGTTCCCCCCTCCCTTTTTTCTAAAGGTTGAAATTATTGCGGGGGTCCGGGGGGGATCATCCCCCCCGGCGGGGTTTGGGGCAGTTCCCCAAGGTTTTGTTTTTGACTTTGATTTTGACTTTGATTTTACTTCCCTCCAAGGGGGGTCTAGGGGCGCAGCCCCAGGGTTTTGGTTTTGATTCTTTTGTCTGACGGGTATAATGTCCTTATTATCAAGATGCTGAGACAAAATAAAAAATCAGGTGTAAGAAAATCAAAATCTTGGGGCTGCGCCCCTGATCCCCCTTGGGGGGCAGGAAAGTCAAAATCAAAGTCAAAAGAAAAACCTTGGAGGCTCCGCCTCCAAACCTCCGCCGGGGGGAGGAACCTCCCCCCGGACCCCCGCAATACTTTTAAAGAAAAAAAAGGCGGGGGGACTGAACGGTTACAATCCAAGGTGCTGAGTAAAACGGGGGTGGGCAATGCTGGGGAGCAACCCACCAAGGGATAAGCAGACAAATAACTCGCTTGAATTACGCCAAAGAGGAGGGCAGGGGTTGCCAAGATGCAGGACATGTTTTAGGATGCGGGCGGTGGAATCACGGGGGCCGTTAGCTCAGTCGGTAGAGCAACAGACTTTTAATCTGTGGGTCGTTGGTTCGACTCCAACACGGCTCACCAATAAAAATAAAAATTTGATGTATCGGAAAAACAAAGTTTGGTAAAAATTGTTGCGGGGGTCCGGGGGGGATCATCCCCCCCGGCGGGGTTTGGGGCAGCGCCCCAAGGTTTTGTTTTTGAATTAAAACAAAAAAGCTTTATTGCCTATGGGGGTTTGGGGGCGAGGCCCCCAAGGTTCTGGTTTTTTCCCGAAGGGCATCATGTTCCGTGAAACGATCCGATTCATGTTCCCTGGCTGTGGATTTGGCCCGGCAATTGGTCAAAATCCCTTCCGTTGCCCCTGTGGATGGGGGTTGCCAACAGCTTGTGACAAGGCACCTGGAACGGTTGGGATTTACCATTTATCCGCTGCTTTTTGGTCAGGTCCATAATTTTTACGCCCGACTGGGACACACAGGGGTCAATTTTTGCTTTGCCGGGCATACCGATGTTGCCCCCAGCGGTGAAGCCAGTCTGTGGCAAAGCGATCCATTCGCTGCCGAAAATTATGGCGGAATGATTGTCGGACGGGGCATCTGCGACATGAAGGGGGCCATCGCCGCCATGGTTGCGGCGGTGGAACGCCTCCTCCAGCGTTATCCCGGTTTGCCTGACCACAACAGTCTTTCCTTTCTCATCACCGGCGACGAAGAAGGATCCGCAGTGGATGGTACGGTCCGGGTGCTGGAATGGTTGGCTGCTCGGGGAGAACGTATCGATTATTGTCTGGTGGGCGAACCCACCAGTGTTCAGCGTTTGGGTGATTGTCTGAAAAATGGCCGTCGGGGGTCGGTCAACGGCGGCATCACCCTGCATGGTCTGCAAGGACACGTTGCCTATCCCCATCTGGCGGCCAATCCCATCCATCTGGGTTTGCCAATCCTCAACGCCCTGGCGCAACATCAGTTCGATCCCGGCGGCAATCCCCATTTTCCCCCAACCAGTTTCCAGTTGACCCGTATTCAGGCAGGTGACGGTTCAACCAACGTCATCCCCGCGCAACTGAGTGCACAATTTAACATTCGCTTTTCCACCGAACACACCCCCGAATCCCTGGAGTCCAGAGTTCGCACCATCCTTGAACCTTTCAACCAGCCCCACAGTCACTTTGATCTCACCATGCAGGTTTCGGGATTGCCGTTTTTGACCCAGGGCGGTCCCTTGCTCCAGGCCATTGAGGAATCCATCCGCGAACTTTTCGGCCTGACCCCGGAACTTTCCACGGGTGGCGGTACATCCGACGCCCGTTTTATTTCACGTCACTGCCCACAAACTCTGGAATTCGGCCTGGTGGGAGCCAGCATGCACAAGGTTAACGAATCAACCCCAATCGATGACCTGAACCGCTTGGTACAAATCTATGACCGCATCATGGAAAAAATTTTCTGTCTAAAAAAATAATCATAGAGTTCATTATGACAATTAATGAAAAAATAATGAGTAAAAACAAGATCCATGCTGCGCTCAAATCATTGAACCTGATACTCATGGAAAAAGAGATCAAGGGGGAGATTCTCATCTTCGGTGGTGCCGCCATGATCCTGGCTTTTGATGCCAGACCGGCAACAAAAGACGTAGACGCCATTTTCAAGCCGAAAACGGCGATGATCGACGCCATCAAACGCATTGCCGAAGAACTCCATCTTCCAGAAGACTGGCTCAATGATGCCGTTAAAGGATTCACTTCCAGTCGGGGGGATACAAGGCTACTCTTTGGTTTGCCCAACCTGGCCATCTATGTGCCAACAACAGAATATCTGCTGGCGATGAAAGCCCTGTCCGCCAGGGTTGATTCGGCGGATAAGGACGATTTTATTTTTCTGGTGGAAAAACTTGGATTAAAGAGCGTCGCGTCTGTGTTTTGCATTGTCGAAAAATATTACCCAAAAAACAGAATCAAACCAGCAACGCAGTTTTTCATCGAAGAAATCATGGACAATGTTAACCGCTAAAGACACCGTTCTGCAAATGGCGGACAACCCCCATTGGTATGTCCCCTTCATGGATTTTGTCGATGCTTTCCGCCGCAATGCCGTATCCATGGTTGATCCGGTTCCTCAAACAAAATTCGGCCTGTTGCTGTCCGCTGCCATCGAGCATCTTTGTTATGAGAAAAGGATGCAACCACCCGAATGGATCAACGATGTCCCTCCCGGGGATCCATGGTTTGTTTCCGGTATCGAATCCTTGATGGCCATATCTTTGGTCGAATCCCCTCCGGCTTTTCGTTTACGCAACATATTCGTCCTGGCAAACTTTCTCGATCGTGCATAGTCCCTCTGCTCCAGAAAACAACTCAACCCTCTCCCCCCTGACCCACGCTGGCATGGTTGGGACAAGGAACCTGGGTCACCGGCAACTCGGGATGGTCCAAACGGATGGCCGTCAGGCGTCCTCCATAAACACAACCACCGTCCAACCCTTTGGAATGGTCATGAAGATTCACCCCCAAGGCGGCCCAATGACCGTAGACCACTTTTTCATCCGCTGGCCAACGTCGCACCCGATACCAGGGCTGTAGAGAAAATTCAGCGGGTGGACATGCGTAAGGATCGGACATTCCAATTTCTCTGGCTTCCTCCGGCCAGACCGGACGCCCATTGGCAGCGGTCAGACGAATGCGGGTGAAAATGGTTTGATCCTCCCACGCCGCTCGACGTTCCGCCTGAAAAGTCTCCGTATGAACCGGGCGATCCAAGGGGGCGTAAAACGTCATTACCCGCTCCAATCCCGCCGCCAGACGGCCCACACGCGCCGCCTTTTCCATGGCTTCCTCCATGGACCACAACGGATGCAAACCGGCGTGCACCACAAAAAAACCAGTTTCCTGATCATGCAACAGCAACGGCAACCGACTGATCCAATCCACCAACGCGTCTCGATCCCCCGTTCGATCCAATTCTCTCTGCCAAGGTTCTGCGTAAGAAGTCCCTGCCATGGCGATTTGCCGCAATATGTTTACTTCATGGTTTCCCATCACCACCTGGGCCTGGGGGCCTAAACTGCGCACAAACCGCAAACATTCCACCGAACTGGGACCACGGTTGATCAGATCCCCTACAAATAACAACCGATCTCGTGCCGGATCAAAAACCAACAAATCCAACAGACGGTGCAAATCCGACAAACATCCGTGAACATCACCGATGGCGTAGACAGCCACAGTTTACTCCTTTCCCCACCGGCAGTAGGGATGATTGGCCAGATTGGAGTTGAAATAGCGTGGATCGGCGGAAACCTCCGTCCCCAACCATGGCGGCTTCGCAAAAGATTGGTCTACGTGTTCCAGCTCGATTTCTGCCACCACAAGACCCCGGTTTTCCCCCTCAAATTCATCCACCTCCCACACCATCCCCGCATGCACAATCCGAAAGCGTCGTTTTTCAATCAATGGTTTGAGGCACAGGCCATTCAACATCTCCAAGGCCTCATGCGAGGGTATGACATATTCATATTCACTCTTGGCGTTGTCACGGGTGCGGCCTTTGATGGTCAAAGTACCCACCTCTCCCACGATACGAACCCGAACCACGCGATCCTTGTCGGTGGAAAGAAACCCCTGTCTTAAACAGGTCGAGCTGGCCCCATGCCGCCAACGATCATCCTGCACTAAAAAACGCCGTTCGATTTCAATTCCCATGCCGGTCCGCCCAAAAAGTCAAGGCAACAAATCGTGCGGCCAGGGACCATCTTCATCAACCTGCTCCTGTCCGGCCACCAATGCGGCAAAAGCCAGCAAGGTTTTTCGTGCGTTGCCCAGAGGAAAATGAAAGGCATCCCAATTGTCTCCATCGCCAGAATCATACGAAACAAGGATGTGTCTGAATTTCCAGGCTTCACGCAGTTCCAGGTAGGCACTGCCAGCACCATGCTCAATGTCTTCAAGATCTTTGAGGGAAAGATATTGTTTTCGGCTGGTGGCGCGTCGGAGAAGTTTTCGTCGCTGAACTTCGCGCACAAAAGCGTTCAGATCCACCCGACGTTCGGGAGATCTGAGGAAAAGGATCTCCTCCCTGGAGAGCGGCGATAAAAACACTGGAAGTTGCGAAAACTGATCTAGGGCACCCTCATCCCACAATTTGGATGGAACGAAGGGGTTGCCCTCGTAATAGGGAATGTTCCCCGCATCGAAAATGCGCCGGACCTGGGCGATTTCCAACGCTTGAAGATTGCCCCGTACATCTGCAACAACAAAACCTTCCTTGTAGCGCATGGCTTCCAACTCCATGCGGGAGCGGAAATAATAATCAACCCCATCGTCTTCTCCCGGATGGGGGGTACGATCATTGAACAGAACCAACCTTTTGAATTTGGCAGCGGTTTCCGGATAGAATCGACGAAAAGCCGCGAAAAGTGGTCGTTTTCCCACACAGCTTGGCCCTGCCAACACAATGATTCTACTCATTTTTCACCTCTGTTTGATTCATCATTCACCTGGACGTTTCCCATTTCAGAGCATTCGAGAAACACCCTGCGGCTACATTTTTGGCACACACGTCTGTCCAAAAACCGAGTGACAATATTTTGCACCGCCTCCATTTTGGATTCGAAGATGTGGTTCTGTCCAATGACGTTGACATATCCAAAACGCTGAAACATTTCGCAGACTTGATCCTTGACCCCAAAGAAAAAAAGGTTCCCACCCCTGTTTTTATAGGTTATCGCAATCCGCAAAAGCATGTCGATGCCTGGAAGATCGACATAATTGATGCCGCTGCAAACAATGAGCAGATTGGGTTGTTTTTCGGTCCCTTCGGTTTCCAGGTTGATCATCTCTTCGATGTGGGTTACCGAACCAAAATAGAGGGGGCCGTCAATGCGGATAATCTTGAGCTGGGGACACTCGAACAAATCGGGATCGGTGACAAACGCACGCCACTCCGATTGGGGATCGGGAACTCGACTCAAAACTACGGGAGATGCTGTTCGATGCAGAAAAATGACCAGGGAAAGCAACACCCCGACAAAAATGGCAAACTCCAGTTGTAGCGAAAGGGTGGACAGAAAGGTGACTAGGAGTACACTCACTTCGGTAGCCCCGGAACGAAAAATGATTCGGATTGTGCCAAAATCGATCAATTGGTAGGCTACAAGTAAAATGGCCCCCGCCATAGAGGCGATGGGAAGATAACGGGCCAAGGGTGCCATGGTCAGGACGATGACTGTCAGCCCGAGGGCAGCAAATATGGCGGCCATGGGGGTCTTGGCACCGCTGCGAAAATTGATACCGCTACGGGTAAAGGAACCCGATGAAGGGTAGGCGGAAAAAAAACTACCCACCACGTTGGCCAAACCCTGGCCAAAAAATTCCCAATTACCGTTTATTTTTTGCCCGGAATGCAAACCGATGGACCGGGCAATGGAAACCGCTTCGATAAGTCCCAAAAGGGCAATAGCCAAACCTCCGGGAGCCAACTGTCGGATCGTTGCAAACGAAAGATCGGGATGGGACAACGGTGGCAGATTTCGAGGCAATGCCCCGACCATATCCACCTGCAAATCGGCCCCCCAAACCAGAAGGCTGCCTGCAAGCATGCCGAGGAGCATGTTGGGCCAATGGGGAACAAGACGGCGCAGACCGATTACCGTCAACAAAGTGACCAAACCTACCACCAACGCTTGATTATTGGTCTGGGGAAGTGCTTCGACCAGGTGCGCCAAATTGTGAAAAAACCATTCATTGTGGGCAAAGTGAAGACCGAACAAATTTTTAATCTGTCCGGAAGCAATTAAAACTGCCGCACCGGCGGTAAACCCCACCACCACCGAATGGGAAACAAAATTGACCAACAGGCCCAATCGAGCCAAGGCCAGGGCAATCTGAAAAAAACCAGCCAAAAATGCGAGAGTCAGTGCCAGGGATATATATTCAGGACTCCCGGCGGGGGCCATGGAGGACAGGGTGGAAAAAACAAGGAGGGAAATTGGCGTGGTGGGGCCAGAAACCAAATGGTGCGAAGAACCGAAAATGGCGGCCACGATAACAGGCACCATGGCGGTGTAGAGTCCGTATTCGGGGGGCAACCCGGCGATGGCGGCAAAAGCCACCCCCTGTGGCAACACCACGACCGCACCGGTCAACCCGGCAAAAAGGTCTTTCGCCAAACTTTCGCGACCGACGGTACGCCCCCAGGCAATCCAAGGCCATACCGACACGACCCGGCGATGGTGAGCGTGTTTGCGACGCACCGAGGTTGGACAGGGCAACCCGCCCATCCCGGAAACGGTCATCTTCCCTCTCCGCAGACATCCTCCCCTGACCCCGACAACGAACCTAAGAAAAAACACCCCACTCCGGCCAACGAGGATGCCCCAACCTTTGCGATTCCGGTTGCCTGTCGATGTTGTCGGGAAACCACCTAATCCTCCAAGCCCAGTTCCTTCTTGAAGATGGCCTTGTGGATATCACCCAGGCTGATGATGCCCGCCAACCGGTCACCACCCTCGACGACGGGAATACGGCGAATTTTGTGCAAAGCCATTTGCGAAGCCGCTTTCATGATCGGATCCTTGGGGGATGAAGAGAAAATCTTTGTCGTCATCAGCGACCCCACCGTTTTGGTAAGAACAGCGTGGTAGGATTTTTCCATGGATTCAAAATCTCTCGAGCGGATAGGATCATCCAGAAATTCGTGATAGCTGGGAAGCAGGGCATTAAGGATATCTTTTTCCGAGATTACACCGACCAGATGATTGTCCTCATCGATCACAGGCAGACCGCTGATTTTCTGGGAGCAAATGATATCGGCCACGGTGCGAATGGTATCGTCCTTCCGGGCAGTGCGTACATTACGGGTCATGACATCTTCGACAATCATGGATGAACTCCTTCTTAACCATCGCCTTGAGAGTGTTGGTTTCCAGGGAGTTGCGGCTGTCCGGCTCCCGATAACACGCCGTCCTTCCACGGCAACGACGCGCGAGCGACGCCCCCCCCCCAGGCACCGATGAGTCAAGCATTTCACAGCAAACTTTATTCTCCCGACACACAAATCCATTGTACGCAAAATACACAATTTCAAAAAGGGTTGATTTTACCTTTCCCGCGCAATTCGTCGTTCCATAACGATGGCATCTTCCGCTTTGTAGGAACCCGCATAGTAGTTTTTCCGGACACCTGTAGGGACAAAACCAAGGCTTGCGTAAAGATTGGCCGCCGGAAGATTGGAAGCTCGAACCTCCAACATGACCGCCCGAGCGGCGGTTTGGGTCGCATGGACAATCAACTCCTGCACCAAGGTTCGGGCCAAGCCCAAACCCCGGTTTGCTGGAGCCACCGCGACGGCCAAAAGATGCCATTCATCCCACAGGAGCCTGGCTACCAGATAGGCGGTGATGGTTCCCGAATCCTTGGTCAGCACCCGACACAAGGAACCCAACCTGAGTTCTTCCAGAAACATGGTTTCGGTCCAGGGGTGCGGGTTGACCATGCGCTCCAGGGCGGCAATTTCCGGCACGTCGCCGTAAACCATGGACCGTCCATTCACCCGATTTGTTCCCGCCGATTCCATTCCGCCTGAGGGGGGCGGAGATAAAGGGGTTCAAGATCCATGGGGGAGGGGAGTTTTCCATTGTTGCGCCAGGTCTCAAGCCCCAACCGGCCCAAAAGACCCGCAGAGGGTTGAGAAAAGGGGTTTTCGTGCACCACAAAACGTTCCCTGAGAAGCTCCTGAAGTTGGTCACCAACCACCTTCAATCCAGAACCACAACAAAGGACGGCCTCTGACCCCGTGGCGGTTTTAAGCATTGTCGTCAACGTATCCATACGCCCCATGGTGGGGGGAAAAATCGGGGTGATTTTTTTATGGATACTTTGATATAGGGCGTAGAAAACAAAATGATTGCCAGCATCCCGGATGGGAAGTATCCAACCATTGTTCTCCCGGACATCCGCCGCCGCCAGTGCCAGGGTTGAAACTCCAACCACCGGAATGTCATGAACCATGGCCATTCCTTTGGCAAGACCGAGGGCAAAACGCAATCCGGTAAACGATCCCGGTCCCAAGGCAACGGTTAACAGATTCAAATTGGCGACGACAAGGTGGTTTTGGGCAAGGATTTCTGCAACTTGAGCAAACAAGGCCACGCCAAACCCAGGCCCTTCGGCAAAGGTGGTCGAGGCCACGACATGCTCTTCTTCCAGGAGGGCCACCCCACCCAGGGGGCCTGACCCATCCAGAGCCAACGATTTGATTGTCACAAGAAAAACCGGCGCACCGCCTCCCGATCACGCGTCAGTGGCGAAGGGGGAAGCCCTTCAAGGAACCAGCGACCATACCATTTATCGACCATACGGCGGTCCAGAACGACCAATACTCCGCGATCATTTCTTCGCCGCAGCAAACGCCCCAAACCCTGCTTCAGGGAAAGGATGGCTTTGGGAATATACATCTGTTTGAAGGGGTTGATTTCCTGGGATTCCAACCAACGACTCCGGGCCGCCACCAGGGGATCCCCGGGGGAGGCGAAGGGGAGCCGGTCGATCACTACCATGGACAAGGATTCCCCTGGAACATCCACTCCTTCCCAAAAACTGGCCAGGCCGAACAATACCGATTCCACATCTTCGGTAAACCGCCGCAGCAATACGCCATTGGGTTGGGTACCCTGAACCAACAGGGGAAAACGCAACCGATCCCGAACCCCTTCATGCACCGTTTCCAGCATACGCTGTGAAGTAAAAAGGACCAATGCCCTGCCACCGGAGAATTCCAGCAGATGCAGGATTTCTTCGGTGGCAGCCCTGGGAAAATTGCCCTGCGACGGCTCCGGAAGTCCTTGAGGGATGTAGAGCAGAGTGCGGTTGGCATAGTCGAAGGGAGGAGGCAGACGCTGGGCCAACATTTCCCCCGATTCCAATCCCAACTGTTTGGCAAAAAAAGAAAACCCTTCATCACCCGCGCCAGTGGCCAGGGTAGCCGAAGTAAAAATATGACAATCGGCGGCGGGGTACAGAAGATCGCGCAACGTCGGTCCGGTTTCAAGGGGTGACGCCGAAAGGGAAAGAAAACGGCCACGGGTTTCAAACCAATGTACCCGCCCCGGATCCTGCAACACCCGGATACGCCCCGAAGTTTCCAGGAGTTCGGTCGTGCGGCGTTTGCAGATTCCCAATCCTGAAACCTGGGGCAAGAGGGGTTCCATGCAATCCAACAGGCGGTGCAACGCCGCTTCCACGGTTACCAAGGCCCGTCCGGGTCGATCATTCATGCTTTCAGGTGACAATCCTCCACGACTGTTCTCCTCTGGAAAAGCCCCACGCAATTCCGCCAGGGCTTTTTCCAACCCTTTGATCCCTGCGTCAAATTCCGCATCCACAAGGCCGACGGTATCCATTTGATCGCGGCTGTCCTGCACCAGATCCTGGATTTGACCGTTGGTGATTTCCCAACCGAAAAAGCGGGTGACAATGTCGGGAATGCGATGGGCCTCATCAAAAACCACGACATCGGCTTTGGGAAGAATTTCGCCAAAACCAGCGTCTTTGACCGCCAGATCGGCAAAAAACAGATAATGGTTGACCACGACCAGATCGGCTTCCATGGCTCGGCGGCGCGCATGCGCCAAAAAACATTCCTTGGCGTCGGGACAGTCTCGTCCGGGACAATAATTGGCATCGGCATGACATTCGCTCCATAGATTGGGGCGTTCCGGCATGTTTTCCAACTCGTCTCGATCACCGGTACGGGTATTTTCCAGC
>Ga0206226_1000008_pt1 | contig 14785 bp, 19 predicted proteins | sample MancosC3_FD_155478 | JGI IMG/M metagenome (GOLD analysis project Ga0206226, IMG submission 155478) | Subsurface sediment microbial communities from Mancos shale, Colorado, United States - Mancos C3 | ecosystem: Environmental > Terrestrial > Deep subsurface > Rock core/Sediment | place: USA...
TTTGCCATCAGGAATGGCTTGTTCGTCATGGTGCAGGTGGGCGATTCGGTGCGTTTGGCCAATGACGAGGCTTTCGTACCTCGAATGTGGTAAACGTAGCCATTCAGTCTCTCCCACGCTTTTTTTGGGGCGAAATTCCGGGGATACCCGACTAAATTGTTTTGAATTTCTGGCAATTTAGTCGGGTGTCCCCAGAATTGGGGCAATTTAGTTAGGTGTCCCAAGAATTGCCTCGGCACCCTCCGACCGTGAACCTCATGGTTAGGATGCTCAATACAGCATAAGGACGGACAGACCATCTGTTGCGGCCAAGTTGGCTGCATTATCGGCATGGCAACGCAGTATACTCTCAATTTTTTTGGTGGAGCAGTTGCCGTGCCGGATCGAAACAATCTTGACAGACTGATCACGTATGATCTGAGAATTTAAGAAATCGGCGTCCTTGCTGACCACGATGAAGCCGCGATTTCTGGCAAACGCCAACAAAGCGTCGTCAGACGCCTTGTCCAGGCCAAACTGCCGTACATGGGCAGTGTCCGGATACACATCCGCAAGTGCTGCCACTAAACGGGGCGAGAGGTTTTGGTCCAGAAGCAACTTCACGCCGGAATGGCCAACACGCGTCTTCCACTGTCGGCGGCGAAGGCCAAACAAGCCAGAATGTCATCACGCGTCATGTCCGGAAAATCTTCCAGAATTTCCTCAAAGGTCATCCCGGAGGAAAGATAGTCCAGCACATCATAAACTGTGATGCGCATCCCTCGGACGCATGGTTTGCCACCACACTTGATGGCATCAATGGTTATGTGAGCGCGATAGTCAGTCATGGGGCGGATCCCGTTTGGATATCAACAAGTCCCCCCCGAGTCTATCGTAGTCTTGGGAAATTGGCCAAGCTGTTTTTCAAGGACACCTTTTAATTCCGGGGACACCCGCCTAAATTGTTTCGTAAAATCTGGGGACACCTTACCTATTTTCCTTATGGCAATAAAATTAATTGGCATGGTGTCCCCAGATATACGCGGACCATAGCAGGGAGTTGGGGAGGATCAGGTCGCCGAGGCGTTGTATGGTTGCGTCCAGCGGATAATGTTACTACAATGACTCTCATGAAGGTCATTCATGACCCAGCCAAGGACATCATCAACCGAGAAAAGCATGGTCTCTCCTTGGCAGAAGCTGCGCATCTGGACTGGGATAAGGTGCTGGTCTGGGAAGACACCCGGTGCGACTATGGTGAAGCCCGTCAGGTGGCCCCTGCCGTTCTTGGAACACGCGTTCATGCGGTGGTTTTTGTGGACCGGACGGATGGCCGCCGGATCATCAGCTTGCGCAAGGCCAACGTGAAAGAGGTGATGCGCTATGTCGAAGAATTCAAAAATGAAGATTGAAATTCCCACACCGGAGGAAGATTCGGCCATCCATGCCGCCGCTTTGAGCGATCCGGATAACCTCCCGCTCAACGATCATGAATTGAGTCTGTTCAAACGCCGTGGGGGACGTCCGCCGGGATATGCCACAAAGGTTTCCACGACGGTGCGTTTCGATGCCGACGTGATTTCGGCTTTTCGCGCATCCGGAAAAGGCTGGCAAACGCGAATGAACAATGTCCTGCGAGACTGGCTCAAGGCGCACCAGCCGGTCTGACGGTTTGCTTCTCACGCCATCCCCCGTTCCGACCGAAATCCGGGGACAGTCTATCCAATTTTTAAAGGTTCCAGATTGCAGGGGGGAAATGGATAGGCTGCCTACAGATTTGGGACAGGTTTTTGAAGATTTGGGCGATGACAGTTGCAAGGATGCCCTTGGAATGGATTCGACGCGGCGTCCGCGAGGATGCCTGTCTTTGGCTTTCGCTATGGCGATTACGCCCATGAAGATCATCCAGGTGTCGCTTGAAACTTATTCCTGCCTGTGAATCGTGATCATGGTCGAATTTGGCGTGTGGATGAAGGGACGTTCCTTTACAATGACGTTTCATGGTTTTAACCTCGGAGAATGTTTTCCTAAAGTCGGCGGGGGAATCTACCGAAAGATCCATAAGGATCTTTTTGCCCAGGGATTGGGACGAAAATAACGAATCCCTTGAGAGAGAGTAATGACAATGAGCTTATCTGGGTTGAATAATGTCAATGGGCAGGTTGCCAAACCGCCAGAGGTTGTTTTGGAAAAAATTCGCACTTTGGCCAGCGAACTGAATACCATGTTCGATCAAAAGACGACTGAAGCCTCCGTCGCTGTCTCCTCGCGTGCCAAAAATTTTTCCAAAGATGCGTTTCAGATTTCTTTGCAGGGCGATAAGGTTGCCGAGGGGGCGTTGTACGCCAAACCGCGTTAGAGGGGGGCGAGCCTTTTTCTTTAAGGGCGGGTTGAAGCGGTGTCTTTTCGGTGGGTGCGGGATGTAACTTCAAGGATTTGGGCCGTTCATGGAAGAATTCTATCGTCTTCGCCGTTTGCCGCCGTACGTCTTCGCCGTGGTCAACGAATTGAAATATGCTGCGCGGCATCGTGGGGAAGATATCATCGATTTTGGCATGGGCAACCCCGACCAGCCGACCCCGCAGCATATTGTGGACAAAATGGTTGCGGCGGTGCATGACAGCCGCAACCATCGCTACTCCCTTTCGGTGGGTATCGGTGGTCTCAGAAAAGCCATCTGCGCCTACTATAAGCGTCGCTTTGACGTTGACCTGGATCCCGTGAGTGAGGCTATCGTCACCATCGGGTCCAAGGAGGGGTTTTCCCATCTGGCCTTTGCCATGACCCAGCCGGGGGATACCATTCTGGTTCCCAATCCGACCTACCCCATCCATGTGTATAGCTTTGTCTTGGCCGGGGCGGACATTCTGCATGTTCCTCTCAACCAGCCCATGGATTTTTTTGAAGGTCTGAAAAAAGCCATGGAGAGTGCCTGGCCCAGGCCGAAGGCGGTAGTGGTCAATTTTCCCTCCAATCCAACCGCCATGGTGGTGGATCTGGAATTCTATGAGCGGATGGTACAGTTTGCCGAAGAATACAATATCTATGTAATTTCCGATATCGCCTATTCGGAAATATGTTTTGACGGCTATCGCTCGCCGAGTATGCTTCAGGTCAAGGGTGCAAAAAAACGTGTTATTGAGTTTTACACGTTATCAAAGACCTATAACATGCCTGGCTGGCGTGTTGGATTTGCCTTGGGCAATCCGACGTTGGTGCGTGCTCTGGCCAGAATCAAATCCTATCTTGACTATGGCATGTTTCAGCCCATTCAGATTGCATCGACGGTGGCTTTGAATGGGCCGCAGGATTGTGTGGATGAAATTCGGCTGTTGTATCAATCGCGGCGTGACGTGCTGGTCGAGGGGTTGAACCGGGCGGGTTGGGAGGTTGATTTGCCATTGGCTTCCATGTTTGTTTGGGCCAAAATTCCGGAGCCTTTTGTCAAAATGGGATCTCTTGAGTTTGCCAAGCGTTTGCTCAAGGAGGCCAAGGTTGCGGTCAGTCCGGGGATTGGGTTTGGGCAGTATGGTGATGGTTTTGTTCGGATCGCCCTGATTGAGAATGAGCACAGGACGCGTCAGGCGGTGCGGAGTATCAAACGTTTTCTCAATGCCGGGGCGGATGTTGCCGCTTGATGTATCGGAAAAACAAAGTTTGCAAAAATTATTGCGGGGGTTAGGGGGGGATCATCCCCCCCGGCGGGGTTTGGGGCAGCGCACCAAGGTTCTTTTTTTGATAATTAGGACAAAAATTTCCCTTCACTGTTTTTGACTTTGATTTTTTCCCGCAGGGCATTATGTTTTTCCTAGGCTGAAGATTTGGTCCTTCCAAATAGAATAAACCTTCCGGAAAGCCAATGTCCCAAAGGTTTCAGGGTCATGAGCAGCAAGCGGTCCAGGCAGGCAAGGAATACATGGTTGTCAGGAATGATTCGGGTGACAAACATGTTGAAATAATGGATCTCTTTAATGTTCAGGATGCTTTTGCATTCGTCGAGTTCTTTTTCGTTGAGTTTGGCTTCGTCCGGGGTCAGATAGGGTTTTTCCTTTTTATAAATGAAAGAGACCAGGCGGGGGTAGAGGATGTTGCGGACCAACCAGGAATTGCGAACTTTCTGAACCATGGAGTGGGTATAGTTTTCGTTAATCATCACCAAGGCTCCGGGTTTGGCCATTCGCGTCAAGGCTTTCAGTGCCTTGGAAATTTCAACATGGTGCAGAATATCTCTGACCAGAATCAGGTCAAAATGTTGGTTGGGTAAGTTGGGGTTTTCTGCGGTCATGATCTGGTAGTCGATGGTCAGTCCGTTTTTCTGGGAGATTTCCCGGGCCAGCTCGATCATGTCGGGGCTTAGGTCAAATGCGGTGACACGATAGCCCATCCGTGTTAGGAGCAGGGAGTCATCTCCTTGGCCGCATCCCACGACCAGAGCCGTGGCACCATGACTTGGGTATCGCCGTAACAGTGTGTACATGGTCCAATAGCCATTCCACCAGCGGCGTTTGTCGCTGGTGATTACGGCCATGTCGGGGGGGCGATATTTTTTGCGGCAGTCCGTGGCATGATCGCGATGGTAAACTAGTTCCCGATGCTGTCTTGTTGTAAGATCCATTGGTTTTGTGTTTTCTCATGGGGGGGCGCAGTAGCCCCTGGACAGGGCTGGATCTGAACGGGTAGTCGTCACAATGATCTACCATCCGCCAGAAATTTTTAATGATTGTCCCGGAGACCCTTGACCGGGAAAATATGACAACCTAATATCCCTACCGAAGTCGGCAGTGTAGCACGTTGTTCCTGTCCGAAACCATTCCCCGGTAGCTCAGTTGGTAGAGCAGGTGGCTGTTAACCACCTTGTCCGTGGTTCGAGTCCGCGCCGGGGAGCCAAATAAAATTAAAAAGATTACGGCCACTCTCAAGGTGGCCGTTTTTGTTTTGGGGGTCACTTTTGTTTGATACATACTGGAACTGCTGGAAACACTACGAGACTGGGGTTCTTCGTCTCCCCCCAGCCCCCCCGGTGGGGGGGCTGGGGGCGAATAATGAAAGGCCCGGTGGAGAAAAAAAATGCTCGCTTGACGTAGGAAAATCAAACGAACAGCATGATATCCAAGGGGAAAGGCTCGAAGATCAGGGAGGGAAGACCATGTTGATTGTGTTGGAGACACTCTTATGCTCGTTGGCGGCATGATTGAAAACTGCTACCGCCGCAGAAACGGTCTTCCCATGCCCCAACTCCGCGTCGTCGTCGTGTCCGGTACGCAGCAAACGTGACATTTCCAAGTTCCAATACCCGTCTTTCCACTCACCCTTCGCCGTCACATCCACAATGCTGCCCGACCCTTTCCCGGTCAGCGTGATACTGGGTTCTACTTCGCCCTGTTGCTCCTTTGGTGCCTTACGGTTGGTATAAATGGGATCCCCGGCATCGCTGCGATTCAATATGTAGACGGTGCCATAGGAACTTGGATGCTCGGCGGCTCCCTCTGTCGGATTGAGAGTAAAAACCTGATAGCGATCCTCAGCAAGACCTGACAGATCGGTTCGCCCGGCGGACCAACGCCATAGATCAACACGGTAGTCCTTGTTGCTCAACATGCAGGTATCATAGTCCCCATCCATGTGAAAGCGGATAGCAAAACCGTCATCAAATATTTTTTTGTCTTGTTGGTAGCTCCCTCCCCGCCAACGCCAGGGACGGTGATTTGTATCCGCTGCCGTGTCGGGCCAACGGGCAGCCAGATAAAATCGATCCCCATGAACCCCGGCATAAATCGCAACGTCCGGGAACCCGGTCTGATTGTTGGGATCTTTTTCCAAGGCCGGCTGAACTTCAGCCCGCAACGATTTTTCTGCAAGACCCGACCATTCACCCAAGCGACCGTCCACTACGGGTGCCGCACTCAAAATCGCAACATTCAAAGTGATCGGCTGACCCATGGTGGCCGGTTTCAATGGAGGGGGATCATCTCCCGCAGTGACGGTGGACGACCACGAAACCAGCGACAATACCAGAGAAAAAGCAACTCTTCTCTGGATCCGCCCAAAATCCACCGATCGGAAATGTCTGCACGCAAACGAAAATCTCTCTCTATTCAATTTGTAATACCCCTTCCATACCCTGTTTGCGGTGATCTTCAATGGTGCAATAAGTGGTATAGTTACCCTTGGTGACCGGGACGAAATACAGTTCCAACGTCCCTTTGGGCATGACCTCCAGGGCGATTACATGCGGAGCCTTGATTTCACCCTGATTGGGAGCTTCAATCTTGCGCGTACTGATTGCCAGATAAAATTCAGGAGCGGTAAAATAATGTTTCTTTTCACCCTCGTTCTTCAGGACCAGTTTGTAGGCCTTTCCCGCTTTGAAAACAATTTTGTTGGGAGTGTAGCTGTGTTCTTCAATGGTGATGGTGACGGTCTCTGTTTCCTTCCAGTTGGCGTCGGCAACGATTTTTTCGCGCTGAGCAATGGGATCCAACGTTTCCGCGATAACCGTGCCACTGCTGACGACCATGAGTGAAGCCAATGCCCATGGAAATATCCTGTTCATGTTTCGTTTCTCCTCGTCAGTAAACATTATGCCCTTAGGGTAAAACAAAATTTTTTGTGGCTTTGCCTCCAAACTCTCACCGGGAGGGATGATCTTCCCTGTACCGTGGCTCCCCCTGTCGATCCGATATGTCAAAAAGTCCAACCCACGAAGGCTACTTGGTCACGCATGCAGGGATAGGCCAAAGCTTCTTCGGCAACCAATCTGCGATAAAAAAGTTCATCCACCCACTGAAGTTCCAAAAATTCACGGGTCAAACAAACCGGATCCCCCTGCCAGTCATCGCTGGAATACAAGAAGCTAATATGAGGATGCTCCAAATGCAACAGCGGCTGGACATGAATCCTTTCCCAGGAAAGCAGCTCGACTCCCGTTTCCTCGCGCACCTCCCGACATAAGGAAACCTCCGGTTCTTCCCCATGATCCATGTATCCCCCCGGAAAAGACCATTTTCCCCATCGATGGTCACGATAAGCCAGCCGTCCCAGCAGGATTCTAATCCCTGCATCGTTTTTTTGCCGGTCCACCAAAATCACATGGGCTGAAACCGTGGCCAACAACCGTTCAACTTTCCTGGGAGCAGGATCGTGGATTAAAGGCATGGTGATTGTCATCCATTCGGTTCAAAAACAATTTTCCAATCGGCCCCTTCCTCAAAGCGCCAATACTGCACCATCGGAACCAAGTTTCCCCCAGTCCCTGACGCTTGCCATCCACTCCAGGTAACCACCATCATCCCGTCATCGCCGGGATATTCCATAAGTCCAGGATCCATTAAACCATCCTCTCCCGCCAGCAAACGATTCCACGCGCCATCATCCATGCGACCCGTCCGGTAGTGTGCGGAATAATAGTGCAATACCCCCTCACCCTTGCGCTTGACCCAAGCGTCACGCCATTGAGAAATTCGCTGGAGTATTTTTTCCCGCCGCTGCTGCCATTCCTCGGGCGGTAACCAATCGACGTGCTGTGTCAGCATGACTGGAGTACCTTCCGGCGTCGATTTTTCTAAAATTTTAAAGTCGGGATTGGTCAAAACAACACAGCCATCGCTGGCTCTGGGGGGTCTGCTGTACAGCCCTGACGGCGAACCATGCAACCAAATGCCCCCCCCCGTTCGGCGGTGCAACTGGTCCCAGGCGTTGGGATAATCCAGAGGCAGCGCACCAGCCCCATAAAAGGGCGGCAAACTTTTGCCACCCAGGTGCCCCGTCACATGATAAAGCCCAATGGGCGTTTTTTTGTCTCCCTCAGACTTTTTGCCTGCGCCCGCTTTTCCAATAGTAATATAATAGTCGGATACAGGCTCAGGCACGCCCTGCCGGTTTCGGAACAGGTACAACCGGGAACGGGATAAATCCACGATCAACGCATGCTTGTAACGCAAAGGCAACCGTAACAGCCCCCCAGGCAGGGCACTCGTGGGGGGACGGTTTTCGCTGGCCAACCGCACCTTGGCCTCTGCCAAAAGATCGGCCAACTCCTTTTCGTTGCCAACGACTCCTTCACCAAACCGGGTCACCTTACCGGCACCCGCCATCAGCAAATCACCAAAAATTGCGTTGGCCAAGCGAAAATCGGGTCGTCTTTTCAGCAAGGTTTGTATGGATGTCCGTGCTTCATCAATGCGGTTTTGCCCGATCAACTCCAACCCTCGCAGCAGAAGTTGTTCCAGCTCGCCGTCAACACGCCCTTCGGCCTCGGACTCAACCGCCGCAGCAAACCCCGTCGCTACGAAAAGGACAACCGTGGAAATCGCCAGGAACGATGCCAGTCTCCAGGCATCATCCCCCCGAGCCTTCCCGCAAAATTTTCCAGCGGCCATCTTCCAAAACCATGGAAAGAGTTTTCTTGACCGTGTCCTTGAAGGTAGGCGACCAATAATCCTGCTTGAATACCGCCTGGGCCCGATTCGGATTGACAATGGTGACCTTCATTTCGGAAACGCCAACCCGGATGGATGCCGTTTGGCCAATGACTTGGCTCCGTTTGGCTTCCCATGCTTGACGGTTGCCAAACGGGGCGGGAACCTCAAACCGGGTGGAATAGGCATCCAAATAGCCACGGGTATTCTTCTCGGACCAATCCTTGGCCCACTGCGTGAGGCTGCGCTCCACTTCCCCCTTGAGCTGGGCGGCAGCCGGATCGTCTGCCACTGCAGGCGGCGGGGCTGGCGACACCGTTGGTGGAACGGCTGCTGCTGCTGTTGGTGGTGCCGGGGAGACCGGTGCGACACTGGCTGCCACCGTCTTTGATCCACCTCCAACCTCCGTGCCCTGCTGGGCAAACAGCTTGCGGATCATGTCCAGCTTGGTCTGAGCCGCCCGGTTCTGGGCGTCCAGTGATAAGGCTTTGCTGTAGGCCTGAGACGCCATCTTGGAATAAATATCCCCCAAATTCTCATGGGCAGTGGCATAACTCGGATGGGTCTGAATGGCCTTCTTTAGGGCTTCACTGGCTTCTTCATACATCCCTTTTTCCGCAAACAGCACCGCTAGGTTGTTGTGAGGTTCCGGTAGATTGGGATGATCGACGCTCAAGGATTTGAAAACGACAATGGCCTCGTCGGGACGTTTCTGCTCTGTCAGTATCAGCCCTTTAAGAAACCGTCCCTGGGCATCCTTGGGATTTTTCTGGAGATAGGCATCCAGTTTGGTCATCGCCTCGGGGAATCGTTTTTGATCCGCCAGGGCGTAGATGTCATCAATCTCCGCAGTCCAGCCCCAAGGTATCGACCACAAAAAAACACTCAAGAAGACAAAAATAGCACGCATCATGTGGTACAATCCAGTTTTGAATGATCCAAAGAACACGGAAACTAAAAAACTTCAGGAATCGAAAAAATGCCAATAAATACTCGAATTTTCTCGATTCTCGCCTACTCCCTTATCTGCTTGCGTCGCGTTTGCAGATAGGCGTCCCGAACCGCCGTATAGGGATCCAGAGCGGCTTCCTTCAGACTTTCATATTCCCCCAACTTAAGCGAGTTACTATTGACATTTTGAAAACCACGGATTCCCGTCCTTGCCCACATGTCACTGGGGACATAACTTAGTGGATTAAGCAAGGTATCACCGACGAGACCGAAGGAGTCACGTATGTTGGACGGTCCAAAAATCGGCCAGTTGATATAAACACCATCTCCAATGCCATAGGCTCCCAGAGTTTGCCCGGCATCTTCATTACCGGGCTTCATGTCGAACATCTGCTCGGCAGCGTCATAGAATCCGAGCACTCCTACGGTGGTATTGATCACAAAACGGAATAACTCCCTTCCTGCCACGTCGGGCTTGCCTTGCAGGAACGCATTGACCAGATGTTTGGGCATGGACAAATTGTGGAAAAAATTCTTTATAGCAGTGCGAAAGATTTCCGGAGTGACAGCGGCGTAGACGTGTGACAACGGTTTGACAACATAGGAATAGATAAAATCGTTGATCACGAACATGGCGCGATTGAAAGGCTCCAGGGGGTCGGAAACGTCTTCGTTATTTTCCGAATCTCCCAGACTTCCGGGACCATCAGCTTGTGCCCCGGAGGTTTCCTCGAGCGACGTGCTACCGCCCACAGGCGTCGCCACTTCCAGAGCGAACGCCCTGGAGACCGGCATCAATGCTAGGAAGAGCACCATCACCAATCGTATAAACATTAGCATTCTCTTTTTTTAGCCGACAGCCGAAACAACAGGCCGACACACACCAAGTCTGGTTGATCCCTGGCCAACCAAATCTCAGTGTGCCTTGTCAACCACACAATGATGAGCGATAATGCGATCAATTGCAATGGCAACGGTCTTGTTATCGCGTCGCAATGTAAAAAACGTCCGAGGAACTTCCGACAAGATCGGGTCGCGGTCGGTAATCCTGGGCGTTCACAAGACCCGAAGACCGCGATATTTGAACCATTTTAGCGTGCTACCGGGCCCCATTCCATCCTTCAATCCACAACGCCAGGCCATTAATACCCCAAATGCTCACTCCCATTCAACGTTTGGGCTTCCTTTCCCTGGCTTTCGTTCGGGAAACCGGAAGAATGTTCATCTTTTTGGTCCAGACCGTCGTCTCAATCCCGAGACAGCCGTGGCGTTGGCATAATCTTCTCAAACAGATTCACTTCATGGGCATGCGATCCATGTTTGTCATCGCCCTCACCTCCATTTTCGCCGGCATGGTGTTGGCCCTCCAGGGGTTCTACACCCTTTCGCGCTTCGGCTCTGAAGCCTTGCTGGGACCTGCCGTGGCCCTCTCCATGATCCGGGAACTGGGGCCTGTCCTCTCCGGACTCATGATTACCGGGCGCGCCGGTTCGGCCATGGCGGCTGAGTTGGGGATCATGCGCATCCGCGAGCAGATTGACGCCCTGGAAGTCATGGGGGTTCCCCCTATCCACTTTCTCGCCGTTCCCCGGTTTCTCGCCGGTCTTGTCGTACTTCCCATGCTTACCGTCATTTTCGATGTCATCGGAATCTTCGGCGGTTATCTCGTCGCAGTGCAGCTCCTTGGTCTCAGCGCGGGTACCTATCTGGGGGGCATCGAGTCGGCGGTGTCTATGCATGATATCAGTACCGGACTCATCAAAGCTTTTTGCTTCGGCATCGTGATCACCTGGATTTGTTCTTTCAAGGGTTTCTACGCCAGACGCGGTGCGGAAGGAGTCAGCCATGCCACGACATCCGCCGTTGTTCTCAGTTCTGTCCTGATCCTTGTCAGCGACTATTTCATTACTGCCATCATGCTCTAGGATCCCCTCGTGACCACCGCTGCGACTGTCAAAAAATCCGCTCCGTTTGAAGCCAAACCGTTAGGTCAACGGCTCCTTGCCTCCGGATGTATCAATTCTCGGCAACTCGACGATGCGCTGGCGGCGCAATCCTCCGTGGATCCTTCCGAAATTAATCATCTTGTCGGTCGCACTCTGGTCTCCCTGGGCCATCTGACTTCTGCCCGTCTTCGATCATGTCTGGTCAAATTTTTTACCGATGAATGTCGGGAATATCGCGATAATCCTTCTGTTCCCGCTATTCTTTCCATGAAGGGGGTCGAAAAACGACTCGACGGACGGGTTGTTCTCGACGGCATCGATCTGGACATCCCCGAACAGCGCATCACCGCCATCATCGGTATCAGCGGCGGTGGAAAAAGTGTTACCCTCAAACATCTCGTCGGTTTGATGCGTCCCGATCAGGGGGTTATTTCCCTCAACGGCAAAAATTTGGTTACGCTTTCACCCTCCGAATTGCAAAAGGTGCGACGCCGTTTTAGTTTGCTGTTCCAGGGTGGGGCATTGTTCGATTCCCTCAACGTTTTCGACAATGTTGCCTTTCCTCTCCGCGAGACCACCAGCATTCCCGAAACCGAAATCCACAAAAGGGTGATGAACTCTCTTGAGGAGGTCAATCTTGCGGGCATGGAGATGAAATTTCCTGATGAACTCAGCGGTGGCATGAATAAACGCGCCGCTCTCGCTCGTGCCTTGATTACCCGGCCGGAAATCATCCTTCTGGATGAACCTACCGCAGGACTCGATCCCATTATTGAAAACGCTATCCATCACCTTATCTGCGACACCTTCATGCGTACCAGAACTACCATGGTCATCATCAGCCATTCTGTTCCATCCATCTTCAAATGGTGTCATCATGTGATCGTTCTTCATCAAGGCAAGGTGAGGGCTTCGGGACCGGCTTTAGCCATTCAAGAATCTCTTGACCCAGTCATCCGCCAGTTTATTCACGGCGACGTGGATGGGCCTATTCACGTCCTTTAACACTTATGGACGGATGTTTTACACTAGGAAAGGATCCTCTATGAAAGGGGGCAAACTGGAATTGTCGGTGGGGGTGTTCGTCCTGGCGGGTCTGCTCTCCCTGGGATGGCTCTCTGTTAAACTTGCGCGCATGGAACTTGTCGGCAGTGATCATGTCCCTCTGTGGGCCAAATTTTCTTCCGTATCGGGACTTAAATCCGGTGCCACTGTAGAGATTGCGGGAGTTGCCGTTGGGCGCGTCGATCAAATTTCTCTCGATATGAGTGATTATGAAGCCAGAGTCAGGTTGCTCGTCCGGCCTTCGGTACCCATCCAGGATGATGCCATTGCCTCTATCCGGACCAAAGGTTTGATCGGTGACAGGTACATCGCCATCAGCCCTGGTTCCTCGGATAAAATTCTCAAGGAAAATGAATCCATCATTCAGACTGAGCCGGCCATCAATTTTGAGGAATTAATCAGCCAGTTTGTCCATGGCAGCATTTGAACGTATCGGAAAAACAAAGTTTGGCAAAAATTTTTGCGGGGGTCCGGGAGGAATCATCCCCCCCGTGCTGCGGTTTGGGGGCGAAGCCCCCAAGGTTTTGGTTTTTGCCCGCAGGGCATCATGTTCATGTCTGCGCATCATCCCTGGAAAAAAATGCCCTTGAACATTAAACTCTAGCCCGCTGACTAACTGCCCTAACTCGGAGATTCATAAATCATGTGGCATCGCTTGCGCGTCACGGGCTTTTTTGCCCTCATCCTGTTCCTGGCCTCTTTTTCCGCGATTGCTGCGCAAAACCCATCTCCCGCCATGGTACGTTTTGAAGCTACCGTGCGCAAAGCTCTGGCCATTCTCCAGGATCCCACCTATTCCCAGCCCGAACAAAAAGAGGCCAAACGCAAACTTTTGCAGGATACCATCTATCCTGAGTTTGACTTCCAGCGTATGGCCCAGGGGGCGGTCGGGCAACCGTGGAAAAAATTCACTCCCGATCAGCAGGAGCGGTTTGCCGTCGCTTTCAGAACTTTGCTGGAAAATACCTACCTGAACATGATTGAACGCTATAGCGGCGAGGAGATCACTTTTACCAACGAGGTTCCTCTTTCCAACCAAGTACTTCGCATCGACAGCATCGTCGTCGCCAAAGGCCAGAAATACGACATGTCTTACCGATTGTATTCCAAGGGTGACCAGTGGCTGGTTTTTGACATTATCATCGAAGGGGTGAGTGTCATATCCAACTATCGATCCCAGTTCAAACAACTTTTACAGACCGCCAAACCCGATATCGAAGGGCTGTTGACAAAGATGCAGGAGAAGAATACCAAAAATCTGGATCAATAATCCGTTCCGACCATCCTGATGCTTGGGTAATGGTTTTTCGTGAGGTGATTGTCATCCATAAATTTGGCCGTTCTTGACCTGCCGGACCGGGTTCTGGAATCCTGCCTTGATGTGGGTATCCCGATGCGGTGGCTATGAAAAAATCAAATTCTGCCTTTGCTTGCCGTCGGTCTCGACGGATGAGAGTCCTCGGTTGGCTGCGGGGGGGGGTGTTTTTCTCCCTGATTCTTGTGGTTGCGGGTTGTGTTTTCATGGAGCGCGGTACAAAGCTCCCGGATGACGATCCGCGCCTGAAAGATGCAGAGCATGATCCCCCGGTCATTCCCGAATTTATCGGCAAATACCTGACCATAAAAAAAAATACCTACGAGATTCGTGGTCGTTCCGTGGTTGAACTTAACGAGGAAATGCAAAAGAAGTCCCCCTGCAAAGCGACAGTTTTTCATCATGATTCGGAAAAATCGATCGCTTGTACCCAGTCCCGTTTTACTTTGGCTCTCAACGATGCCAATCCCAGCCAGGTTCAGGGTTTGTGTCGTTCGGAGAGTTTCCGGTTGCAGTTACGCATTACCATAACCCTTCCGCAATGGTCCAACACTTCGGATGGTGATTACGGTGTTTTGAATGCCTGGGATTTTTTCCACAAAGCTCTAACCCGGCATGAGGATGGCCATGCCTATATCGCCATTCGGGAACTCATTGATTTTGAACAAGCGGTCGATGACGCCTTTTCCGAACGTCCAGAAAACGATTGTGAGGACAGAAGACAGATTTTTTCCAAGTTGTGGCAGCAAGCTTTTGAAAAGGTAAAAAAACGCAATCAGGATTATGATCAACGAACCGCCAATGGTATCAATAATGGCACATCGTTTTATTGATTTGGCCGTGCGCGTTGGCTAATCGTTTATGTATCGGAAAAACAAAGTTTGCAAAAATTATTGCGGGGGTCCGGGGGGGATCATCCCCCCCGGCGGGGTTTGGGGCAGCGCCCCAAGGTTTTGTTTTTGAATTTAAACAAAAAGCCTCATGCCTATGGGGGTTTGGGGGCGAGAGCACCCAAGGTTCTTCTTTTGACTTTGATTTTGACTTTGATTTTACTGCCCACCAAGGGGGGGCAGGGGCGCAGCCCCAAGATTTTGATTTTCTTACACCTGATT
>Ga0206226_1000009_pt1 | contig 14573 bp, 14 predicted proteins | sample MancosC3_FD_155478 | JGI IMG/M metagenome (GOLD analysis project Ga0206226, IMG submission 155478) | Subsurface sediment microbial communities from Mancos shale, Colorado, United States - Mancos C3 | ecosystem: Environmental > Terrestrial > Deep subsurface > Rock core/Sediment | place: USA...
CCGAATGGGTTTCACGCATTTGGCCATCGTCGTCCTGGAGAAACAGGGTTCGATAGCCATGGGCCACCCCCACGCGACCATCTTCTGAGGCCAAACGGGAGGCGTGTCTTCCCGTTGCAATGCCCTCGCCGCCCGCTTCCACCCCGACCAGTTCCACCTGGGGGTCGTCCATGAAGCCCTGGAAAATACCCATGGCGTTGGAACCGCCACCGACACAGGCATAAACCCGATTGGGCAAACATCCGGCCTGTTTTAATATTTGCTGCCTGGCTTCCATGCCGATGATGGACTGAAACCATGACACCATTTCGGGAAAAGGATGTGCGCCACAGGCGGTTCCCAAAACATAGTGGGTGTCGTCCATGCTCCCCACCCAATCGCGCATGGCTTCGTTGATGGCATCCTTGAGGGTACACGAACCCGAAGTGACCGCAACGACCGTCGCTCCCAGTTGTTGCATCCAAAATACATTGGGGCGTTGCCGTTCCACATCCTTGGCCCCCATGTAGATGACACATTCAAACCCCATCCGGGCGGCCATGGTGGCGGTTGCGACGCCGTGTTGTCCGGCACCGGTTTCGGCGATCACCCTTTTTTTGCCCATCCGCCGTACCAACAATCCTTGACCCATGACATTGTTGGCCTTGTGGGCACCGGTTTGATTCAAATCTTCGCGTTTGATATAAATCTTGCGACCAAAATGGGCCGACAGATTTTCGGCATGGGTCAAGGGAGTGGGCCGACCGGAATAATTTTCCATGACATCGAGATATTCCCGCCAAAAATCGGGGTCTTTTCTGGCCGATTCGTAGGCCTCGGTCAGACGGCGGAAAGTTTCATGCAGAATTTCCGGTATGAACGCCCCGCCAAAGGTGCCAAAATAGCCTTTTTTCATTGTGGATCCCTGGTAGATTGACCTGGAGTTGGTATGACTATAGCCTCTTGTATGGCATTGGGGAAAGTGCAAGCCTGGACAAACGGCAAAAACTCACCCGCCATGAACCCGCAAACGACGACAAAAGGCAGACTCCATGGGCACTCCTCATGCGTGAATCGCCGTGGAACTTCTTGAATGGATATCATCGCCGCCTGGATTTGGAATCCCTTGTTGAGTTTGATCTATATCGAGACAGGTCTTTTGTTTCTGGTTCTTACCCGTGGACTATCCCTGCAACTGCCGCTGACCATTTTCCGGCGGATCAAACATATTGAAAAAAAATCAAAAACACAGGATCACCATATTTCCCACGGAAAGGCGTTTTTGGCCGCCCTTGCGACCAGCGTTGGCGTTGGCAATCTGGCCGGCGTCGGTACCGCCATTCATCTTGGCGGACCAGGGGCCATGTTTTGGCTGTGGGTTTCTGCCATCGTCGGCAGCTCGTTTCAAATGTGCTCCGCTTATTTGGCCGTCCGTCATGGACCCAAAGAGATCCATTCCATCCTGTTTGCCTCCCCCATGTCCTACATTGTCAAGTTTACCGGTCGTTCCTGGCCCATGATAGCCCCCATCCTTTCGGGGATCATTCTTTTTCACGCCATGGTCAGTGCTAACATGATCCAGGCCAACTCCATCTCCCGCGCCTTGGCCAACTCGATGGGTGCCTCCGATTTTCTTGTAGCTACGGTGCTTTTCATTGCGGTGGCCGCAGCCATTGTCGGCGGGGTCAAATCCATCGTCGATGTCGCTTCGTTTCTCGCCCCATGGTTGATTTTGCTCTACGTCGTGAGTGGTCTGTTGATACTCATCCTCAATCCCCTGGCTGCCCTTCAGGCGTTTTTACAAATTATACAGTCGGCATTCCATCCCTACGCCATCGGTGGTGGTATCGCCGGTTATTCGGTCATGCAGGCTATGCAGTTTGGCGTTTCCAGGGGGGTATTTTCCCATTTTTCCGGCATGGGAACAGCCCCCTTTTTGCAAGGTGCCAATGATGATCATCCCGCCATCGGTGCCTATATGGCCGCCCTGGTCCCCCTGGTGGACTCTCTGGTGGTGTGCAGCATCACTGGCCTAGTTGTCCTGGCGGTGGGTGATTGGCAGCAGTTTACCGGGGCCTATCTGACGGCAACCGCTTTCCAGACAGCTTTGGGAGATATTGGCCGGGCCGTACTTTTCATCTGCCTGGGTATGTTCGGATATACCACCATCATCGGCTGGGCACATTTTGCTGAACGCAGTTTTCAGTTCCTGGGGGGACGCAATGTGCTTGCCTTTCGTTGGGTGTTTGCCGGCATGACCTTTTGTGGACCGTTCGTGCCGGTGGGATTCATCTGGTCGTTGGCGGATGTGGTGATCGGTTTGATGCTGCTTTTTCACCTGCTCCCCATGACTTTCATTGTCATCAAAACGCTTCCCGAGCTGCTCAACGACCTTCAGAGTCCGGTTTCCCGTGCGCCATTGTGACGAGGTTCCGGGCTGTGTTGATATTCAACGGCGATAACCACGAGTTTTTATATTTGTCAAGAATGCAGATGAATCTCTCCTTCCGAATCCCGGTAATAATCCTGCCGGGGTTGCATAAAAAGCTGTTGCCAAAAGCGATGAAGCGGTGTCTAATGTGGCCCTTGTCAATCCCATTTTACCATTTTAAGGTGGAAGATATGAAGAAAACTGCTCTTTGTTTGTCTGCGGCTCTTTTTGCCCTCTCCATGGCCAGTGCCCCCGCCTGGGCTGCTGGTGATGCCGAGAAAGGGAAGAAATTGGTCGAATCCAAATGCACCACCTGCCATGCTTTCGGCAAAGCCATTGCCAAAGCCGGCAAGCTCGGCCCCTCCCTTGAAGCGGGTATTGTGGGGAAGCCGGCCGGTAAGGTTGCGGGATTTGCCTACTCCCCAGCCATGGTCAAAATGTCGGGCGAAGGCTTGACTTGGACCGAGGAAAACCTCGACAAACTTCTTACCTCCCCCAAAAATTTCATGCAAGGGACCAAAATGGTGTTCCCCGGTATGCCTAGCGCGGAAGAGCGTGCCGATGCCATTGCGTTCATGAAAACCCTTCCGACGCCCTGATCCGCCTCTGCGGCGAGTGGGTAGGATTAAAGGGCGGCCTCAGGCCGCCCTTTTTTTTCCAACCTTGACCCGACTTGCCGATTCCTTGTTTACTGTCGTTATTCAGGCTGAAGCGTTGTTTCTCTGATTGAGCCTGATGGCAGGAGGTCTTGAGGGTGAATGGCAACAAGGATTTTCTGGCCGTAATTTTGACGGTTTTTGGTGTGGTGGTGTTCGTTGGCGTGTTCCATTTTTTTGGCGACGAACTCGGGGTTGATTCCGCCTATCCTCCGGCCAATGTCATGCTCAGCCAAGTGGATCAGGGCAAGCGTATTTCCCGCAAGTGCCTTCCCTGCCACGATTTGACCAGTGCCCGCAGGTTTACCCGGGTGGGCCCGCCGCTGTGGGAGATTGTGGGTAAGCCGGCGGCTTCGGTACAGGGATATGTCTATTCTCGTGCCCAACTTCGTGCGCGCCAGGATGGGGTCGTATGGGATGAATTCTCTCTTGACCGTTACCTGGACAATCCCAGAGACTTTATCCCTGGAAACAAAATGGCTTTTGCCGGCTTGCACCTCGGCGCGGAACGCAAGGCATTGATCGAATATTTAAAAACTTTGCAGGATCCGAAAGAAAGTCGCATGGCCCCGCTGATCGATCAGGCGATTCTTTCCCTGTCCGCAGCTGAGGACAGTTCCAGTTTTGTGGAGCGTGTCAAACGGGGGCGTATCGAGTCGGAAAAATGTGGTGCCTGCCATGATTTGGGGCCGGAGAAAAAAAATATTGTTGGCCCCTATTTGATGGGGGTGGTCGGGCGTCCGGCGGGTGGCGTTTTGGAATACCCGTTTTCCCAACCTTTCAAAAAGGCAGTTGCACAGGGTTTGAAAGTGTGGAACACAAAAAATCTTGATGATTTTATTACCGATCCCGATGCCGTGATTCCAGGGACAAAAATGATATTTCCCGGTATAAAGGACGATCAGCGGCGGCAAGATTTGATTGTTTATCTTCGCACCCTGAAGTGAGACTTTGACCATAGACCGTCTTTAATTTGTGAGTGCCATGAGCATCAAGATCATCAGCGATAATCGTAAAGCGCGTTTTAACTATGAAATTCTTGAAAAATTCGAGACAGGTATCGTATTGACCGGAACCGAGGTCAAATCTTTGCGTGCGGGTAAACTTAACATGGGTGAATCCTATGCCACTGTTATTCGTGAGGAATTGTTTTGGCTGCGCGCCAATATTTCAACCTATGATCATGGCAACCAGTTTAACCATGATCCCGTGCGTATACGAAAGCTTTTGGTACACAAAAAAGAACTAACCCGCCTGATCGGTGTGATTCAGGAAAAAGGGTTGACCTTGATTCCGTTGAAAGCCTATTGGAAGGACGGTCGGGTCAAACTGGAGCTGGGGGTGGGCCGGGGTAAAAAATTATTTGACAAGCGCAAGACCATTCAGGATCGCGATTGGAATCGCGACAAGGCGCGGATTCTGAAGGGAGGGGGATGAGGGAAGGGAGATCCTATCTTTGCTGTGACGTTGCGTCACATGGGATCAGGACTATTTGTAAGGATGGATTTCAAATCATCCAATCCTGAAACACTTCCTTGAAGTGGGAGAACATGGCATGACCATCCCAAGATCGATATCCATCAAGCGCGAGGGGAAACGCGAAGCCTTCCGGCAGGATGCCATCAAGGCATGGGAAGAATATCAAAAGACAGGACTGCACTCGACCGCTACAGAGGTTGATACGTGGCTTGCCAGTTGGGGGACCGACAACGAATTGTCTGCACCTGTATGCCACAAGTGAGGTAACCGTTCAGACCCTTTCCACGATTTAGGCCTGAGATTCGACGCTCGTTTTCTTTGCCCGCAATCGCTTGGCCAGCCAAATCAGAACCGCCAACAGGACCAACCCAGCCAAAACATACAGTTCGTATTCCTTGGCTTGGCCCAAAAATTTTTCTACCGCCTTGCCAAAATAATAGCCGGCCATACCGAAAGAAGTGGCCCAAATGCCAGCCGCCAAAAAGTTAAGAATCATGTAGCGGAAGAAGGAAAGCTGACTCATCCCCAGGGCGAAGCAACTGACGTTGCGCACTCCGTAAAAGAAACGATAGGACAGAATGAACCACACATCCCAACGCTGAATCAGCTCAAGGACACGTTTGACCCCTTTGGTCCACTGGCGTTCCCGTTGCCAAAACCATTCCTTGCCCAAACGCCGACCAATCCAAAAAGCCAGCTGATCGCCCAAAAAAGTTCCGGTGCCGGCAACCGCAATCGTCGTCCAAAGATCAAGATTGCCACGGGAGGCCAGATAGGCCGCAACCAGGAGGATTGTTTCCCCCTCCAGGAAGGTTCCGATGAAAAGGACCAGATAACCATATTCCAGAAGAAATTCTTCCACTTAAAATTCCTTCACCTGTCGAAGAAGTAACCGTTCACCCCCCCCCATTTTTGGACCGGAAAAACGATCGGTTACGGAAGGCAACATCCTTCTTAAGCAGCCGCAATGGCCGGCAAAGGCGGCACCGCCTCGCCTCTTCTACGCTTGGCGATCGTATCTGCCAGAAATGGCCATGGCAAGACCTTTCGTTTGCGACATGTTTCAATCACACTTGCCAATAAGGCGACCACCCGGCTCCCTTGAGCGGTGCGTGTGCCGTAGCAGATGCGACGGTAAATCACCCAGTGTCGCAACAACCGCTCGGCCTCGTTGTTGGTCATTGGCAAGAACGGATCCGACAAGACTGCCCAGATAGCCTCCCAATCGTAGAGAGAGCTTCACGCGCCAACGCACGAGTCTTCTCATGCGAAGAGTCTGCGTGTTCCTGGCAAGCCAGCATGAGGATACCCAAAAGATCCCCATGAACTCGTCTCAGGTTGCTGGTCTCCGGGGGGGCCTCACGGGCTTGGTACACCGCTTTCCGCAATATTTCAAAGATCGCCAACACCTGGCCCCCAAATCGTCTTGCTTCGCCGTCCAAACTCTCCGAAAGGCCTTTGGCTTTGCGATCCAAATGGGCCCAACAGCGCAAACGCTTGAGGTACCGCCGGTAAATCTTCAGCCCATCACTCATCAGCCAACCGGGGAACTCATTTCCCAAAATCCGTTCAAGTGCCTCCGCACTGCGCGCGCCAACCACAAACAACGTGATAGTCAACGAACCGAAGACACTGAACCACAGAAGGAGGGCTTTTTCTTTCCACGGCGTCTCATCTACATTGAGCAACCCTGCGCGACGTATCTCCTCAATCATTTGATCCTCAAGCGGTTCTACAGCACGGCCAGCCTCATGGATACACTGGTTGATCATACCTATTCCCAGCCATAGTCCCAGCCAATCATGGAGAAATTCCTGAATCTTTGGGCGGGACGAGCGCATGCGTTTGGACAGACACACAATAAGGGATATCAACATCGGTCCGACCAAGTGCCACTCGGTCAACTCCACGCTCCATCCTGGCTCTGATTCGCAACGTCCAGGTATGGTCCGCGTCGTGTGACCGCAGACGCATTCAACATCTCCGTAAACGTGCTTGATATGTGTCAGCTTCAGTCCCGGTTGTCCATCGGGTCTGAATTCTACGTCAACCACGTACAGACCAGTATATGCGGTAAACGGGGCACCATCACCCAATTCTATTGAGCAGCCAGAGCAATGACTGGCCCGATGGATTTCGTCAGAACCAGTCAAAGGAAGTTCCACCTTGCGACCATGTCCTGGTGCTCCAGGTTGTTTGCCTGGCTTGCGTTTCTTGTCACAACTACCCTGGCCCTTCTGCACGACAGGCGAGTTTTGATCACTCTTGCCTGAAGATGGCTTCCCAGCCCCGATGGAATCACCGTCACCTTCTGTGTTCTCCGAATGCTCCTTGGAATTTTTGCTCAAGGCGTCCTTAAGCAAGTCATCCTCGTCGGTCTCGTCCGCATCAACACCTGAATCCGTATCCTTCCTGGTTCCACTGGCCCAAGGAGGTTGACTCCCAGAGGGGACGGAACTGTTCTGCGGGGTACGATTGAGTCTATCACGGACGACCTTGAGATCGGCCAAAAGTTTGAGCGACAACGCCATCAACTGGTCATGCGCCAGCGATCCCATATAGGACTCATCCAGTTGGCGCAAATCGTGGTCACTCAGGGTCATGGCGTTGGCTCAGTAAATCCAAAGTCCCTCCAAAATATCACGTTCAAACTCTCATTAACATGCCAGCTTTGTCAAGGGGGGGTGAACGGTTACGTTTCATAGAGGTTCCGTTTCAGAAATTTATCCTGAATATTATTTGATTAAGATTAATCGTTTCAATAATGCTGCACGCGATACATTGGATGAATGGGTGTATTTTTTAAAAAACGAGGAAATTTGCGACGGATTTACGGCTCGTGGTCTTGACAAAGCCAAGGAACAGCTTGACATATTAAAACTTTCAGGGCCAGAGCGAGAATCCTACGAACGTTACAAGGATGATCTTCACTATCAGGCCAGCATGGTACTATCAACTTACGGGATTGGGAAACTGGAAGGTGAACAAAGAGGCGAACAGAAAGGCAAGGCAGAAATGCTGACGCGTCTGCTACAACGCCGCTTTGGCACCGTGCCCGACTGGGCCAGCGAAAAAGTCGCCAAGGCCCAATTGCCATCTCTGGAGAATTGGAGCCTGCGCATCTTCGATGCCCAATCTCTGGACGATATTTTCTTGGACAAGGCGTGACACCGTTCTCCGATGAAAGGTTATGCAGAGGTTAAGAGAGGGATCATCCCCCCCTCCCTTAGTCCTCGCAAAAATTTTTGCCAAACCTTATGTTTCCGATACATAAATAATTAGTAAATAACCATATTCTTTCTATTTTTTTGTTGTTTTCAGGTCAATTTTATCATGCCTTGCTTTGGACCGTTGAAAAACCGCACAATGGCGGTGCGGTGCGGTGCGCTGTTCGTGTGTACGTCTTGAGCAAGGAGCCTGGAAAAACCATGCCTTCCCGTTTTCGTCCGGACTGGATCCGGTCATGGCGGCTGTTGTCGCCTATCTTTTTTTTCCTTTGTTCCACCCTGCCCGCAGGGGCTGGTGAACAGCCCGTCGTACTGGAAAAAGGTCATCCCATCCCCCAAAAAGGGGCCATGGTCACCCAATTCCGCGAAGATTTAACCAGTGAAGTTGACGGTCCTGAAACCGTCATACGCAAATATGAAGATGAACATGGCAACCAGGTCTTTGAATTCATCATCAACGGATCCCTGTTCCAACTTCAAGTCATCCCCGCCGACGGTATCCCCTACCTTCTTATCGATACCAACGGTGACGGATTGTTCGATTCCAGGATGAACGGTCACGAACCCAAACTGGTCCTCCCCCAGTGGGTTCTCTTCCGCTTTTGATCGGATAGCCCGGGTCCATGGCCCACCTGAAATCCTACGTGACCCTGGCGGGGTTTTACGCCTTTTATTTCGCCACCCTGGGAATCTGGATGCCCTACTGGCCGCTGTACATGTCCTATGCAGGCCATGGACCGGCGGCCATCGGTGCCATCACATCCCTTTCCATGGCCATCAAGCTTTTGGGTCCTCCCGTCTGGGGCCGCCTAGCGGACCGAAGCAATTCCAGAAAAAAAATCATCATCGCCACCTCCTTAGGCTCCCTGCTCTCCTCCAGTCTATTTATTTTCGATTCCCGATTTGTGGTCCTCGCCATTGGCGTTGCGCTTTTGCATTTTTTTCTTGTCGGCAGCATCGCCCTCGTGGAAACCACAGCCATGGAAACCGTTACCAGACACCAATGGGACTACGGACGCATCCGCCTCTGGGGCTCGGGTGGGTTCATCCTCCTGGCCCTGGGACTCGGCCCCCTGACCGACCGTTGGGGCCTTTGGCTGGTCCCCTGGTCCCTGACCTTTTTTCTCCTCCTGCAAACCTTGATTGCCACCGGACTGCCCGACTCCGATATCCCCCCCGTCGCCAACCCATCCCCACCCCCCAGCCTGTTTTACCCCAGGGAAAAACTTTGGTTCAACCTGATGGGACTCCTCATGCAAATGTCCCACGGAACTTATTATGGTTTCATGTCCATCCATCTGGAAAATAATGGATTTTCCAAAACTTCCATCGGTGCCCTGTGGTCCCTGGGGGTGGTCGCCGAGATTGGCATCCTGGCCTTGTCCAATACCATCCTCAACCGTTTCGGCGTCTCCTTCATCCTGGTCGGTTCCCTGTTTTTGGCGGCCTGCCGCTGGTTTATCTATTCCCAAACCCTGGCCTGGCCATTATTGATCCTGGGTCAACTGCTGCATGCCTTCACCTTTGGAACTTTCCACATCGCCGCCATCCGCAGAGTCTTTGAAACCTCTTCTCCGGAATACCGCGCCACCGAACAAAGCTGGTTTTCCTCCATTTCCTACGGTGCCGGCCTTGGCATCGGCCTTCTGCTCTCAGGTATTCTGTTCGACCACATTGATGCCCAGGCCCTCTTCGCCCTCATGTCCGGTTTTGCTCTTGCCGCCCTCCGCCATACCCGACTTTTCACCGCAAAGGCACCCCCATGAAAGAACTCAACGCCGCCCATTGTCCGGTCACTCTTGCCCCGGATCACGCAAAAACCATGATCCACTTCATCCGCCTGCTGGATCACCTCCACCGCAGCCAAGATTATCTCAACCTGGTCACCCCCCTACTCCCCGAAAGTGCCCTCTTTGATCCCGGTCATGATGCCGTCATGATGGGCTACGATTTTCACATCACCCCCCAGGGCCCCCGCCTGATCGAAGTCAATACCAACGCCGGCGGTGCCACGCTCGCCTGGCAAGCCCAGGCATCGGGCAACGGCAACCCCTTTCCCTTCCATGGCCAGCGCAACCCGATCATGGATTCCTTCAACGAAGAGATGGTCCAATTTTCCAAGGGGCAAAAACAGCAACCCAACCAGGTGATCATTCTCGATGAGGATCCGGAAAAACAGTTTCTCTACAATGAAATGCAAACTTTTGTCTCCCTTTTTACCCAACGCGGTATCCGCACCGCCATCGCCGCTCCCGAAGCTTTGGAACTCCAAGGCGATGCCCTGTTTTATCAGGGAAAACCGGTGGACATGATCTACAACCGCCATTGTGATTTTTATCTGGAATCCCAACCCATGGCCCATGTTCGCACCGCCTGGCTTAAACATCAGGTCTGCCTCACCCCCAATCCCCGTATCTATGGGTTGTTGTCCGACAAACGGCGCATGACCCTCTGGAGCGATCCCCAAATAGTTGCAACCCTGGGACTCACCCCCGAACAACAGCAACGACTCCTGACCATCACGCCCCTGACCCGAACCATGGCCAGCCTGGATTTATCCACTCTGTGGCAGGACCGGAGGCATTGGGTGTTCAAACCCACCACCTCCCATGGGGGAAAAGGGGTGCTCCTGGGCCGCAAAATATCCAAGGCCCGCTTTGACACCCTGATACCCGAGCAAACCCTGGCCCAACACCTGGCCCCCCCCGCCATCATTCGCTGCCCAGACCGTGAACAACCGGTGAAAACCGATTTCAGATTGTTTGTCTACCGCCGCAAGGTGTTGGGTATCGCCGCCCGCATCTACCACGGCCAGATCACCACTTTTCGTGAAAATGGAAGTGGTTACGCCCCGGTTCATCTGATGGCGGACCGACAACAACCCCTCCAATGACCTCCCGGACTCCGCCCCCGACTTGTCAAGGGCGTCTTGACATTCGATAATTTGTTTGCACCCCCTGGAAAACTGACTTATCGTGAATAAAATTATTGAAAGAAAAAAGTGGTTCTGGGGACTTCCACCAGGGTTTTGACTTTGTTTTTCCAAGCATCCATTATCCCGAAGTATTTTTTTTGCGTTTTTTGTTTTTGCGAAAAAAATGCGTGGGATGAGCACCTTGGTTTGGGGTTTTTCGCGGTTTTTGCGAAAGGCCCCAAACACCATTCCATGTTTCATTCGTTTTTATAGTTTTTTCTGAGAAATTCTCAGGCATTTCCTATATAATTTTACTTACGAAAAAATATTTTTTATCCTTGCCGCTCGGAATGAATCAGATTCATTACAGGAACCTCATATGTGCCATGATATTCATTAGTGCGTATTTTATCATTGACAATTTTTAAATCACTTTGTTAGACTCTTGCCACAGAGATTGTGCTCAACTTGCAAATCCATAGTTGTTAGCACCTATGACTTATATCTTTAAACGCCATGGAAGGTGATTTCCCTAGGCCCATAACCGTTTAAGGCCACTTCTTCGAGGAATTTATGACCGAAACAAATCTGATATCCAGCATAGTCTATCCAAAAGATTTCCCTTTCCATAAAGTTATCCCTGCGCATAATTATTTCTTTTTGCTGGCTCCATTTTCTGAAGATTTGAGTCCCGTTCGATCAGCAATTATCGATTCGGTTAAAAAATATAATATGGTATGTGAGATCTCTAGAGATGCTCATGATCCTCTAACTATTATGAGTAAAATTTTTCAAGGAATTGCAAAGTCTCGCGCGGTAATCGCCGTCCTTACCGACTATAACCCCAACGTGTTTTATGAACTTGGCATTGCCCAATGCGTGAAAGAAATGTCTGATATTATCTTAATTATCGATGAAGGTCAGGAAAAGGATTTGCCATTCGACCTTAAATCATTCAGTGCAATTACATACAAGACTAAAACGGTACGTACATGTGAGGATGGAAAAGTTACAGTAAAACGGGATTATTCTGATTTAGATTTAAGCGAATTTAAGGATAGATTAGCCACCAGACTCGATAAAAGTACGGGTTACGGTGGGTTGAAATCCCTTTTACTAGAAACTCTGCGGAGTCGAATTGACCTGGAGGGAGTTCGTCTTGAGTTCTTGAATCAATTGCCGCGTCTTTTTGATACGGATAGTTTAAATTTATTTTGTCAGTTGTTCCTGTTGTCTTACGACAAAAAGAAGACAGAAAGCATAACTCATGAAGACTTATACAGCTTAAAAAAGATCACGCAGGATGCCTATAAAAAAGCGAAGGAAACTTGGGCCAATCCTTTAAATTCTGATTTTATTGTTATTTTAGTTCAGGTGTTCTTCACTAAATGTCTTCCATCCGTTCAATCATCCAGGTTATTGGAAGTTTTTTTGAACAAGAATAGCATCAAGGAGGAGTTCCCAGGCATTAGTGAAAATATGTTAAGTGATTTGCAAATTGATACAGCAATTTCTTTAATCGAACTCAGTTCGGAACACGAAAGCGTGGTACCTAGGGCTTTCAGTGTGCTGCTCAGGTTTCTTGAGATCCCCGCGAGCGTTGGTGTCGATTTTCTCCGCCATAAAGTTGAGCGTTTTCTTGTTGTATACTTGGCTACAGTCGCCGATACTTCTCTATTAGAAATGGCATCTAAGTATGCAATAGACCACAAAATCGCAGTCGTTAGGGAGTCACTGGCGAATATCGTTGGGGACTCGAAAAACTCTTATTTCTGTGGTGCTATGTGTCAAGCTCTCGCTAAAGAGACTAATCCGTACACGGCAAGAAGCCAGATTATTGCAATTGGAAAAATTAAATGTAATGGAATATTCGATGTTGTCATGGATTGGATAGGAAACAATTGGCATCTCATCGAAAAAAATAATTGGGGATTCATATTACGTCACGCACGTGAAGCTTTTGAGAAACAAGACGAATCCTATAGCAAAACATATATTGTTGATTTTAACTACTTCCTCAGCAAAAAGCCAAAGGTGAAAGAAGAACTGTAAAAAAAAACCGGCCTTGCTCTTCGTTTCGGCCACGGATGGCGCGTAAAGACCGGAAAAATATTAAAAAAGAAGAAGGGGTCTAGGGAATTCTTCCCCCAGGGCTTTGACTTTAACTTTGTGCCCGAAGGGCATCGTGTTCTCGGAGGAATCTGACATGTATGGATTTATCGTATTTTCAGATTTAAAAAACTTTTCCAAACTGAATGAGGCTCAGCTTAAAGAATTTTTCAAGACCTTAAATCCAAAACTTTTCGAAAAAGTAGAGGGCTTGGTTAAAAAGACTTTGGTTATCAATACTTGGGGCGACGGTCTGGTGGCCATCTTTGAAGATGGCCCAGTTGCCGTCGAATTTTTGTTCACCTACAGAAAATTTTTTTCGGACTTTAATTTTGGTCAAGTCAATTTGCCACCTTTAATCCCCAGAATTGGTGCCCATTTCGGTGAGTTCACTCTTTTCCCCGATCCAATATTAAAACGTAATAACGCGATTGGTACTAATATTAACACCACAGCCCGAATCGAACCCATCACCCGTCCCGGAGAAATCTTCGTCACCCAAGACTTCGTCGATGCAATCGAGAGACTGAGAGAACCTGTACGAGAAATTAAATTTGACTCTTTGGGACAGTTCCCCCTGGCGAAAAATTTTGGCCGGTTGGATCTGTATCGTTTGAGACGGACCGAAGAGAGATCCCTTGATATCGACCGTATCCTGAAACAAGATCTTTCTATAGATTTGCCGGAACCTAAGCCAATGAGTGACGACGAAAAAAAGAAAATCAGTTCCCTTGAACTCGACTCTGACGCAACGACACTGGCCAACTTCATCACTAAAAAGATTCTGGAACCGGAAACGAAAGCAACCGGAGAATTCCTACTAAAACTATCCAGACTTTGCCTGGATTCAGAACAATATGATCTTTTTGATACATTGTCTCAAAAGTTGGATTCCTGGCCACTGCCCGCCAACGGTGCTCAACTTTACCCTTACCGGAACGACCCCATTCATTGGAAATACAGAGCTGATTACCTCAGTAGAAAAGGAAGATATAACGATGCAGCCAATATTGCCTATGGTTTATGGCGCATAAACCCAGGTGACGCAGAGGTATTGACCATGCTGGCATCGCAGTACAAACGTCACGCACTATTCGGAGAGGGCAAACCAAGCAATAATGCAGATAACATCAATATGAAAAATATCAACAAAGAGCTTCTGACTCGGGCACGCAACCTCTACGTAGAAGCTTTCCGCCTTGATGTAGATAACATTTTTCCGGCAATAAACGCCGCCTATCTCTTCAAGATTGTCTCCGGAAACCAGACAGGTCAAGGGATCAAACTAGCCCAACACATTCTTGTGACCTGGGAAAAAGACCAGGACAAGGACTGGTGGATCGCAGCTTCGCTGGCCGAAGCTGAGGTAATCCAGGAAGATTACGAGAAGGCCATGGAACGGTTCGAGTATGCCGTCAAAAAACATAAACCAACATTATTCGACAAATCTGCGACTATTTACCAACTTCAGATCCTTTCTAAATTTGTCACAAATGAAGGATCTATCAGAGAAATTATTTGTAAAATAAAAGAATGTTGACCGTGTTTTTTCTGCTTTTTATTGTTTTCAGGTCAACTTCATCATGCCTTGCCTTGGACCGTTGAAAAACCGCACAATGTCGGTGCGGTGCGCTGTCGTGTGTACGTCTTGACGTATCGGAAAAACAAAGTTTGGCAAAAATTATTGCGGGGGTCCGGGGGGTGTGTCCGAGAGGTTCCAATATTCAAATTGACTGAAAGGTGTCAATCCGGGGAATTGTCCGTTCGTCCGGTAGCCT
>Ga0206226_1000010_pt1 | contig 14126 bp, 10 predicted proteins | sample MancosC3_FD_155478 | JGI IMG/M metagenome (GOLD analysis project Ga0206226, IMG submission 155478) | Subsurface sediment microbial communities from Mancos shale, Colorado, United States - Mancos C3 | ecosystem: Environmental > Terrestrial > Deep subsurface > Rock core/Sediment | place: USA...
CCTGGATATCCGCCTCCCAGGAATTACGCCGCATGTAATAATGCCGCACCATGCCGTTAAAGTTAAACGGCGATGCCGTACCAACATACGTCTGCAAGGCGGTAACTTCCGGAATCTTTTCCTTGAGCATTTCGGTCATGCGATTGGCCACATTGACCGTCCTGGGTAACGCCGTCCCCTCGGGCATGTTGATGACAACGTTGAATTCCGGTTTGTTGTCCAGGGGGAGAATTTTCACCGTCACATCGGTGGTGTAAAACAAAAGCATCGACCCAAAAAATCCCGCCACCAAAAGACCCAAAAAGGCAAATCCCTTGACCCGGCTATCCAAAAGGCCCGGAATAATCCAACGATAAAACCGCTCCAACCGCTCAGCACCCCGGTGCTCTTTCTCCGAGTGCATGTGCAGCGAACGCATGCTGGGTTTGATAAGTTGCGCCAGCCACGGGGTAAAAATAAAAGCGGCAAACAGCGAAAACAACATGGCCACCGACCCCAACGCCGGAATCGGCAACATGTACGGCCCCATCATGCCACGCACAAACCCCATGGGCAAAAGGGCGGCAATCACGGTAAACGTGGCCAGAATCGTGGGATTTCCCACCTCCCGTACCGCATCGATGGAAATCAGGTGACAGCACCTGTCCTCCAATAACCAGCGTCGATAAATATTTTCCACCACCACAATGGCGTCGTCCACCAAAATGCCAATGGAAAAAATCAAGGCAAACAACGACACACGGTCGATGGTGTAACCCATGATCCAAGCGGCAAACACCGTCATCAAAATCACCACAGGGATCACCACCAAAGTCACGATGGCCGGCTTGAAACCCAGGGAATACCAAACCAAAAATGTCACCGCCATGGTGGCGATCATCAGCTTGAACAGCAGCTCGTTAACCTTTTCGTTGGCCGTCTCGCCATAGTTGCGCGTCACCGACACCTGGACATTCTTGGGGATGAGGTGCCCCTTCAATTCCTCTACCTTGGTCAACACCCCATCGGCTACCGTCACACCGTTGGAACCTTTCTTCTTGGCAATGGCCAACGTAACCGCCGGCACCCCATTGGCTGGCGGCGTATTCCCCTTGTAGGCGGGACCCGTGGTATAGGTCACCACCTGTCGGGTCTCTTCCGGTCCAGAAAACACCTGAGCCACGTCACGAACATAGACCGGCGAATTAAACCGGGTTCCCACCATCAGGCGAGAGACATCCTGGGCATTCTTGAGAAAAGAGCCGGTATAAAGGGTAAAACCCTGGTCTCCGCTCTCAAGGTGACCCATCCCCTGCTCGCTGTTGGCCGTCTTGATGGTCTGGGCAATCTGATCCAGACTCAACCCAAAACCCGACAACCGCTCGGGGAAAATTTCCACCCGGATCTGCTCGGCACGACCGCCAACAATGAACCCCTGACTGGTATTTTCAACCTGCTTGATCTGTTGCAACACATCCAGGGTCAGGGCACGCAACGCACTGTCGTTGACATCCTCGGACCACAACGTCAACGTCACAATGGGGACATCATCCACCGCCTTGGGCTTCACCAGGGGAGGCTGCACCCCAGGGGGAACCTTATCCATATTGGAATGGATTCGGTCGTAGAGTTTAACCAGGGAGGCCTCCAGATCCTGTCCCACATCATATTCCACCGTGATCATGGCGGACCCGCGCATGGAAGCAGAATACACATGCTTCACCCCGGCGATTTCACTCATGATCCGTTCCAGGGGATCGGTAACCAGGGTCGCAACCTGTTCCGAAGAAGCCCCAGGGTATTGGACAAAAATGTCCACCATGGGAACCGAAATCTGCGGATCCTCCTGTCGCGGGGTCATCAACAGACCCATGATCCCCATGGCCAGACACGCAAACAAAAACAAAGGCGAAAGAGGAGAATGAATGAAGGCCTTGGCCATATTGCCGGCCACGCCAAGGTCATGGTGAGGCCCCTCCATCTTTTCAGGTGGTGGAGGCAGCGTGCTACCGTTGGGTTTGGAGGCTTTGGTCATGGTCCCTGTCGCAAACGGAAATTAAAGGTGTATGAGTAGGCCCCACCGCCCCGACCAAACATTGGATGGATGCCCAGAAATCGCTGCTGCTCATTTTTTGGTACTTTATGCCTTTCGGGCGAAAAATAAATCCTTGGGTACTCTCGCCCCCAAACCCCCATTGCAACGCAGCTTTTTGTTTAAACACAAAAGCAAGCTTTTTGTTCAAAGTCAAAAGCAAAGGTCAAAAACGGGGCATGAAAGCTTTTTTGTTTAAAGTCAAAACCCTGGGGAAAGAATTCCCCAGACCCCTTCTTTTTTTTTAATAGTTTTCCTGTCTCCACGCGCAACCCATGGCCGAAACAAAAACCTAGGCCACCCCCGCAATAATTTTTGCCAAACTTTATTTTCCGATACCTCAAAACGATGGCACCGTTTTTTCTTCCGTCTTGCCCTGGGGATCCCAGCCACCCACCATGCCCGCAGGCGGTTCGGCATAAATTTTTTCCCCGACCTGGAGACCCGACAGCACGCTAACCGAATCCATCTCCACAAAACCACCCAGCCTGATCATGCGCAACTCCGGCTCCTTCCCCTCCGTGGCAACGAGAACAGCCGGCAAAGACCCTCGCCAAATCACAGAGGTCTTGGGAATGGTCGGCAGGTTGCGCACAGGAGTGGTAATGTCGGGAACCATCACCTCGGCATACATCCCCGGCCCCCCCGGCGAACCCTTGGCCAAATCAAGCTTGACGGTCACCGTATGGCGTTGTGGATCGGCCATGGGAAACACCTGAGCCACCTCGGCTTCCGCCTCGACACCGCCCACATCAAGCCTCGCAGAAATCAACATACCCTTCTTGATGCCAGGCATGAGACGGGCAGGAACGTCTACCTTGATTTGAAGATGCCGGGTATCGGCAAAACTTACGAGAGGCATCCCCGGCTGCACCGTATCGCCAACCTCAATGTGTTTGGCGACAATCACCCCGGCAAAGGGCGCGATGGAACGGGTATCGCGCAACTTGGCTTCCAGTTCCTGAAGTGCCGCCTGGGCCTGGGCCAGAGAATAACGCGCCTGGTCAATCTGGGTTCCCTGGGCATAAATCTGTGCCCTGCGGGTCAGCTCGGGATTGTCCAGCCCGACCATGTCGGACATAGGCCGAGTAAGCACCCGGTCAAACATGCGCGGCATGTCCATCCCCATGTTGTCCGAGGCCATGCTCGAACCCGAATAGACCTGACGGGTATACTGCACCCGTGCATTGCGCCAATTGGCACTCGCCGTCGCCAAGGCCGCCTGCGCCGACTTGTGCTTGGCCAATAGGTCGTCCTCGTCCAGGGCTACCAAAACCACCCCCTTTTTAAACCAATCCCCCTCCACGCCAGCAATGTATTCCACCCGTCCCGGCATCTGCGCCGAAAATGAAACCTCCCGGTACGGTACAACCGTCCCACCCAGAGTGGTCGTCGCCCCAATGGCCGCTTCTTCCACAGTGATCACCCGATTTCCAGCCGGAACTCGTCCGGTTGGAGCATTGGCCGGGGGGCCGTCACCAGCCGCCCACGGCCTGTCCGGTCGCACAACCCAGACCGCCAGTGCCAACAATAAAGTCACCAGTGTGATGAATTTCCTCATGGAACAAACCACCTCGAAAGCAGGATGACACACAACAAACGGCCATACCGTATCACGGGGGGAAGTAACCCAGTCGGCTTCAGACGCGACCCATCACAGAAAAAGATTTGATGAAAGGCCCGGCCATACGCGGATCCTTGATCATCGCACCATAATCACCCACGTTAAACTTAAGCTTGCGCGAGGTATAAGCCATCCCCAACCCCATCATGCCAATCCCCTTGGCGATCCACTTTTCCCAGTTGGCCTTGCTGGCGCGCAGATCCCAATTGACAGGTTCCCCGCTGTAAGCACCACTTTTTACAACTTTGCCTTTTTGCACCACAATCACCCCGACAGGTTTGTCGTCGCCCTCAAAACCGTAAGCGATGGTCGAGTTGAAATCGATCTCTGCCAAGGCGTCGGAAAGCTCTTTTTCCTTGTTCCACTCTTCATGAAAACGATTCATCCATCCTGCGGAAAACAATTCGGCCATTTCAGTTCCTTTTCCAGTATACGAGACAGGTTACACACGCGCCCCAAGGCGGGATACCGTACACCACCGCCCTCCCACCAGGGGACAGGAAGAGACTCACCCAGTTCAAGCGCACCGTTCCCAAGGTTCCCCGCCCTTGCCTAAAAAGCAAGATTGATCCTTGGTTTTGTTAATCTTTTCAATCATCCCCTCACACCAAAAATGCGACTCACCATACCTCATCGCAACCTGTTTTACAATCCCGATCTTCCCCTTCCAAAGTAAAAAATACCGGATGACCGAATACGCCCCCTTTCACACGATGATCCTGCGACGTACCAGAGCGACAGCGGCGATGAAGGAGGCCACGGCATAAACACCGATCACCGCCAGATGCACACCAACCTCCGCAAATACAAAACCGGAAGCCTCGGGACGCAGCAACGCCACCACATGGGTCAGCGGCATCACCGCAACGAAAGCCTGGACCAGAATCGGCAAAGAGGCCACGGGATAAAACACCCCACAAAAAAGAAACATGGGCGTCGTCACCAGGGTGAAATAATAGAGAAAAAAATCATAGCTCGGAGAGATGGCGGTCACCACCATCGCCATGGCCCCGAAAGCCAATCCCGCAAGGACGACCACCGGCAACGCCACCAACACCGACCCCAGGGAGAAAGCCCCCAACGACCAACCGACCAAAAAAATAGCGGTCCCCGAAATCAAAGAGCGGGTCGCAGCCCAGGCGATCTCTCCCGCCACCACATCGGCGACGGTCAGGGGGGTAGCCAGCATGGCATGGAAGGTGTTCTGGCGCGTCATGCGGGTAAAACCGCCATAAATGGCTTCAAAGGTGGCGGAATTCATGCTGTTGGCCGCCAAGATGCCCGAGGCCACATAGACCATGTAATTCTTGTCGCCAATCGCCCCGACAAACCGACCCAAACCGTACCCCAACCCCAAAAGATACAAAAGGGGTTCCCCCAAACTTCCCGCCAGAGAGGCCACGGCGTTTTTTTTCCAAACCAAAAAATGTCGCCGCCACACCTGAACAGACCCCCTGGAAGGAATAAACCCTCGAATCACCCTCATGATCCCTCCCCCAGATCGTGGCCCGTCAAGCGCAAAAACACATCCTCAAGATTGGCCGGACGCAGAAGACACGAACACCCTTCGCGCTCAAGCACCCGTTGCCGCACCGATTCCAGTTGAAAACCGTAAACGTAAAAGGTATCACCCACCCGCTCCCAACGTCCCCCCAAGGTTCCAAGCTCCGCCAAACCCCGATCCCCTTCCCGCCCCCAAACTTCCAAAACCTCCGGTTCCACATGCCGACGCACGAGAGTTTCCGGACTCCCCTGGTCAAGAATGCGACCCTGATCAAGAATCAACAGACGGTCACACAAACGGGCCGCCTCTTCCATATAGTGGGTGGTCAAAAGCAGGGTGATGCCATTTTCCTTAAGCTTCGCCAACCGCTGCCAGATCAGATGCCGTGCCTGGGGATCCAGTCCGGTGGTGGGTTCGTCCAGGATGACCATTTTCGGTTGCGCCACCAGGGATCTGGCAATCACCAGACGCCGCATCATGCCGCCGGAAAGTGTATGCACCGGGGTGTGGCGACGGTCGCTCAATTGGGCAAATTGCAACAGTTGCTCAATTCTTTCCTCCCGCACCTTGGCCGTCAACCCAAAATAGCGACAATAAACCTCCAGGTTTTCGCCAACCTCCAGGTCGGTGTCCAAATTGTTCTCCTGGGGGACAATGCCCAACTGTGCCGCAATGGCAGGATCCTCCGGGACCACATTGCGCCCCAACACCGAAAGCTTTCCCCCATCTCGCGGGGTCAAACCGATGATCATGCGCATAATGGTACTCTTGCCCGCCCCATTGGGTCCTAAAAATCCAAAACATTCCCCCTGGCGAACCTCAAAGTCGATGCCGTCCACCACAACCCTTTCCCCATAGCGTTTGGTCAGATTGGATGCAAAAATGATCGTCGGTTGCATGGCAGACCTGTCTTTTTGGAGTTGCAGAGACAAAAAATACCCGTATCTTGGTGGCATGCGATCATTTTATCAATGGCCGCCTTGGGTTTTTTCCCCCGGTCGTCGTGCGACGGCAACCAACCCGGATGGAGTCATCATGGCAAAACTACTCACAAGCACCCAAATGCGGGAAGCCGACCGGCGGACCATCGAAGAACTGGGGCTGCCCGGCGTTGTACTCATGGAAAACGCCGGCCAGGAAACCGTCAGAATCCTCAAAGACCACCTAGCCGAGGAAAAAAATCAACGCCTTTTGATCCTGGCCGGCGCAGGCAACAACGGCGGCGACGGTTTTGTGGTGGCACGCCGGCTGTTGCAGGATGGCATCGCCACCGAGGTCATCCTTTTCGGCCAAGGCCAAAACCTTAAAGGCGATGCCGCCATCAACCACCAGGTCTACCACCGCCTGGGAGGACCCATCCACGAAATCGTCCAACCCGAAGACCTCAACGGTTTTAAAAGCCGATTGCTCCACTCCGGAATCATCGTCGATGCCATCTTCGGAACCGGACTCATGCGTCCGATCACCGGCGTCATCGCCACCGCCATCGACCTGGTCAATCAGGCAAAAAAACCGGTGCTGGCCATAGACATTCCCTCCGGGATCAACGCCGACGATGGCCGAATCATGGGAACCGCCATCCATGCCACCTGGACCGTCACCTTCGCCGCCGAAAAAATCGGTCATCGCCTGTATCCCGGGGCCGGGCTTTGCGGACAACTGACCTGCGTGGACATTGGCATTCCCTCATCCTACCTCGATATCCCCCAACACACCGTGGCCCGCAACCTGACCCACGATCTCAGCATACCCCAACGCCCCCGCGACAGCCACAAAGGCCACTTTGGCCATCTTTTCATCGTCGCCGGTTCGGTGGGAAAAGAAGGTGCCGCCGCCCTCACCGCCCTGGGAGCACAATGCGTCGGCCCGGGACTTGTCACCGTCGCCACCCCCGGCATCGTTCAATCCGCCGTGGCCTCCAAGCTGCTGGAAGCCATGACCCTGCCCTTGCCCGATGATGGTATCGCCTGCATCGACCCCAAAGCCCTCACCGCCCTCCTCAACCACCCCATCCGCCCCTCCGCCCTGGCCATCGGCCCCGGTCTGGGAGCGGGTGACGGTACCGCCGCCGTCGTCACCGGCCTCCTCAACCATTGGCACGACATCCCCGCAGTCATCGATGCCGACGGCCTGAACGCCCTGGCCCGCGACCATAAAAATATTCTCCCCAAAACCAGGACCGCAGCCACCGTCCTCACCCCCCATCCCGGAGAAATGTCCCGACTGCTGGGCCTGCCCGTCGCCACCATCCAGGAAAACCGAATGGCTGCCGCCAAAACATTGGCCACCCATTTACACAGTTGGGTCGTCCTCAAGGGGGCCGATAGCGTCATTGCCGCCCCCGATGGCCGGATCTGGATCAACGACAGCGGCAATTCCGGCCTTTCCGCCGGTGGCAGTGGCGATGTGCTCACCGGCGTCATCGCCGGGTTGCTGGCACGCGGCTGGCCCGTGGAAAGTGCCGTCCGCGCCGGTGTGCGCGTCCACGGCGAAGCCGCTGAAACCGCAGCCCTGGCCCTCGGCGGTGCCCCCGGCCTCAGGGCGGGGGAACTCCCCCCGTTCATCCGCCGCGCCATCAATCGACTGGGTTGAACCTATGGAACGGCGAAAATTTGGAGCCACCGGCTGTCATCTTTCGGTATTCACCCTGGGGACCATGCGTTTTCTCAATGGTTGGGACGCGCCGCACGATCATCTGCCCGAAGAATCCATTGAAAATGCCCACAGTGTCATCACTGCGGCCCTCAAAGCGGGCATCAACCATATTGAAACCGCCCGCAGCTATGGCAAAAGCGAGGGACTCATCGGTCAAGTACTTTCCCATCTGGACATCCCCCGGTCCAACCTGGTCATCACCACCAAGGCCCAGCCGACCGAAACCGCCGCAGAAATGCGCAAAAATCTGGAAGAATCCCTGAGACTCCTGGGGCTTAACCGCGTGGATCTTTTCGCCCTGCATGGTCTCAACAACCAACAACGCCACGATCTGGCCATGCGTCCAGGAGGTTGCCTTGCCGCCCTCCAACAAGCCCAAAGAGAAGGATTGATCGGGGCCATCGGTTTTTCCAGTCACGCCCCCCTCCCCTTGCTCCTGACCACCATTGCCACCCGAGCCTTCGCCTTCGTCAACCTGCACTACAACTTTTTTCGCCAGGAAAATCGCGCCGCCGTCGATTTGGCCACCGCCTTGGGGATGGGAGTTTTCATCATTTCCCCCAATGAAAAAGGGGGACTCCTTTATCAACCCCCCCCCAAACTGGCACAATTAACCCATCCCCTGCATCCGGTCCATTTCAATGAACGCTGGCTCCTCTCCCAACCCCAAGTCCACACATTGAGCCTGGGTCTCAGCCTCCCGCAACACATGGACATTCATCTGGAAAGCCTGAACCCCCGACCCTTTTGGCAAGGCAACGAACGCCAAATCCAGGCCGACCTGATCCAGGCCTTGTCCCGCTCGCCATTGCAACGTTGCGGCCCCTGCCGCCTGTGTTTACCCTGCCCGGTCCAAATCGACATCCCCACAGTGCTGCGCTTGAAACATTTGCGCGACACCCTGGACATGGATCATTTCGCCCGTTTTCGTTATGAAATGATGCAACCGGACGACCATTGGATTCCTGGTGCCCGTGGTCATCTGTGCACCCGTTGCGGCGATTGCCTTGCCCGCTGCCCCCAGGCGTTGCCCATTGCCGATCTGGTCCGGCAGGCGCACCATGAATTTTCCCTGTAAATCCTGGCAAGGAGCCGCCCGTGACATCCATGACCGACGATACCGCCAAAGATGCCTGGATCCAGCGTAGCCGTTTCAAGGTGCATGGACGCAAAAAAGGCATTCTCAAGCGCGGAGAAACCGACTGGCTGCCGCAACGGTTGCAGGAACTGTCTCCCCCATGGGCAACCACACGCCACGAAACCCTGACCCGATGGCAAGCCGATCCCGGAACCGCCCGCTTGTGGCTGGAGATTGGCTTCGGCAATGGGGATACCCTCACCCACATGGCTCTGCACCATCCCCAAGACCGTTTGATCGGCATTGATGTTTTCATGGAAGGTTTTTCCGCCTTGCTGCGCCGGATCGAACGGATGAACCTGCACAATGTGGCGGTAGAGGCGGGCCATGCCCTGGAAATATTGGAAACCAGAAAAATTGAGGCTCTGTTGGACCGGGTGATGATCAATTTTCCCGATCCCTGGCCGAAAAAACGCCATCACAAACGCCGTTTGATCCAAACCGATTTTTTGGACCGCCTCGCCACCGCCATGACCCCGGGTGGTTTGTTGACCTTGGCCACCGACTGGCCCGACTATGGCGTCTGGATGCAGGACCACCTGGAGGTCCACCCCGCATTCACCAACCCCCACGGTCCCCGCCAACCCGCCCCCGAACCCGATCTTTGGCAACCGACCCGCTTCCAACAAAAAGGAGAATCCGCCGGTCGCCCCATTTTACACTTGGCCTACCAACGATCTTGAATTCACCCCCATGATTCCATTATTTTAAGTGACCTTGAACAACGGAGATATTCTTGAAAACACCCTCCACAATTCACATCACCTATCTGATAGTTATCGCACTGACTTGCTTTGGTGCTATTGTGACTATTGACTTCGGCGATATTGATTTTCTCCGACGCTTGACCTATGCCATGATCATTTCCGCCTTGGCTATCTCCATTTTATCGATCGTTTACGTATTTTTAAGCAACACAACCATTCCTACCATGCTCAAGGACGTCGAACGGATTTCAAACCAAATCCAGGAAAGTGCCCATCGAATGGATGTCCGGCCTGATGTCGCCAGAGAATTTGATACCCTGTCAAAGCTTATCCGCGAAGAATCCCAACGTCTAAGTAGCGAAATGCACTCCCTGACGCTATTGCAAGGCTCAGAATCGGAAGGGGGCAGGCATGACCAAACAGGCACCGATCAGAGCGAATTGCCCATGCGCGTGCTTGATACCAGTGCGCCTATGGGGTTGGTGCTATTGTACGCGGCAGTACTGGCTTTTGGGGCTAAAAAAAGCCTGGATTTGGCCGATTTGTGCCAATCCATGGCGTTGCCCCCAGGCTCGGAATTTTATTTTCAAGGGTGGATCCTGGCCATGACCGCAACCGGGCTTTTGGCAACCCGTTTTGATGATCAAATGACGGCCAAAGTTGAATATGTTCATCCCAGCCTACTGGAAGGAATTCGGGAGAGGATCCCAAAAAAAATCGCGCAATTAAAGTTGGAAAGCAACGCAACCTACGCGACGGAAATTGCCACAACAATAACCAGAGTGGAAGAATATTTCGCATCAAAGAAAACATGATGCCCTGTGGACAGTATGGTCCACGGGTCCGCTATCGGTTGGCCCGCCCCGTCAAAACACCGGTTTTTTTGTTTTGTCCCGTTTGGACGGACGCCAAGCCCCGACTCAATAAAGATTGGCTGTCGTCGTCTTTTTTCAAAATTTGCACTGAGGTCCGAATCTCCAGCGTATGTGCCTGGCCATCCTGTCCCTTAACCTTGACCGCCAGTTGCGCCGCAATACGCCGCGCCAGTGCCGTGGCTACCGGAGGCAGGATGTTACACAAAAATAACCCGATATGTTCATCATCCAACAGCCCAAATACATCCTTATTTTTCGCCTCAAGCTTAAGCCTTCCCTTGATGTGATCCGCCAACCTTTCGACGGTATTGGATGAGGTGCGTGCAACAAGCTTTTGGATGTTCGCCATCTGAATAACAATCAGAGCCGAGGGCTGTCCAGTGGTCATACCAGAGGAAACCTGAGCTTCAAACTGTTTCGGATGGGCAAAACCACACTGGGCAAACTTTTGACACAAAGGTGACAATCCCGACAACTCTCCCGGCAAAGCTTCGGCGGAGGAAAGAGAGTATGCGCTTATGTCAGCTTGCGAAGAAGACACGTCACTCCGGAGCTGATCCGGGTCGATGATCGCCGGTTCAGGGGAACCGGGACCGATTAAGGAGGCATCAACCAAAACACCCACATGGGCAGACTCGCTGGCACAAGTTTCCAAAACAGGCAAGCCTGTGTTACAAGCCTGTTTTAAACCATGTTCATGTTTTTTTATCTCCAGGGTCAAAACATCGCCCGCTTTTGTAAAATGACCAACCTCATGCAACAACATGGTTTTTATGTCGAGCAACTGCGCAGGTGAAGGATTTTGGTCTATCTCCTCTCCCAACCGACGCACGCGTCGGTCAATCCCATCCATGGTCACCAGGGTCTGATTCATGCGCCCAAGCAGACCAGTCACGGCATCCCTGGCCTTGTCTATCCATCCCATGGACATCGCTTGGCCTTCAAGAACAGCCAGCGCCTGAGAAACTTCAGGAGGGTTCTTTTTCAGGCAGGCTATGGCCTGAGATAATTCATCCGCAGAAAGAGTCATGGAGGGCATGGTGCCTTTCGCGCAAAAAAAAGTCAAAACAAAATCAAAAAACCAAAAACGACCTTTGATACGTTGCCGAATGCCCCCGGACCGACATCGTCCCTTGACCCCGGCTGCCATTGGCATGGATTGCGCAAGGGTATTGATATCCGATACAGTCACCGGACCTTTTCCAATGTGGTTGGAACAAAATCATTGTGGAAAGGTTTTTGCCAGGCAAGGAAAACTTGTCATTCGTCAAGATGGGAAACACACTATGTTCCGCGACAAGGGGAGGCGTCCCATCATTCTGGTGGTGGATGACACTCCTGAAAACATCGATGTCCTGAAAGGGGCATTGATCGACGATTATACGGTTCGCCCCGCCCCCAACGGCCAGATTGCCTTGAAAGCCGCCATGGTCCCTCCCCACCCCGACCTGGTGCTGTTGGATATCATGATGCCCGGCATGGATGGGTATGAGGTTTGTAACAGGCTCAAACAGAACAAACTGACCTGTGACATTCCGGTAATCTTCGTTACCGCCAAAGCAGAAGAAGCCGATGAAATCATGGGGTTGAAACTTGGCGCGGTGGATTACATCACCAAACCTTTCAGCATCCCCATTGTCCAGGCACGCATCAAAACCCATCTGGAACTTCGATTTGCCACCCGCACCCTGAAAAAAAACAATCAAAATTTGCTGTACGAACGCGAATTGATCGAAAACATCATCACCAAGATGCGTGGTGCCGATGTTTTGGATGAGCGTTATTTGCGTCACATCATCGCCCCCGTTGAACAAACGGCAGGCGACATGCTCCTGTCCACCTTCACCCCCGAAGGGCGACAGTTGGTCCTGCTGGGTGACTTTACCGGTCACGGACTGCCGGCCGCCATCGGTGGACCCCTGGTCACCTACATCCTGCACGAACAGGCCCGCATGGAATCCCCCGGTTTGGCCATTCTTGAACAGATCAACAGTCAACTTTTCTCCCGCCTGCCTACAGGACTCTTTTTTGCGGCACTGTTGCTAGAAATATCGGCACAACGACACCAGGCAAAGATATGGAATGCTGCGATCCCTGAAGCTTTGTTGCTGCGACAAGGCCAGATTGTGAATCGTTTTCCATCCATGCTCCCCCCCCTGGGCGTCACCATGTCGCTGGACATGGGAGAAGCCCAGGCAACCCTGGACCTGGAAAAGGATGACCGCCTGTATCTCTATTCCGATGGCATTACCGAAGCCAGGGGACTCCACAATGACATGTTCGGTGTAGAACGGCTGGAAAAATTTTTAACCGACCTCGCCGCCAGCGGTGCCCCCCTGGAAAATCTCCTCAAACGACTCGAAGCCTATACCGGCTCCGATACCCAGGACGATGACATCACCCTGGTTGAGGTAAGAATTTGATCGTGGCCGGAGAAATAGGGGTCACGTGGACACCTGTGATTTCACGCAGCCCACCAAATCTCTGGCCAAATCGATACAGTTGGCAAAACGTTTTTCCGGCCGAGGTTCCAAACATTTTTGGATGATACGCCGCAAGCATTCCGGAATCTCCGCAGAAAACTCTTTACCAGAAACAGGTTCCACAGGTGGCGGAGAGCCGGTCACCAGTTGGAAAAAAATCCTTCCCAGTGCATAAATATCGCTCCTACGTGTCGGCAGTTCGCCCTTGATCTGTTCCGGGGCCATGTGCACCATGACCCTTTGCCACGGATGGTTGCCTTCGGGAAAGGGAAGCACCTCCAGGAGCATGACCTGGCCGAATCCGGTTAGTTTAATTTCATGAGAATATTCATTGAAAAGGACATTCCCGGGTTTAAGTCCACCGTGAAAAATTTTAAGCCGATGGGCATGGTCCAAAGCCATAGCCATTTTGGCGATCACCTGGATGACCCACGGCAAAGGTAACCGTTTTTGGTGCGAGGTATACTGTTCGATACTGTGGCCAGCATGAATTTCCATGACCAGAACCCCCTTGCCTTCAAGAACCTGTGATTCCTCTACCCGGATGATGTTCGGATGGCGTAAAATCGCGTATTGATCGGCCATGCGATTAAAAATGGATTTGGCCAGGAGAAACGATTTTTCGTCCATAGATCGTTCCTGAAGAGGAATGATCTTGACGGCGACTTCCCGATGTTTGGCGTCGTCGTAACCATGCCATACGGTTCCAAACAACCCCCTGCCAAGTTCTCCTTCGAGTCGGTAACGCTCCAAGAGTGCCACACTTTCCTGGTACATGGATGGTAAATGTCCCAACTTTTGTGAATCTGTCTGCCCCGCCACCGCAATCCGGTCCAATTCCATTTTTTTTCCGCAGTCCCGAAAGCCGGGCTGTTTTTGCTCGATGTAGGCAAAAATACCCATGGCATCCTCAAAGCAACGACGCTTCTCGAACTCCAAACCCAGATCGTAAAGAAGATTCAGGGTCACATCGTCAGCCCGACACCGGCGAAACCGCTCAAAAGCTAGGTCCAGTCGTCCCTGTCCCTGGAGGGCCAATCCCAGCATGCGGTTGCTGCTATGAACTTCG
>Ga0206226_1000011_pt1 | contig 13439 bp, 12 predicted proteins | sample MancosC3_FD_155478 | JGI IMG/M metagenome (GOLD analysis project Ga0206226, IMG submission 155478) | Subsurface sediment microbial communities from Mancos shale, Colorado, United States - Mancos C3 | ecosystem: Environmental > Terrestrial > Deep subsurface > Rock core/Sediment | place: USA...
ACCCCCCGCGCCTGGAAGGCGTCGTACAGGGCTTGCAGCTGCTCGTAATCCTCCCGCAGCACATAGCGCTGGGCTGGAAACAGAGTCTCTGGGTCCACCCCCCGGACCAGCTCCAGCCGCGCCTGGCCATAAATCAGCGGCTGCCCGTGACCGCGCAGCCGGGTTTTGGCAAAGCGGGCGAGCACCTCGCCCTCGTCGATGATCTCGTACCGTGTGATCATTTTCATCCCTCCCTTGTCGCCAGTGCCATCCACACGCCGCCGTCAACCCACTGCCGGGAACGCCCCGCAAGCCCCTCCATCAGCCAGTTTACCCCCGGTGCCCGGATGTTAAATCCGAATCCGGTAGAGTAGAGAACTGGCGTGCCAACTGTAGGGGGACGGTAGCATGTTTTCCATATGGCTTTCGCCATGGGCCTAAGGCCGCTTCCCATGATCGCATTTCCAGTTCCCCCTCATCGAACCGGACGTGCGGATCTCCCGCATCCGAATTCCAGGGATAGTAAATCCATTTCACGGAAGTCCAGGGACAGTAAATCCATTTCACTGAACTCCGGGGACACCATCAATTCGGTCCTTCATCGTTTCCCCGGACCCAGGTTTGACCGTTTACTCGCCCAATGGCAACCAGGTTCACCATCGAACGAGTCCAATATCAGCGAATCATGTTAATCTTTGATATTGCGCTTGAAAAGTGAGTCCGGTTTTGTCGGACTCACCAGGGGGTGAGTCCAGAGCTTTTGGAGAATATTAGCAAAGTGAGAAGGGAATTGCAACTTCCGACTCCGGCGGGTCCGGCGGGTGACCAAGTTCTTTCTCAAACCACCCGTGCTAACCCTTGGAAACATTGGGGTTTTTGAACGCAAAAAGACCTCCGGGGTTGGCGGTCTTTCGGTGGAGAAAACCTATCGAAAAAAGAATGGTGGGCCCACCAGGATTCGAACCTGGGACCGACCGGTTATGAGCCGGCGGCTCTGACCGCTGAGCTATAGGCCCTCAAACAACTATGCAACCTTCCTTATCAAGACTCCAAAAAACTCCTCAGTTTGCGCGAGCGGGTCGGGTGGCGCAGTTTGCGTAAGGCTTTGGCCTCTATCTGACGGATCCTCTCCCGCGTTACGTGAAACTGCTTGCCAACCTCCTCCAAGGTGTGATCCGTATGCATCCCTATCCCAAAACGCATCCGCAACACATTCTCCTCTCGATCCGTCAGCGTCTTTAATACCCTACCCGTGGTATCGCGCAAATTCGACATGATTGCAAGTTCCGATGGCGACATCATCGATTTGTCCTCGATAAAATCACCTAAATGCGAATCCTCCTCATCCCCCACCGGCGTCTCTAACGATATCGGCTCCTTGGCAATCTTTAATACCTTGCGCACCTTCTCCAACGACATGTCCATCCGCTTGGCAATCTCTTCCGGTGTCGGCTCCCGCCCCATCTCCTGAACCATCTGCCGACTCGTCCGAACCAGCTTGTTGATGGTCTCAATCATGTGCACCGGAATCCGTATCGTCCTCGCTTGGTCCGCAATCGAACGCGTTATGGCCTGCCGGATCCACCACGTCGCATAGGTGGAAAATTTGTAGCCACGTCGCCACTCAAATTTGTCCACCGCCTTCATTAACCCAATGTTCCCCTCCTGAATCAAATCAAGAAATTGTAATCCTCTATTGGTGTACTTCTTCGCAATCGATATCACCAACCGCAAATTCGCTTCAACCATCTCCTTCTTCGCCCTCGAAGCCTTCCTCTCTCCATCCAATATCCTTCTGTTGGTGTTCTTTAACTCCGTAACCGTCTGCCCTGTATCCTTCTCTATCTCATGGATCCCATCTTGCAACACATACAACTTGTCGGCAAAAAGATAAAGATTGCGCAAAGATTTGTCCTCGTGGTCCTGCAACTGGTCCACCCACTCTTTGCTGCCCTCCTGGTTGCAAAACGATTTCAAAAAAAGTTCCTTCGCTACGTTCGACTTGTCCGCAAGGACCAATATCTCTACCTCAAACGAACGTATCTTCTCCACACGCATCTTGATCTTCTTCACCAGTCGATCAATCTGCTTCTGCGAAAAATTGACCTCACTCACATACCCAACCAGACGCCTTTTCCTCTCCTGATACCTTTTGCGTACCTTCTTGATCTTCCCAGGATTGCCCTCCTCCTGCGCCTGACTCAGCTCTTTCTGCACCTCATCGAGTTTCTCATTCAAACTGGTAATCTTTTCAAACGCATCCAGGGTCTGCTCCATTAATTCCTGGAGCCGCGTGTCATCCTCTGGATTGACTCCCGCAACCAACAGCGGATCAACCAACAATCCTTCCGCTACCAACTCCTTGTCAACCGGTCCATCCAAAGGATCCCTGACATCCAATAAATCAATGTCGTCCGCTATAAGCTCAACCTCATCCAGATCCTTGTCCGGATCATCAACACCCTCTTCACTATGCGGCGTTGGTATGTCCAAAATGTCTCGTAACGAAATCTCATTGTTGCGCAACTTTTGCGAAAGGGCAGAAATCTCCCGAAACGTTATGGGCGAATTGCATATCGATGATATAACTTCATTGCGTCCGGCCTCAATTCGCTTCGCTATGACAATCTCACCTTCTCGGGTCAATAAATCAACCGATCCCATCTCCCGCAAATACATCCGCACCGGATCATCGGTCTTGCCAAGATCAATGTCCTCAATGGCTCCCTCATGTCCGGGTCGCTCAACCGACAGAACCGAGCCATCATCAATGATTAACTCATCTTCGTCATCCTCCTCCTCCACCCCAACCGCTGACGGATCCAGTCCAGATGACTTGACATCATCATCTTCCTGTTGCTCATCTATCAGTTGTATCCCCATGTCATCCAATACCGAATAAACACCCTCTATCTGATCGACAGAATTGACATCTTCCGGCAACACATCATTCACTTCATCGTAAGTCAGGAAGCCGCGCTCCTTGCCTCGTGCGATGAGTTTCTTCATGTTATCCTGCTTGGATTCATTAACCATTGTGCAGTTTTCCAATTTGGCAATTGGTCATCATAAAGGCTTCGGTAGTTCCATTACGGTCAATGACCACGGGAACCTCGACTGGCCATCAGCCTTCTGCGTTCCAACTGAAGTGCCGTCACTCGCCGGCAACTGTCCGCAAAAGTTTCAGTATTGAATCGTTTTTCCTCATGAGTCTGTTTTTTGAGCGTGTCAAGTCGCTTGATTTGTAACAACTCCAGGCAATTGGCCAACTCCTCTTTCGGATACTCCGGAACAACCTCTTCCTGTGTTAGTATCACTATGGCCAAACGGCTCCAGGCATCTCCCGGTAAATTCTCCAGGTCCAATACATTGCCGCCCGACAAAATCGCCGGTCCCATGGCCACCAAAACCTCAAGCAATCCGGAGTACTCCGGATTGTTCAACCTTAGACTCGCCAACGTTTCTTCGTGTTCCGAAATTAATTCGGGAAACCGCAACAACAAACCCAACAAGGTCCGCTCCAGGTCTCTTCCACCCAGGGGGGGAAGATCCAGACTCCCTTTTTTATTTTTTTTGTTGCCCCCCAGTCCCAGCATAGGCCCAGGGCGGGGAGTCCGAAAAATAGTCCAGGCGGGGATATTGATCTTTTTTGCCAGAGAGTCAACAAAAAGCTCTTTGAGCAACGGGTCCGATACCCGCAAAAGATAGGGGCGCATGCGGGCAACGAGTGCTGCCTTGCCTTCCGGGTGGGATAAGGTTAAATCCATGCCCAATCTTTCGGTTAAAAACTCGATAAGCCCAATGGCTTTTTCTGCCAGGGCCAAAAATTCTTCACGGCCATGCCGTCGGATAAACTGGTCCGGATCGATCCCCTGCGGCAGAAAAAGAAAGCGTACATGCCGATCCGCCTCAAGGCCATCCATGGACTTTTCCAGGGCCTTCCATGCCGCCTGTCGTCCTGCGTTGTCCCCATCAAAACAGTAGATGACCTTGCGACTGCGCTGCCATATCAAGCGCAGTTGTTCATCGGTCAGTGCCGTTCCCAGAGTGGCTACGCAATGATCCACTCCGTGACTGGCCAAAGAAATTAAATCCATGTACCCTTCGACCAGTATCACTTCTCCACGCTTTTGTATGGCCTCCTGCGATTGATGCAGACCGTAAAGAATTTGTCCCTTCTGGTACAATACCGTCTCTGGGGAGTTGATGTACTTAGGCTTCCCTTGCGGATCGAGCGTGCGACCACCAAAGCCAACACAACGTCCCTTGAGGTCGTGAATGGGAAAAATGACCCGGTCGCGAAAGCGATCATACGCATGGCTTGCGTCGCCCTTGTTGATCCTCAATCCAACTTCTTCCAGCAATCCTGGGGCGTTGGTCATTCCCTTGAAATGCTCGGCCAACGTTTGCCATCCCGGCGGGGCGTAACCCAAACGGAATCGGCGAATCGTCGATTCCGTCAATCCCCTCTCTTGAAAATATTCAAGGGCTTTCCTGCCTTTGTCGCTCATCAGGAGTGAGTGAAAAAAATCGCTGGCCTGGGACAATACATTAAACAGTTGCGCACGGTGTTTTCCCTTCTCGTGCGAAATCTCGCCACCCCTTTCCGCTACAGGAAGCGGCAACCCAACGGTCGCCGCCAACTCTTCTACGGTCTCATTGAAAGTCATCCCCCTTAGTTTCATTACAAACTCAAAGGCGTCTCCCCCCTGGCCACAACCAAAACATTTAAAAAAACCCCGGTCTGGACGCACACTGAACGACGGAGTTTTTTCATTGTGGAATGGGCAAAGTCCGAGCCAGTTGGTCCCGCTTTTTTTAAGTTGGACATGACGACCGACAAGGCCCAACAAATCTACGCGCTCGCGGACTTCTTCGATAAATCTGTCTGGGTAACGGGGCATGAACGCTTCGATTGAAGTAGGATTCTCTAACCGCACCCCCCTTCTGTCAGGGACTGTGGTACCGTTCTTTGGCAGCAAAATATTCTGTACATGATGCCCTCCGGGAAAGTACCAAAACCTTGGGGTTTCCTCCTCCCCCCAGGCAAGGAAGCTTTTTAGTTTCAATTCTCGAAAGAAAAACCATGGAGGTACCACCCCCAAACCCCTGCCGAGGGGGATGATCCCCCCTGGACCCCCGCGACAGTTGTTCCAAAACACAGCCCGGCAGGTTCTCATTTCGGGATCGTTTTGTCAAGATGCGCCCTTTTTTTCCCCAGGGAAATCTTTTCCAAGGTAAAAAAAACTCATGACCGAAACTCTGCGGAAAAAATTCCCCAAGCCCTTTCTTTCTTTAACATCACTTTCTGGTCTTCAGGCAGGGTCGCCCAGGGATAAAACGATGAGCATGACCTTGAAAGTAACCCAATTTAGCTTTGACTTTCTATAACATGAAGGGCATGATGCGCCGGTGGTTTCTCTATTCAAGTTCGGATCCCACCCCTTGCCGGGTAAAATATTCGGTGTCGTCGGTGGTTGCTGTTTCTAGACCTGCGAGGAGATTTCTCATGGGTTCTCCTGGTGCTGTGTGTTGCAAATTTTTTCTGGCTGTCTTCGGTCATTTCAAGAAAAATCCTTTTGTTGGGTCGGCGCAGTTCCTGTACATGTCCGGAAATGCCATTTTCGCCATGTTTGCCTTTTCCTCTGGCAAACGCCACTACCTGATTACCCATACGATTCAACAAATCTTTTTCACCTCTTTACAGGGGTTCCGACTGGTATTATCCATCGGCATGGCCCTCGGTTTGCTCGTGGTATTGCCTTTTCCTTCCCTGGGCTTTACCGATTTGCAAATGCTTTCCACGCTCATGCAAAAAATATTGTTCCATCAATTGGTGCCTTTTATTACCGCAATCGTCGTCATCGGTCGTTCCGGGACGGCCATCACTGCGGAAATAGCCAGTATGCAGAGCCAGCAGGCGGTGGAAGGGCTGCTCTTAATGGGTATTGATCCGCACCACCTGTTGGTGTTGCCCCGGGTGATCGGCGTGACCTTCTCCATGCTGTTGTTGTCGATCTGGATGGTGGCCGGTGCCATTTTCGGTTCTGGGTGTCTGGCCTTTCTGGTTGAGGATGTTTCGATCCTCCAGGTTTGGAGTGCTAGTGCCAAAGTCGTCTCCCTCGAAGAAATTGCCTTGACGGCTCTGATGATGGCATGGTTTGGCACAAGCATTGTCACCATCCATTGCTACTATGGCTTCCTTTCAAAAAATGTGGTGGAAACCTCGCGAAATCTACCAAAAGCTTTTGTCAGTTCCTTTTTGTCGTGTCTCATGGTGATCATTATTTTCTCCCTGGTTCGCTATGGATAGCTCCCTGTTGCGCATGCGTCAGATTGTTTTACCTTTGGCGGAGGGGGATTTTCCTTTTGATTGGACTGTCATGCCTGGTGAGTTGTGGGTAGTGCTCGGGGCCGATGGTTCCGGAAAATCCACTCTGGTCAAGGCCATGACCGGTCTGATCCGGCTGAATGCGGGACGGGTTCACCTTTTGGGACATGACCTTCATCAAATCAATTCCAGCCGGTTGTTGCAATTGCGCAACCATCGGCTCGGTGTCATGTTGGAAAAGGATGGTTTGGTTCCCAGTTGGACAGTGTTTGAATGTTTCGAATTGCCATGGCGCTATCACGAGCGTTTGGAGACAGACAAAATTGAACACCGTATTCGTGAAATCATGGTCAACCATGGGGAGGATCCTGCGCTGCTTTCTCGTGTTGTGGCCACTCTGACCGAAGAACAGCGTCAGCGCATGGGATTGCTCAGGGCTTTGCAAATGGAACCGGACCTGCTCATCATCGACAACCAGCGGGCCGTTTCTTTTTTGCCCCGTTATTTTCAGGTTTCCTTGGCCAAACGACTGTCTGAAAAAAAATGCAGTCTGGTATTACGTGCCACACCATGGTGGCTTCAGGAAATTTTGACGCCATCAACAGTCATCCCGGCACAGATGTCGTGAACTTTTTCGAGGAATGCAACCTATGGCTGAGTTGACGTCATCTCGCAGAGATCGTGACAAAAAATTTAAACAATCGGTCGGCGTATTCATTCTGGTTACCATGCTGCTGGTATTGGCTACCCTGTGGCTGGGGAATTCTAGAATCAATCCTTTTGATCATAAATATAATCTTTTGCTCCGCTTGGATCATGCCGAGGGTATTCAGAAGGAAACTCCTGTGACTCTGGCTGGCATTCTGATTGGCAACGTTTTCGATGTCGCTTTTTCAACGGATAATAAAATTCTGGTAACCATCCGTATCGTAACCGAGTATCAGGATAAAATTCGCGGTGATTCCATCATTACGCTCGTCAGGACTATGGTTGGCAGTGCTTCTCTGGACATTTCTTTGGGTTCTCCGGAGCAACCCATCCTGAAGGAGGGGCAATTCCTGACCTTGAAAAAGGACGCTGTCCTTGGTGATCTTGTCGCCCAGTTGCCTCCCAAGCTGGCCTACCTGGAGACCATTCTGGCCAATGTGGCTTTGTTGTCGCAGCAACTGGTGAATCCCAACGAAAAGCTGCAACAAAGTTTGGCCAATGTCGCGACCGTTACTGCCAATCTGACGGAATTGACCGGGCAATTGACTTCCAAGGAACTTCATTTACAGCGTTCCCTGGCCAACCTGGAACATTTTTCGGGTGACGCGGCCGGTTTGATGGGAGAATTGCGTGTTTCCACCCCGAAAATGTTGGCACGTCTGAACCATTCGACAAACAAAAGTTTGCTTAAGGTTGAAAATTTGCTCACCGACCTGCAAAAGGGTGTTCAGTCGGTTCAGCCGTTGATTGGTCAGGTGTCGGGGTTGTTGGAGACCACCCAAACCATGGCGGATGACATTGCGCTTTTAACCGGGCAGTTGGGCAGGCTGAGTCCGAAAGTGCCGGGGCTGGTTCAGCAGGGTGGGGATGTCTTGGCGGAGTCGGAAATATTGATGAAAAATGTGAACAATTCCTTCTTGTTTGGTTTTGGGGGACGCCGCAGTCACAATCCGTTGGTTTTGCACACACCGAGGGATCTGCCGTTGCCTTCTCCTTCCGGAGGGTTGACACAGCCATGAACCGTTGCGCCAGGCTTTGTTTTTTCGTGTTACCTTTTATTTCGGTGCCCTTGTCGTTCATGGGGTGTGCATCGACGCCTGAGCGTCCACCTTTGGCGCAAAAATGGGATAATGCCCGTCATAAATCCTATCAACTGTTGAAAAATTGCCAATTGCAGCAAGCCTTGGAGCAAACGGGGGAAATGTTGCGACTGGCGCAACTGCGGGATGATCGGTTGGCCATGGCGGAAAGTTTGCGTGATCTGGCCAATGTGTCTATGGAACTGGGTGATTTCCGCGCTGCCGACGAATGGTTTCTACAGTCTGCCTTGAAATATCGCAGACTGGGGGATGCGGTGGGTCTGCTTGAGGTGGATATTGGTCGGGGGATCATTCAACTTATGCTGGGAAACCTGGAGCAGGGCATTGACAGGCTTGAAAAGGCTTTGCCCCGGACCGATCAGTTACAGGGGGGGGCTGACTCTTTGCGAGTGACCATTCACAATGGGTTGGCCATGGCCAAACGGCGGCGGGGCCAACTGGCGGAGGCTCTTGAACATCTTGTCGATGCCGAAAATTTTGCACGCCGGGCTGAGGGTACACCTCAGCTGGCCACGACGCTCATGAACCGTTCCAGGGTATTGTTTGACCGGGGGGAAATCTTTGCTGCCGAGGTTGCGGTTACCCAGGCTTTGGACTTGGATCGGGGTGCGGAAAACATTCGCGGTACGGTTTCCGATTTGGTCATGATGGCTTCCATTGCCGAAAAAAGGGGAATGTTGGTGGAGGCCAGGGACCATTGGCTTCAGGCTGTCGTCGTTTTCGAGCATTGTGGCCTGGCCAAGGAGCGGGATGCCAGTCAGGCCCAGGCAGAGATCATTTCGCAACAGCTGCGTCAGGCCCCACCATAAATTCTTTGATCACGCCTTCTTCAAACCCCACCGTGCTTACGCAGTATCCCCTTGCCCAAAAATGAAACCCTGTAAAATTTCTTTTCTCACCCAAAAATTCCCGATGGATTCTGATCGCCGATTTGCCTTTCAACATCCCAACAGTGTTTGCAACGCTTTAACGAACTAAAGTTCAAAACTTGCAAAAGGCTTGAATTTTGTTCCGCTTATATTTCATCATGATGTTCTTCTTTATACCCCCTGGAGGACACCATGAAAGCATTTCTGAAGCAATTCGAGTCCAATATTGACTTTCATTACTACTGCTTTGATCGAGTTGTGATTCGGGGATATATTCTCAAGCTCTTTACTACTGGTGGAATCATAATCTTTCTTCGCGCCCTTGGATTTCATAAACTTTCTGATGGCATCATGAGAATCTTGACCGACCAACTCAATGCACACATTGAAAAGGAGGCCAAAGCCAACAACATTCCGGTCCATTGGTGGCCTGCGGTAGATGGCGGAAAAAATGGTGCCAAATCGGAGTATGTCTTCAAACACTACGTTAACAACCAAACATTTTCAGGCAACCATGTTTTCTGCATCCTCACCGATACTGAACCGGCATCCACATACGCTGTTAAAACAATAAAATCAAAAGACTTTATCAGTACCAGTTCCACCCCGTTTTCGGATTCATGAATGCCAGGATCCAGACGTGGTTTCCGTTCAACGTCCAGGTTTGCATCAACGGTCGGGAATGGCTGGCTCGGCAGATGGACGCCGTCGGCCTGGCCTATCAACGACGCGACAACTGCTTTCCATGGATCGCCGATCCCATGCAGACGCAACGCTTGATGGACCAGTAGCTGCGCGCTTCCTGGCCAGACCTTCTGAGTGGGATTGCCCGTACCCTGAATCCGTTCCACGAGAAGATGTTTTCCTCCTTTCCGATTGATTACTACTGGTCCGCATTCCAAAGCGAATGGGCGACGGACCTCATGTTCCGGGATGCCGCCACATTGGGGCACCTTTACCCGAAGCTGGTGCATCACGGACTGGTCACCTTCCTGAGTCCGGATGTAATGCGTTTCCTGGGGCGGAACGTCCCCGCTGACGGGAAGGTTCCGAACTCAGTACCCAGTCGATAAACCGGCAAAGATCAATTATTGCCTGGTGGTTGAACCCACGATGACGCAGGCCGCGCACGATACCCATTTTTTTCCGGTAGCGTACCTCTGGCTGGTTCTTGGTCTGTTTGGCGCGCAGGTGCGCCAATGTGACGATGGCAAAGGGGTTGTCGGACGTCTCCAAGTTTGAAAATGATCGAGATAATCTATCAACTTGACTGCATTGAACTTGTAGACCACTTCGGAACCGAAAATTTCCTGACGATACTCCGAAACCCGCCAACTTGGCTCTTCGTCAGCCAAAATTGCTAAACCAACTACCGGCTTACGGTGAAGGTCATATGCCCGGTGCTGACATGTGTACATCCGCTCCGCAAATTCTGGATCCCGATTCCCCTGAATTTCAACATGGATCAATACCCAGAGTTCATCACCATTGATCAACCACACTTTTACCAGCAAATCCACACGGCGATTGATAGCCTTTGCCTCCTTCGTAATCCGGTCCAATTCTTTGTCCAGAAACTCAGGGTCACGCTGCCAATCAATGCCATCATGAGCTTCTGGAAGAAAGAACTCCAAGAAATCCTTGAAGTACGCCTTCAGGATCTCCTTCCACGGCGAGTCATACTCTGTCGGCTGGCTCTGATTGTCGGAACCGGTCATATGAAACCTGTTTCCTTTAAGGCACCAGGATATCCTGCCATGAGGTGTCAAATGCGTCGTTTTGGTACTTTACTTACTTTATCCGACTACACAATGCGGCCATGGCAATATGGGATTCCAGCAAGGCATTCCGAAAATTCACGAAATCCTGCGAATTGTCCATAATAGAGACAAGGAACAAAGCCAACAGCAAGGTGTTTACGTCGGTTTCCTGGTCGATCCACCTCCAGCCCGCTTCGGTCAGGGCTATATGCCGATGGCGTGATTGCTTGTAAATGGTCACACGTATGTAATCCGCACCTTGGCCGTTCAACTCAGGTGTTGATTCCATAAGCTTTTGAATGCTTGCCTTCAGGGAGTGTGCCACGCTGTCCATCACTTCATTGATTTCGTCGGGCAATGGATCGCAAGCGTTAAGATGGCGCAGATCACTCATTTTGAATAATGGACGCTGTTGGACAGTAGCACTTTGTTCATCCAGTATTTTCTGCATCAGTTTAGCATATTCATGATCAAGTTCTTTCAACTTTTCCAGCAATTTATCGTGCTGCATGAGGACTGCTTGCCGGATCTCATCGAACCGGTCCGGGAAAAGCTTTTGGAACTCGGCCAGCACGGTTTCCACAGGGATACGGATACGGGTGTGCAGGCCTTGCATACCACACATAAGCATCATGGTGTCGGTAAACAAATCGTCAATACCTGGCGATTCCACCTTGTGTTCTTCCGGTCTGGGCATGGAGCGGATGGAGTCGGCTGGAGCAGTCAGCCAAGTACTCACCAGAGACTCGCCCATTTGCACCGGATCCGCTTGGGGGCCGACCTCGTTGAGGCAAGCCATGTTGATCAAAGCGGAGAGATCCCCATCGGCATTGATCCAGTCCTGGCACGCTCCATCGAACCCCACTGTTTTCGGCGGTGGGCAACTGGCCAGGAAGCGGGCATAACAGCGCTGCAGTATCGTCGGTTCCACGTTTCGGGCTACGATTTGGATACCATCGTCGTCTTCGCCATGGTAGGCAAGGAAAAACTGCTGAATTCCTTTTTCCATCCCATCCTGTCGGATCAACTCCCGCAGAAGGCGCTCTCCATCCACGGCGAGGGGCAACGCTACATCCCTGCCCAGTATTTCCCGGACGCTCTGCTGCGCTTTGCGTGCCTGGGGCAAGGTGATGTTGCCACAGGCCAAGGCAGCTTTTGGAAAGGTATCTTCCACCAGCATGGCCACCGCCAGTATGGCGTAGTGATAAGGGTGTCCTTGGGTTTTGCTCCCGAAGACGCTGCATCCTGCTTGACACCTGCATGTCAGATTGTCCAGCAGGGAAGGATGATCCTGTGTAATGATTTCCTCTGCCCGACGGTATCGATTAAGGTGGGCGTACAGCTCAAAGCTTTCTCCGGTTTCGCCACTCTCCTGGTCGCCTTCCACTTTCCAGCGGCGTTTCACCGGATCATCCTCATCGTGTTCGATATGGCTTGAATATGTTAATCTTTTGCAATCGCCGATAGTTTCCTCCCGCAGGCCAACAAGGCCTCCCGGCCAGGATTTGAACAGCCGCAGGGTGTCCAAATAGAGCGCGTGCCAAATTTTCGGATCAATCCGCTCCGGGAAAATGTCCAGATAGACGTGAATCCCCATTGCTTCCTCCTGTTGGTGAATTGTCGCACGCGGTTGAACTTGTCGTGGGCATTTTCCTTGTTGCCTTCGATTTCAAGGATTACGACGATGCAGATGTCAGTGCCGAGCTATTCACTCAAGAAACCCTCCAGCACCTCAAAATTGGCCTTGCTGCTGAGCAGGCGTTTCAAGTCCCAGTCGAAGCTGATCAACTGCCGTTGTTTCATTTCTGTTGGCCTTCCATGAAACCCGATGAACCTTCAACTTTGAAAAATTGAGCATTTACCAGGAATCCATGATAGTCTTTTTGCCATGGGAAACAAGTCGAGATCCTGGTTGAACACCTTCCAAGTTGCTCAACCCACTTCTCCTTGACGAAACCTCGGAACAGGTCACGTACTATATCTGGATGGCTAAAAAGCAATTTATAACTTGAGTCATTACCAGCAAAGGGAAACTCCTTCCTGAAAGGCTACCTGAATTTCTTTGAAAATTTCCAACGAGGAGCCACTAATCCAGGGTTGTCCAGGATTTTAGCCTTTTAGTCCACTAATTTTTAAAATGAGGCTTCCGTTGCACCAAAAATCTGGCCGGATGGAGCAATCGGAAGGGTCAGGGGTGTTCCAAGAATCCATGGTGAATTCGTTTTCCAAACAAATTTACTCGGATATTCAACCGCCATTCAACTCAAAGGGAGTCGTTGTTTGTTGCCAGCACCGACTGGCTTTCCTCATTTGGCCGCCATCACCATCGATCATCTCCCCTTTCCCACATTTTGACGCCATCATAAGTGAGCGAACAGCAACTCATTTTTCCCGGTTATTCTTAGGTCACAGACTCGCGGATAAGGTTTTGAGGATGGACAGGACTCATTGTTAGGCATTAATTACCGCAAGGTAGCATGGTGCCTTTTCGGACAATAGCTAGTCTGTTACCCTTGCACAGAAATCATAATGGAGAACGTAACCATTCAGTCCCCCCCTTTTTTTTAAGGTTGAAATTATTGCGGGGGTCCGGGGGGGATCATCCCAATGCCATTAACTTAGCATTCTCCGAACATTTATGCCAGAATAACAATACGTTCACATTTGTCAAAGGAGACTTCCAAATGACAAC
>Ga0206226_1000012_pt1 | contig 13370 bp, 14 predicted proteins | sample MancosC3_FD_155478 | JGI IMG/M metagenome (GOLD analysis project Ga0206226, IMG submission 155478) | Subsurface sediment microbial communities from Mancos shale, Colorado, United States - Mancos C3 | ecosystem: Environmental > Terrestrial > Deep subsurface > Rock core/Sediment | place: USA...
GGTTGCCTGGGGCAATTCGTCACGCAAGCGTCCCTCTTGAATCTGCCGGACGGCAGCCACCGCCAGGAGGGTGTGTTCATCGACGGTGAACACATGAAACATGTCGTGCTGCGACTGCCACATGATACGGCCAAATTCGGGGAGATAACGACCCAACACCCCGATCTGGTTCATACGCCGCAACGTCCAGGCTACCGCTTGCCGACCGTTGAGAATCCGTAAAAAGAGTTGGGCCGCTTCGGGATTGCGTTGAAAATCCCGGTCAATCAGATCCATACGCCGACGGATCAGGCGTTCGGTATCGGGATGGATCGTTTTTAAATGACGTTGGGCAACGTCAAATATTTTCAGAAGCAACAGCGGATCGGCATCAATCAGGTCGGGCGAGCGTAACGCCACCTTGTCACCCAGCAATTGAAAACTTTCTTCCAGGCGGCGTTTGTTCCACCAGCGAAGTTTTAAATGTTCCTCCTGATATTTCCGCAGAAAAATTCTGGATAAATCGCCAACCTGCTGCGCCACCTGGTAATAGCGACGCATGAACTGCTCCACCCCCTGCCTGCCCGTTCGATCCCGATAGCCAAACTCTTTGGCAATTTCCATTTGGTGCGAAAAGGTCAATCGATCTTCGCGACGACCGGCGCGATAATGCAAAGCGTTGCGAATCCGCCGCAAAAAGGAAAGACTTCGGGTGAAAACCCGGTATTCCTGGGCCGTAATGATCTCCATCTCCACCAAATCTTTGACATGATCCACCTTGTAGCGATACTTGGAAATCCAGGCGAAAGTCTGAATATCACGCAATCCCCCTGGGTTTTCTTTGATATTGGGTTCAAGATAGAAGAAGGAGTTGCCGAATTTATCGTGCCGCTTGTTCTGCTCCAACAGTTTGGCACGCAAAAAGCTGTCGGGATCCTTGTCCAACACTTTCTTGAACAATTTTTTTTTGTAGGTGTCGAACAGTTCCCGATTGCCGGCCAAAAACCGGGATTCCAACATTGATGTACGAATTTCCAGATCTTGGCGTGCCTGTTGCACACAGTCCTCTATCTGGCGCACCGCATGACCAATATCCAAACCCAGATCCCACAGACAGTAGAGCATGCGTTCAACCTGTTTTTCATGTTTAGAACGGCTGTCGTCGGGGAGAATGAAGAGCAGGTCGATGTCCGAGTAGGGTGCCAGTTCGCCCCTGCCGTAACCGCCTGTAGCCACCAGGGCAAGGTTTTCCGCCTCTGTACTGGGATGGGTGTGAATGATGCGGAAGATGCGTTTGAGTACCACGTCGGTCAATGCGGAGTGGCCTTTGACGATAAATTCACCCGAAGCACCGTTGCGGTGAATGGCGTGCAGACGCTCCCTGCCTAGACGTATGGTCGCACGCAGAAAGTCAATTATTTGACGACGGGTATCTTCGGAAATGGCGGTCGCGACCGATGGTGGCAGCAGGGATTGGAGTTTGGATTCAAACTCGACGGATTCCAAAAACTCGGAAACCGCAAATTCCTTCGGGATGACCGGAAGCTTTCTGTGGGAGGAAACGTGGCTGTCCAAGACCTTTTCTCGACCTTGATGGGTGTTACAGGGAATGGTAAGTTCCGCTCGGCGGAAGCTTTCCCTGATGCGTAACCGGTAGACGTTTGTCCCCGGAGTGTTTCACGAAGGGGACTCTTTTTCCAAGTTTCAGGGACCGTTATGTTCAACAAGTTGATGGGATTGTTTTCCACCGACATGGCTGTGGATCTGGGTACGGCCAATACGCTTGTTTATGTTCGCGGGCGTGGCATCGTCCTGTCGGAACCCTCGGTCGTGGCTATCCACGAGAACCCCCGTGGAGTGCGTAAAGTTCTGGCTGTCGGCAATGAAGCCAAACGAATGCTGGGGCGCACCCCCGGAAACATCGTCGCCACCCGACCCTTGCGCGATGGCGTCATCGCCGACTTCACCGTCACCGAGGCGATGTTGAAACATTTTATCCGCAAAGTCCACAAACGGCGTTTGTTTTATTCACCAAGGATCATCCTTTGCGTCCCCTACGGTGCCACACCGGTGGAGCGGCGTGCCATACGCGAATCCGCTGATACCGCCGGTGCCAGGGAAGTCTACCTGATCGAAGAACCCATGGCTGCGGCCATTGGTGCCGGACTCCCGGTCACCGAGGCCACCGGATCCATGGTCATCGACATCGGTGGCGGAACCACCGAAGTGGCCATTATCTCCCTGGGGGGCATCGTTTACTCCCGCTCCATCCGGGTTGGGGGCGACAAGATGGACGAAGCCATCGTCGCTCATGTCCGCAGAAAATATCAGCTCCTCATCGGCGAAAGCACCGCCGAAAACATTAAGATCCAGGTTGGCTCCGCCTACCCCATGCCGGAACGGCTCCAGGTCGAAGTCAAGGGTCGCGACCTAGTCAATGGCGTTCCTAAACACCAGATCATTGGTGATCAGGAGGTTCTCGAAGCTCTCGCCGAACCCATCAACGCCATCGTCGAAGGGGTACGTATGGCCCTTGAACGCACCCCTCCGGAACTGGCCTCCGACATTGTTGATCGAGGGATCGTGCTCACAGGTGGCGGCGCATTGTTGCGTGGACTGGATCAGCTCCTAAGCGAGGAAACCCATTTGCCCGTATTCATCGCCGAAGACCCGCTCTCCTGTGTTGTCATGGGATCGGGACGTGCCCTGGAAGAACTTGATTCCATGTCGGATATCCTCATGGACCGGTAGCACCGGGGAGGTCATCCCTTGGATTTCTTTCTGGCCCTCATCAAAGAACACCGGCATTCCATCGTCGCCACAGCAACCCTCGTTGTCTCCCTGCTGTTGCTGCTGGCGGTTCGGCCTGGAAATCGTGACCCCGGATTCATCGAGGACGCCGCCCTTGATGTTGTCGGTGGCATCCAGGGGGTGGTTCAAAGCCCGGTAGGGGCCTACCGGGATTTTACCTCTCAATTTCGCCAATGGCAGAGCCTTCTTGAAGAAAACCGCCGGTTCAGCCAGGAGCTCAAGATATTACGCCCCCTGGGAACGCAGGTGGTGGAACTTGAGATGGAAAACCAACGTCTGCGCCGATTGTTGAAAATGCCGCTGCCGCCACAACTGCACAGCCTTGCCGCCAGGGTGGTGGGAGACACCTCCACCGCCTTCGCCAACGTGTTGTTGCTCGATGTCGGTCGAAACCAGGGATCCCGTGTCAACGCCTCCGTTCTGGTCCCCAAGGGGGTCGTCGGACGCGTGGTCCAGGTCGGAAACAATACCTCTTTGGTTCTTACCCTGCTGGATATCAATTCCCGTGTACCCGTCCTTGTTCAGCGCACCAGGACCAATGGAACCCTCGCCGGTTTCAATGGGCCAACCCTCACCATGGAAAACGTTTCCAAAGACGCCAAGACCCAAGATGTTCAACAAACCGATACTACGGGGATCATCGCCGGTTTCAACGGACAAAGCCTCAGCATGGACTATGTTTCCAAGGATGCCAAAATCAAAGCGGGAGACACCATTCTGACTTCCGGCATGGCGGGAAGTTTTCCCAAAGGATTGCCAATCGGCATTGTCAAAGAGGTTTTGGAAGGGGATACCGGCCTGTTTCAACGAGTCATCATTCAACCCTCCGTGGATTTTGACCGGGTCGAAGAAGTTCGCCTGCTCATTCCCGGAAAACTTTCCACAACCGCCGACCTCCCCAAACAATCCGATACGATGGAAACACCGTGATTGCCTCCAGACCGATCACTCTGCTGCCGGGGATATCCATCCTCATCGCCCTGGCACTCCAGGAAACCGCCATCCCCGCCGCATCCTGGAATGTGTTGCGTCCCGACTTGGTCATTATCTGCCTGTTCTACTGGCGCATGTATCGCCCTGACCTGTGCGGTCCGCTGCTCGCCTTTGGTACCGGCCTGCTCCTGGATGTCATCTATACAACCCCAATGGGTCTGAACGCTTTTTCCAAAACAGTTCTGGTCCTGCTGATCGGGCGTTATGGTAAAATCTTTCGCGCTTTGGACTTCATCATGCTGCTGCCCGTCATTGCCATTTTCGTCATGCTGGACGAAATGATACAAGGAATCTGGATCATCATAACCAACGGCTTCGCCTTCCGTTGGGATATCCTGGCTGGTCGGCCTGTGGCAACCGTGGTCATCATGCCTTTGATGGTGCGTGCTCTCATCTTCCTTCATCGCTCCTGGCTGGAGGCCCGATGACATGCACTCCCTTGAAAACGAAAACGAAACTTTCAAGGTCGATGCCCGAAGACGCCTGGTCATCCTGGGGGGACTTTTTGCCGGCGGAGCCATGATCATTGGCGGACAGTTGTTCCACCTTCAGGTCATGAATGGTGGTGAGTACCGCAATCTGGCCGAAGACAACCGTATCAGCCTGCAACCCATACCGGCACTGCGCGGTCGAATCCTTGACCGGCACGGCCGTATTCTGGTGGAGAACAGTGCTGATTTCCAACTTTTTGTCATTCCTGAACTGGCAGGAGATATTAGGGCATTCATCAGACGCGTACAGCCCTATCTGGACCTGTCCTCCGACAAGATCGAAAAGGTTTTGCGGCAGGCACAACGACAACGAGGTTTTTTACCTTTGATGGTTCTGTCGCGTTTGACCTGGCCCCAGGTCAACTGGATTGAATCCAGAATCCATACCCTTCCCGGGGCCTCCATTCAGGTCCAGACCACCCGCAGTTATCCCAGTGGCAATGTCGCTGCCCATCTTTTGGGTTATCTGGGTGAAGTCAACAGCAAGGACATTTTGCAATATCCCTCCATCCATTTCCGTTCCGGGGACATTGTTGGCAAAACCGGGATGGAAAGAATGTTTGAACTGGAACTTCGCGGCAAAGAGGGTTTTCGGGAAATGGAGGTCAATGCCGTTGGTCGGCATATCCGCGAACTCAAACGCCAGCCCGCCCACCCTGGTCCCGATCTCAGGCTGACCATTGATGCCGATCTCCAAGCCGAGGCGGAACTTGCCTTGGCTGGCCAATCGGGTTCGACGGTGTGCCTGAATCCCAACAATGGTGAAGTATTGGCCATGGTCAGCCAGCCCGCTTATGACCCCAATCAGTTTATTCGCGGTTTTTCCAGCGACGAGTGGAAGATCCTGGTGACCGATCCCAAACGCCCCCTGATCAACAAAGCCATCCAAGGCCAATATCCGCCAGGGTCCACATTTAAAATGGTCGTTGCCCTGGCCGGCTTGCGGGAAGGAAAAATCAATGCCTCGACACGCCATTCCTGTGGTGGCAGCGTCACTCGGGAAAACCATACCTTCTATTGCTGGAAAAGCCATGGTCATGGACAAATGGATCTCGTTACCGCCATTGAACAATCGTGCGATGTTTTTTTCTACAAGGTTTCCGAAACACTGGGTATTGATGCCATTGCCCGACAAGCCAAAAGGATGGGATTGGGTGAGATCAGCAATATTGGACTCGAAGGAGAACGTCCAGGACTTATTCCTTCAAAGGCGTGGAAAAAAGCAGCGTTAGGTCAGCCTTGGTATCCTGGTGAAACGTTGATTTCCGCCATTGGTCAGGGAGCGGTTCTGGCCACTCCCTTGCAGTTGGCCGTCATGGTCGGAAGCATTGCCAATGGTGGCCATATTTTCCGACCAACGTTCGTACCCACCCCAAAAAACGTGCAACCCAAACCGGCCTTCTCCCATCCGATCAACCCCACCCACTTGGCTATGGTTCGCAAAGGGATGATCGCCGTACTCCACGGCAAGGGAGGTACGGCACGGCAGTTCAAACCGGAAAGCGTCATGGCGGCAGGAAAAACCGGAACCTCCCAGGTAGTCAAACACAAACGGGAGAAATCCGGCAAATTGATCAAGGAAGACAATGCGCGTTTCAAAGATCACGCCCTTTTTGTATGCTATGCCCCGGTGGAGAACCCCCTCATCGCCCTATCGGTGGTTGTGGAACACGGGGGTCACGGCAGTACTGCTGCCGCACCCATCGCAAAAAGAATTGTCGATTTTTATTTCAACAAATACGGAATTCCCGGCGCATGAGCCTCAACTCCGATGAAAAGAACATCCGTTTCCTTGGTGAAAGCCGCGTTGGCTGGCGTGATCGTTTTTCCCGGTTTCCCACCAGCCTGCTGGTCTTGCTGACGATCCTGTCCCTGGGTGGTTTTGTGGTTCTTTATTCGGCCGTTGGCGGGGGGGAAAACCTGGACTATGTCTGGCGCCAGGGGGCACGCTTTGGTGTCGGACTGGTCTTGATGCTGGTCATCGCCATGTCGGGCAGTGAGAAGGTTTATCGCCGCTACGCCTACCTCTTTTATGGCATCTCCCTGGCCTTGCTCATTGTTGTTTTCCTGACCGGCACCATCGGTATGGGAGCACGTCGCTGGCTGGTCATTGGTTTTCTCAACCTGCAACCTTCGGAGCTGATGAAAGTGACACTGGTCCTGGCACTGGCCCGATATTTTCATGACCGTTCCATTTCCATGCGCCTGGGGGTTGCCGATTTGATCATTCCCCTCCTGATGATTCTTCTGCCGACGGCACTTATCGTCAAACAGCCCGATTTAGGCACCTCCATCCTTTTGTCGGGGGTGGGCATGGCGGTCATCGTCGCCGCCGGGCTGGAATGGAAAATTTTCATTGCCGTCATCTGCCTTGTCGGTGCTTCCCTGCCCCTGGGTTGGAATCTGATGCACGATTATCAACGCCGGCGCATCCTCACCCTGTTTTCCCCGGAAAAGGATCCCCTGGGGGCGGGTTATCACATCATCCAGTCCAAAATCGCCGTCGGTTCCGGCGGCATCTTTGGCAAAGGATTCATGGCGGGGAGTCAGAGTCAACTCAACTTTTTACCGGAACGACACACCGACTTCATCTTTTCGGTCCTCGCTGAAGAATGGGGCTTCGTAGGGGGGCTGCTTCTGCTCTCCCTGTATTGTATGATCGTCTTGCGTGCCCTGATCATCGCCTCCATGGCTTCCGACCGCTTCGGACTTTTAACCGTTGTCGGGTTGACGGCCTTGTTTTCCTTTCAGGTACTGGTCAATATGGGAATGGTCATCGGCCTGCTTCCCGTGGTCGGTATTCCGTTGCCCATGATCAGTTATGGCGGGAGTTCCATGTTGACGTTGATGATCGCCATGGGTTTGATGATCCACGTCAGCATCCACTCCAAACAACACGGTCGCACCATTTAGTGCCGACAGCAAAGGAGTTGCTCAATGAAACTCTCCGAAATAGCGCAAACCCTGAATCTGGAACTCCTGGGGGCCGATGTTGAAATACACAAGGTTGTACCAGTGGAACAGGCCGCCGCCGGAGATCTGTCCTTTGTCATCGATACCCAATGGCTGGAAAAAGCCCCGCTCCATTCCGTCCTGATTGTGCCCGAAAACCTAGCATCTCTTATTCAGGGCCGATCTGGCCTCAAAAGCAACCATCCCCACCTGGACGCGGCACGCGCCGCCATCCTCCTGGGGATGACCCCTTTTGCCGCAGAACCTGGCATTCACCCTCAAGCCATCGTTCATCCCGGTGCCCGACTGGGGGTCGGAGTCTCTGTGGGGCCTGGGGCGATGATTAGTGATCGAGTCACCATCGGACAGAACAGTGCCATCCACGCAGGAGCCGTCATCCTCCCTGGAACGGTGATCGGGGAACGTTGCGTCATCCAGGCCAATGCCGTCGTCGGTGCCGATGGTTATGGTTATGAATTGGTCCAGGGCCGTCACGTCAAAATTCCCCATTTTGGGGGGGTTACCATTGGCAACGATGTGGAAATCGGGGCCTGCACCACCATCGACCGTGCCCGATTCGGTGCCACCACCATTGGCGACGGTACCAAAATCGACAACCAGGTTCAGATTGCTCACAATTGCCAAATTGGCAAAGGGTGTCTCATCGTCGGTCAGGTGGGACTGTCGGGATCGTGTCAAATCAAGGATTATGTCGTTATCGCCGGTCAGGCGGGGGTTATCCCCCATGTGACCATTGGCGAAAGGGCACGCATCGCCGCCGGTACCGGTGTCGCGGAGGATGTCCCCGCCGGGGCCACATGGTCGGGATGGTGGGGGCAAAACCACCGTGACACCAAAATTCAGGTTGTCATGATGCGGAAACTTCCGGAAATCATGAAAAAAATGCGCTCTTTCATGGAAAAAACCTGACGCAGACACCATGTCGCCCCTTCACCCGATTTTTCTCAACATACTGGGGCGAACCCCTGAATCGGGGAAGGTCAAGACCAGGCTGATTCCCTTGCTGGGGGCCGAGGGGGCTACCAAGGCCCATGAATCTCTTCTGACCCATGTGGTTCACACCGGCCTGACCTGGTGTCTTGGTGCTGGCAACCGCAATATATTGCTATGGTGTACTCCTGACACCCGGCATCCTTTCTTTGACGGTCTCCTCCCCCACAATCAACGCCGCCTGCAACCGGACGGAGATTTGGGGGTGCGGCTGAACCATATCGCCGTCAGCCAACTTGTCAACAACCAGCACGTCATCCTTTTGGGTGGGGATGCCGCTTCGATAACGGTAAAAATTCTCGATCAAACACAGGCCGCCCTCCGTCACCACGATGCAATCATGGCTCCCACGGAAGACGGCGGTTATGCCTTGCTTGCCCTGTCCCGTTATCATGCCGGACTATTTCAAAAAATCTCCTGGGGAACGGCGTCTGTGGCAGAGGAAACCAGAAAATTTTTTTCCGCCATGGGTTGGCAATGGAAAGAACTCCCCATGCAGTGGGACGTTGACCGCCCGCAAGATTGGCAACGCTTTGAAAAACTGCGACTAAAGCATCCCAGTCGTAGACTGTGAACAGGACTCCCCACTTGCAAGCCTGGAGGTAAACACGATGACCCAATTTTCCCCCACCATTCGCGTATGGGATCTGCCCACCCGCATTTTCCACTGGAATGAAGCCCTTTTTTTCATGATGGCCACCTTGGTCGGAATTCACTTGGCTGGCGTTGTTGTTGAATCCGTGCTCCACCGGGAAAATTTGGTAGCCGTCATGTTTCACGGTCGCAAAAGAGTTGAAAATTCCAAGGTTGTTCCAGACTCGGTTCCCGCACGCCCCCCGATTTCCCCCTGATGCTTCTTCTGGAATCGCAGATTACAATCGGTCAAACCGATACTGACGGCCCGCCACGATGGACCCAACGATGGATGCGATTGATGATGCGTTTTTGCTCCTGATCGTTCAGACTCGCATACAGAGGCAAGGCCAACCCGTGACGCGCAAAACGCCGTTGCCAGGTCATGTGTTCAACCTCTGGAGACGAAAAATACCCCGTCGACTCTGCCAGGATTCCCCCCTTGCGCAAAAAATGACACAACCCATCCCGCTGGGATTCCTCATCAAACCACAGGTAAAACCCATGCCACCATCGCGGTGTAACCGAAGGCATGCCGAACATCCCCCCCGTTCGTATGGCGAGATACCTGGAAGCCAGTGATGAACGCCGCGCCAACAGAGGCTCCATTTGTCTAAATTGCGACATCCCCAAAGCCGCCATCAATGCCGAAGGTGGATGACGTCGTGCCTGAAGCTGGGCAGCCATTGAAGCATCGCGGCACAGAATCAATGCCGCATTTCCTCCTTGAATCATGGCGTTGCCATCCAAAACCATCAATTGCACCGCACCATACCCCGTTCCCGGCAGTGGTGCCGGCATGGAGGACAGATCTTCCAACACTGTCCCCGGCCCGTCAGGGGCTGAAACCGGAATTCCCTGGAAATGATCGACAAACACTCCCGAGAAACCGCCATCTCTGGAAATGGAAAGGGGATAGGTTGGCTCTACATCATGGAAAACCACCCGAATCCATGCAGCGGCAAAGCCCTCGCGCCAGGCAGGATGCATCCCGGACCCTGCTGCGATGCGCGCACCGTCCCGCCAGCCGAGGACATCCTTGAGGGCCAGGATTGCATCCACAGGATCGTCAAAAAGGATGGCCCTGCGGTTCCACAATTCAGACCAGGCCAATTGCCACTGCGACACCAATTCGTCGTTCCTGAATGGCGATAAGGACAGTTGACCTGCTACCGCATCCAGGTCCAGCCGGGTCAGGTCAGGCCGCATCAGGGGTATGGTTGTTTTTTTGCGCATCGATTGCGTCCCTGCGGGCTTGTCAGCCCATCTGTTTTCCTCTGTCTGCTGGAACCATTTTTCCTCTCCTGGCAAGGGTAAAAATCCGACTTTTTATGGAAAATGGTGATGACAACCGGTCGATGGCGAGAGTATAATCAGATCCGTGGTGGGGGAAACCATTCAAGCCATGGTCTCCATCTGCCGAACATGTAGTCAAGGGCACCCAAAATCGGATTATCAAATGTTTTCCACGCTCACTCCAAGGCTTCTCAACAACAGGGAAATCAGATCCTGGATCGCGGCTGTGCATGCCGCCTCTTCCCGGGTTTTCGCCTTGGTCCACCATGCGGCCATCTTCAATCCGCACATGTTTCACCACTGGGATCTCAGAGCCAGGTTTCTGGCACTGTTTTCCGTCCCCTCGCTGGCGTTGTCCCGGTCTGTGCATCTGCACCATGCCGACTTTGAAAAAATCCGGAGTTGGCTGGAGAGTTTCCCCCATATGTGGGCGCACATCAACCCCCTTGCCCACCTTGACGACAGGTTTGTACCCCATCCCGGAGAGGTTGCGGGGAAGGTGGCGGATGTTTCCCTCGCTTTGTGGTACGCAACGTTGCGGCATGTCGCCATTTTTCTGGGTAGCGACGAGCGGTTGGAAATCATCGTCAAAACCGACAACCATCCCAAGCTTACCATTCATCCGGAAAAAGGAAAGCGTGTCATTGTTTTCGGAAACGGCTGTGACAGCCCGAGTCGGAAAAAAGAATATGTGCACATCCCTGATGATGAGTTGTTTCACGAGCATCTCGTCATTGGCTACAGCCGTTTTCACGGGTGGCAAATCCGAAAAATGGAGGGCGAGTTTGGTTGTGGTTCCCAATATTCGACCGACAGCCTCAACGATTCCATTCCGTTGAGCGATTGCGCCATCATGCGCATCGGCCACACATCCATCCTTATCAATGTCGAAAACAAAACCTGACCCAGGGCCGCCGGGGGGATGATCCCCACTTTAACTCCCGCAATAGTTTTTGCCAGACTTTGTTTTTCCAATATGTGGGCAAATGGACCGCAGGTTGGATTCCTCGGCGTTGTTTTTGGCAAAGATCACAATTTCTTCCCCCCTGTTTGCGGCAAAAACAAGTTCCATATTGCCACGAAGCAAAGATTTTAAATCTTTTGGAGCTTTGTTCCACAGGGAGAGACTCATTTTGGCCACGGCCATTTGAATGGATCTTTCCTCTGGGCCTGTGGTGATGGCGTTGGCCATGGCGCGATAAAGTTCATCATCCCTTTGGTCAAGACGGTATTTGGCCAAAGCCAGATTGACCCACCCGTAGGGCCAGGTTGGTCGAAGTGAGACGGCTTGCCTGAGATGAATCAGGGCCTGTTGCCGTTTTTCTTTTATTGCTCCATCCCGACCATCCCCGCCCTGCAATCGCCATTGCAGCAGTCGAGCTATGGTTTCATGGTGATCGGGATTATTGGCATCCAGACGCATGGCCGTCTGCATCCGATTCCAGGCCAGCTCCCATGTCGTCTGATTTGGGAGCAATGCCCTGCTCTTCCACTGTTCCAACCGCATCTTCGCCGCCAGGGCATTCAAATCCGCCACCCCTTGGTTGACGGCCACATGGGACAACTGCAGCAAAAGTACCAAAGCACTAATGGCCAGAAGGACGCGAAACAGGAAGGAAAACACGACTTGGAAGGTAAAGGTGATACTCATTCAGCCCCACAAGATTTTCGGTGAATAATTAATCATTCCGTCTTCGCTTCCTTGGTATATAATCAATCGGGTTCAAACAGTTTTTATATCTTATTTTTTTCTGTTGATCTGATGCTGTTTTAACGGAATATAAGGTCATGTACTTGTAATGCAATTCTTGCAGGTAACGACACGGATCGCCGCTTTTGGCAACGGCGGTTGATTATTCGCAAAGTGAATGTGTGTAATACGTGCGAACGCTTGTTTAACACATGGGAATGCCAAGCTTCAAGGTATATTTTCAGGCTGGATTTGGTTTAATTTTATCCAGGAAGCAGAAACAGTTTGTGCCAGTTTTTGAAATGGTGCGACTTGAGGCGTTTTTGTACGGGGCCATCGGATATATTGCCCCTGTGGACAAAGTGGAAGGATGCGCTCAACTCATTTTTGATGAACGTAAACGTAAACTGACTGAGGTTCAGAAATGCCGGAAGGCAAAGGGATCAAGTCAACTGAGCGAGGGAGACAATCAGTCCAACAATATGAAACCTATTGACATTTCGATCAATACGGAGGAAGGTTTCGCTACCGGGTAAAACGGAGGCGGGCATTTGCTGGCGAGCAAACCGTCATAGAGATAATCCTGGTTGGACTCACCGAGCCAATGGTTAGGGCGAGGGGTGAAAGTCTTCTTGTCCTTCCCCCGTTGGAGGGTAGACCCACCATGCCTGAAAAGACGCAGCCTTCGTTACATTAATGCGTTAAAAAAAGACAGATAAAGTGGCTTATCCGCGATGGCCTTTTGTCGGATTTCCGCTGAACCAGCACAGGAGATACCCCCATGGCTATAGCCGAGAAAATTTACGAACGCGCCCGGCAATTACCCGCAGAGAAGGCAGTGGAAGTGTTGGATTTCATCGGTTATCTGGAAATGAAACTGGGACAGCAACAACAAGACGACGACCGGGAACGCCCTATGACAACAAAGGAATTTCTTGATCGTTTTGCTGGAGCAATCCCAGACTTTCCGAACATTGAGGACGAAGGATCACTCCAGGAACGGGATCCGTTGTGATGGTTGACTATCTCCTTGACACCAACGTTTGCATCGGCTTGCTGAAGCGGCACTCCACGATTCTGGCCCACATCCAAACAGTTGGATGGGAGCGATTGAGTCTTTGTGCGCCCGTGAAAGCGGAATTGTGGTACGGCGCATTCAAGAGCGACAGACCGCAGGCAAACTTGGCTGTTCTGCGAGACCTTTTCATCACCATGCCCAGTCTGCCATTCGACGATCATGCAGCGCGACACTATGGGGAAATCCGTGCCATCCTTGCACGTTTAGGAACGCCCATTGGTCCCAATGATCTGCTGATTGCCGCCGTAGTCTTGGCGTATAGAATCACCCTGATTACCCACAACACACGCGAGTTTTCCCGGATCCCGGGATTGCAGATTGAGGATTGGCAGCAACAAATGCCTATAGACGGCACAAACCAGAATCATAGGTAGCCAGATTCATCAGAATTTATCGCTTCAGGCAACGGCGGTTGTTCAAGGGATGAAGAGGGGGG
>Ga0206226_1000013_pt1 | contig 12839 bp, 8 predicted proteins | sample MancosC3_FD_155478 | JGI IMG/M metagenome (GOLD analysis project Ga0206226, IMG submission 155478) | Subsurface sediment microbial communities from Mancos shale, Colorado, United States - Mancos C3 | ecosystem: Environmental > Terrestrial > Deep subsurface > Rock core/Sediment | place: USA...
TTGAGCTTGATTCTTAAGCAGGACCATTCAAGGCACCATGCCCAGAAACACAATGGAAGACAGGCTATCACGCAGCCCATTCCCTGTTCCCGCAGAGTCGTGGCCTGGCCATGTAAACCGGACAAATCATGTGCTACAGAACCGGACCTAGGGCGTGTTGACATTCAATAAAATTATTAAAAGAAAAAAGGGGTCTGGGGGATTGCCCCCAGGGTTTTGCTTTTGAATTTGTTTTTGACTTTAAATAAAAAGCTTCATTACTTCGCCTTTGACTTTGTTCTTGAATTTAAATAAAAATCTTCAGTCTTTGATTCTGGCTTTAAATCAAAAACCTAAAGCCGGAAATATTTTCGTTTAAATTCAAAAGCAAAGTCAAAGGCGAAGAATGAAGCTTTTTATTTAAAGTCAAAAACAAAGTCAAAACCCTGGGGGCAATCCCCCAGACCCCTTTTTTCTTTCAATAATTTTCCAGGGGGTATCAGCAAATTATCGAATGTCAACACGCCCTAGACAAACCCGCACCGCTTTGATTTTTTCATTTCCCCAAATCGTAGCCACGGTAAATTAAAACGGTGACCGGGAAACATCCATTCGACGGAACAAGCCCTGCGCTGGCGGAAAAATGGATAAGCCCCGCAGGCGATGGTACCTTGGAAACCCGATTCCGCCATGTCATGCAATCCTTGGTTACGCCAGGGGAAGGACTGGTGGTCGCCGTTTCCGGAGGGATGGATTCCGTGGCTTTGCTCCATCTGGTTTTGGAATGTCCATGGATACCCCGAGCCAGAATCACAGTCGCCCATTTTGATCATTCATTGCGCCGGGAATCGGTCGAGGATGCCGATTTTGTGGCCCGACTCTGCCAACGTCTTGGGGTCAACCTGTCGCAAAAACAGTGGTCCAATCCTTACGGTCGCGGAAATCTTCAGGGACGCGCACGCGAAGTCCGGTATCAGTTTTTAGCCGAGACCGCCCGGGAAAATGGCTCTGGAGTGGTAGCCACCGGTCACCAGGGCGATGACCAGGCGGAAACTTTTTTGGAACATTTGTTGCGGGGAAGTGGCATCAAGGGATTGAGTGCCATGCCTGTCCTCAGACAGATGCAACTTGGCGTGACGCTCATTCGACCCATGCTGTTTTTTTTTCGCCATGAGATTCATTCATGGATGCGGGTTCGAGAGTTGGAGTGGCGTGAAGATCCCAGCAATCATTCGGACCGTTTTTTTCGCTCGCGCTTGCGCCACGAGGTGGTGCCGGCAATGGCAACCCTGGCCCCGAAAATCCGCGAACAATTGTTGGCGACTTCCACGCGCATGCGCCGTGCGGACAAAGCCCTGGCGTGGATGCTGGAACATTTTTGGCCAACGCTGGATATCCAAACGACACCAAAGGAGATTTCCATTTCCAGAAAAGCTTTGGTAGCGTTGCCCGACGAATTAATGGTTCGTATCCTCACCCGTTGCAGCATGGATTTGACAGGCGATCCTCATGCCCCGAGTGCGCGTGCCACCATGGGGTTTTTACATTTGGTGCGCTCGGTGGTACGACGTTGGCATATGCGTATGAAAGGGTTGGAAATTTCAAGGAGTGATGATAGAATATTCCTGCGTGTGACCTCCGTTGCACCACGACAAAAACGGTGACCATAAGCAAACCTTTTTCTGTTTCTGGTTGCTCGAACATCACGCCCTTCGGGCAAAAATCAAAGTCAAAAACAGTGAAGGCAGCTTTTTGTCCACATTATCAAAAAAAGAACCTTGGAGGCTCCGCCTCCAAACCTCCGCCGGAGGTGATGATCCCAATGCCATTAACTTAAGCCCCTACCGACCCCGTTTATACACTGGACGAACCCGGATCCCAACGCCAGGACGCAATCTTCGAGTAAATTTCCTACCTGGTCGAACTGCGATTATGTTCCTGACCATGGCCTCAGTGAGGGCAAGGATCCATTTGCGAGGGTTTGATGAACTCAAAATTTTAACGATTGTCTCCTTCATCCAGAATAGAGCCTGGGCATGGTTAACTTGGTAACAAAGCTTAAGGGATTCGGTTTTTTCATCCACACGGATTTGCGCAATGGCTTCTTGGATAGAAGCCAAGTTGAGTGTTAACAATTTCGCGTGCAGATCCTGTAGGACAACATGAAGTTGCTTTCCAGACCAGTTTTGCAATTCGGCGTGAATTTTAAGGTGTTTTTAGCCTTCTTCATGCCCCCAGCGTTGCCGATAGAGACCAGGAAAAATGCTCGCGGGGTAGTGCTTTGCGTTAAGCAGGGAGGTTGCGAGAATCTCTACCCACTTCTCGTTGAGCTCAATAAAGGCCGAGGGTTTCAGTTTTTTCCGGGCCTTAGAAAGAGCTGCCACAGTTACGACACGCAATAAAATTGATATCAGCAATAAGCTTGACTATGACGCCATAATTTTTTCAGATAACCTAGTGGCTACGATCTCCTAGGGCCTGTTGACATTCAATAAAATTATTAAAAGAAAAAAGGGGTCTGGGGGATTGCCCCCAGGGTTTTGCTTTTGAATTTGTTTTTGACTTTAAATAAAAAGCTTCATTCTTCGCTTTTGAATTTGCTTTTGACTTTAAGTAAAAAGCTTTAATCTTTGATTCTGACTTTAAATAAAAAACCTAAAGCCGGAAATGTTTTTGTCTAAATTCAAAAGCAAAGTCAAAGGCGAAGAATGAAGCTTTTTATTTAAAGTCAAAAACAAAGTCAAAACCCTGGGGGCAATCCCCCAGACCCCTTTTTTCTTTCAATAATTTTCCAGGGGGTATCAGCAAATTATCGAATGTCAACACGCCCTAGTATCATTTGAAAATCTCCCTTTGAACGAAGTAAAGTTTCGTTATTCTGGCACAGTTTCTTGGGGTATGCTAAGTTAACGGCATTGGAGGTTCTCCCCACGTGCTACGGTTTGGAGGCGGAGCCTCCAAGGTTCTTCTTTTGACTTTGATTTTACTGCCCCCCAAAGGGGGTCTAGAGGCGCAGCCCCAGGGTTTTGATTTTGTTCTTTTGCCTGAAGGGCATCATGTTCTGGGATCCATATAGTGGAAATATAAAACTTTCCATGTATTGGTTTTTTCCCGGAGGGTATCATGTTTAACCAGTGGAGTTTTCATGTCTGAGTTTTTCAGTGTTGATTTTTTCAAATGTCATGGTGCCGGCAACGATTTCATGGTTGTTGATGAAACTAGGTCGATTCAGGTGCCCGATGCGTTCAAGCCGGCCTTTGCCCGTCTGACGGGAGTTCGGGGTGGTGGTATTGGCAGTGATGGAATTATTTTTGTGTCAAAACATGACGAAGACCATCCGCGCATGCAGTTTTTTAATCCCGACGGCAGCGAAGCGGAGATGAGTGGCAACGGATTGCGTTGTGCCTCGCGGGTTGCCCACGAAGGTTATTATGCTGGTCGTTCACCGTTGATTTTTGTGACGCGTGGGGGGCGTTTTGCGACGTTTCATTTTTATTCTGAGGAGCACCGACTACCGTTTATTCGCATCCAGGTGGGTCGGGTTGAGACCAATCCGGAGAAAGTCTTAGCCAGCCGATCTACGAGTCCTTTCATAGCGCAGCCGTTTCAGGTTATGGGAGAGTCTCTGGTAGGGACCATTTTGTCCATTGGCAATCCGCACATGATTATCACCGTGGACCGTTTACACACGATAGATTTTAATCGCCTTGGTCCCGCCTTGGAACACCATCCGATGTTTGCCAACCGGGCCAACATCAGCTTTGTGGAGGTATTGGACGAAAAAAGGATTTTGGTGCAGACCCATGAGCGTGGCGTCGGTTTAACCCTTTCATGTGGTACAGGAATGACGGCATCGGTGGTAGCTCAAGTATTGAATGGGTATGTGGCTAACGACAGCGACATAGAGGTTCATACCGCCGGGGGATTGGTTTGGGTTCACCCTCAGGTGACGCGGGATGCGATCACAGCGCAGTTAACCGGCAACGCCACCCATGTCTATCGAGCGACGACGCAGGTATCGACGCAAGGGGCGGCCATGGTATTCGCCGCCGGGGAGCCTATGACAAAAACGCATATTTTTACTGAGGAAACGGTGATTTACGACCATTTTGCCCGCCAAAGCCTGTTTGACACCTCCATACTCACCGGCACATCCATCGAAAACCTAGTACAGGCACGAGGGGCGGTTTCTTAAACCGTAACCATCTAAGGGCGTGTTGACATTCAATAATTTTATTCGCGATAACGAGGCTCAATTGCGCTTGGACAAATATTGCAGCGGATTGAGTGGCTTGATGTGGTGCCGTAATTCAAAGTGAACCTGGGGTTGTTTTGTTCCTCCCGACTTTCCTGCCAAAGCAATCTTTTCTCCGGAACGCACCGCCTGACCTCGTTTAACCAATATTTTTTCGTTATGTGCGTAGGCCGTTGTAAAAAAACCACCATGACGCAACAGGATAAGATTGCCATAGCCTGGGAGGCTGTCGTCGGCGTATGCGACAATGCCATCGGCCGATGCGACAACCGGATCACCCTCATTGACACCAATATCAATGCCGTTATTCTGGCGCGCCCCCTGTTTGCCAAACCGACCGATGACCTTGCCCGAGTGTGGCCAAACCCAAACTTTGGGGGCTTCGACCGGCAGCCTCCAGGCAGGATTGGCGACCGGTTCTTCTTCATTCACATCATTGGCGACAGCTTTTGATTTCGAGGCCGGCGGTTCGGGTGGAAGCTCTACACTCTTGGTCGAACGCTCTACGCTTTTCACCGGTGGCTCTGCACTCTTGGCTGAATGTTCGACGCCCTTTGTTGGCAGCTCTACACCCTTTGCCGGTGGCTCAATACCCTTGGTCGGACGTTCCCCCCTCTTTGCTGGTGGTTCCGCATCCTTGGTTGGACGCTCGACCTCTTTTGCCGGAAGTTCAACCTTTTTACCTGCCTCTTTTATGTTTTCTACACGATTCACAGCAACCGTCCTGGGAGCCGGTTCCGGTTGTGGACTCAAGGCTTTGATTTCTCCGGTCTCAATATCGCTCGAAGAAGTTTCCGGCGGTTCCAAACGCGCCGAGGTGGCTGGATCGTCGCCCTCGGTGGGCTTGATGACGATCCGCTGCCCGACCCACAGACGATCCGGATTCTGCAGATGATTTGTTTTTGCCAGATCCTCGACTTCCACACCATGAACCGCAGCGATCGCCCACAGAGTATCTCCAGGCTGGACAACATAAACGCCGCTTTTCGTCGGTTTTATCTTTTCCGTCGGTTCCAACCCCCATGCCAGCGGTGGACCAGATTCAATACGCACCTTGGCCGCCCGGTCGGAATCCATACACCCCATCAGCAGGAGTACGGGCGCGACGAGCAGATGGATCCACGGTATACCGAGTGTTTTTTTCATAAAAATCTTTGCCGAAAAGATGACCGCCCTAACAAAAACACAACCATTCTCCGATACGTGCACGGCACGATCAATACGAGAATCACGAGATATAAACGGATTTGATCCTCATGTCAACATTCAATAACGGCCATTCCATTCCATTATCTTTGCTGTGCACCAAAAAGGCTTTGTGCGGTTTCAACGATGCGAGCGCACAACTCTTGTGCTTCCTGGTCGGTCAAGGTTCGATCAGATGCCCTGAAAACCACGTTGATGGCAAAACTTTTCTTACCTTGCGGTAAATTTTCACCTTTGTAGACATCAAACAGACGGACATTCTGAATCAAACCTGGTGCAATTTTGGCCATGGCCTCCATGAACGGTCCCGCGCCAACCGTTTGATCGACTAAAAAAGCAAAATCACGTTCCAGAGCCGGAAAACGACTCAATGAACAATCCCCCTTGTTTCCTGTCAACAAGTGCGGATGCAGATCATCCAGTGCAAATTCAAACATGAAAACCACTTGAGCCGGATCCAGGAGACGCTGATGCTCGGGATGCAACATGCCAATCCAACCGATGGGCCGACCCAGATCATGGGGATGAAAAACCGCTTTTTGGCCGGGATGAAGAAATTCCGGCCCCCCTGGCTCGAAAACCATGCCACCACAACCCAAGGATGCAACCAGATGTTCCAGATCGCCTTTCAAATCAAAAAAATCAATATTTTCTATACGGTTATGCCAGGCGCGAGAATGTCGTTCACCGGTGACGAGACCCGCCAGCCGTTCTCTTTCCACCAGATGACCCTGATTTTGACCTTGGCCAGGGAGGAATACATGCCCTGCCTCAAACAAACGCAGGTTCAGGTTGCCACGGCTCAAATTTCGCCGCGCCGAATCCAACAAACCGGGGCACAAGGAAGTTCGGAGGACTGCCATGTCCTCAGAAATGGGATTGACCAGTTCCTCCGCTGCCACTTCAGGATCGAAACGATGCTGCAATACCTTGCTTACAAAGGAATAATTGATCGTTTCCAGATAACCCAGGCTGGCCATTCGCCGCCTGAGGGTCCAGGAGAGGGTTTCCCGTGCGTCAAATTCAGCCGGCTTGCTTTCCATCCGTGGCAATACGGGAGTTACATTATCATAGCCGTGCAGACGGACGATTTCTTCCAGCAAGTCTTCTTCCAGCACCAGGTCGTGTCGATGGCTCGGTGGTTTGAAAAAAGTTTGCTCGCCAACCATGATTTTTTCACAACCCAAACCGACAAGTTTTTCTTCCATCTCCGGGTTGGAAAGATGGATGCCAGCCAGTCGGTTGATGCGTTCATGGCGCAACCGTATGGGTTCTCCTGGGTTCCATGCCCCTGTTTCGGCCATCGTTACAGGGCCTGCCCGACCACCACACAGTTCCAAAATAAGTTCCGTAGCCCGTTCCATGGCTAAAGTCAGACCCAGGGGATCGATGCCCCGTTCAAAACGAAAGCGTGAATCACTGTTGATGCCCAGGCGGCGACCGGTTCGAGTGACCATGAGCGGATTGAAAAAGGCCGCTTCCAGGAAAAGGCTGGTGGTGGATTCGGTAACACCGGTATCCATTCCCCCCATGATGCCTGCCAAAGCCAGGGGGCGACGACTATCGGCGATCAATAGGTTGTCTGGACCCAATTCGTGGGTGGTACCATCCAACGTGGTCAATTTTTCACCCGGAAAAGCACTGCGGACAATTAGAGGTAAAGCCAGTTGCCCCAGATCGAAGGCGTGCATCGGCTGGTTAAGATCCAGCAGGATCAGATTGGTGATGTCCACCACATTGTTGATGCTGCGCAATCCCACCGATTCCAATCTGTTTTTCAACCAAAAAGGGCTGGGGGCCACGCGCACGCCACGAATGATCCTTCCGGCATAACGCGGGCAACCGGTACGGTGTTCGATCACAACCTGAGCCGGTGTTGTATCGGTCACTTCAACATGCGCAGTCAGGGGGCGCATTCTTTGACCCGTCAATGCTGACAATTCCCGGGCAATACCTCGCACTCCCAGGCAATCGCCTCGATTGGGTGTCAATTCCAACTCGAACAAATCATCGTCACGTCCAAGGAGGACCGCCAGCGGGGTTCCGGAAATCGTCCCCTCCGGCAAAATTAAAATGCCCTCCGCAGACGCTGCTAACCCAAGTTCCGCCTCCGAGGCAAGCATGCCCTGGGACATTTGGCCACGAATCCGACTTTTCCCAATTTTCATGCCGTTGGGAAGGGTCGCACCCTCGCGTGCCACCGCCACCATATCGAAAGCTTTATGGTTTTTGGCACCGCACACGATGGTCAATTCCTCTTGCCCGACGTTGACTTTGCATACCGTCAGCCTGTCTGCGTCCGGATGACGGCCAACTTCAAGCAAACGACCCGCCTGGACTTTCTCCAAACCCTTGTCCAATCGCGTGATGGATCCCACCTCCAAACCAGCCTGGGTGAGGCGTCGCCCGATGGCTTCGGCATCCATATCCCCTTCCCAATGTTCCAATAACCATTTACGGGTAAATTTCATGGCCCTAAACCTCCTTTCCCTTGGTGTGCTGGGAGAGAAAGCGAACATCGTTTTCGTAAAGGGTTCTAAGGTCACCTATGCCATATTTCAACATGGCCAGACGCTCAACACCGATTCCAAAAGCAAACCCCGAAAATATTTCCTTATCGATGCCAACATTACCAAGGACATTCGGGTGAATAAGCCCCGCTCCCAAAACTTCGATCCAACCCGTCCCTTTGCAAACGCGGCAACCCGAGCCTTCGCAAAACAGACAACCCATGTCTACTTCTGTCGATGGTTCTGTAAAAGGAAAAAACGAAGGACGAAACCGAACCGGAAGTCGTCGTTCAAAAAAACGTCTGAGAAAGGTTTCCAACAATCCCAGCAGTTGGCCAAAATGGCAATCACGATCCACCATGAATCCTTCCACCTGGTGAAACATGGGGGTGTGCGTCAGGTCGGAATCACAACGATAAACTTTGCCTGGCGCAATGATGCGCAGGGGCGGTTTGTGCGACTCCATCGCCCGAATCTGCACCGGAGAGGTGTGGGTTCGCAATACCCTCTGACCGCCATCGGATCCCGGAGATAAATAAAATGTATCATGCATTTCCCTGGCGGGATGATCCGCTGGAATATTCAATGCTCCAAAATTGTGCCAGTCGGTTTCCACTTCGGGACCCGACATGGAGGGAAAACCCATTTGTAAAAAAATTTCGATGATTTCCGCCAAAGCGCGGCTCAACGGGTGCAGTCCGCCTTCGTGGGGGCGTCTTCCCGGCAAGGTGACATCAATCCACTCCAAAGCCAGTCGCTGTTGCAATTCCTGATGTTCAAGATCATGTACCCTTTCGACCCAGGCCGCGTTAAATGCTTCTTTCAGCGCATTGGCCATGTTCCCCAACTCGGGTCGTTGTGCTTCGGGCACATCTTTCAAACCGCGCAACAGTTGCGTCAACAACCCTTTTTTACCTAAAAATTGCACACGGATTTCTTCCAGATTCGCCGCTGAGGGTGCCTTCTGGACCTCTTCCAAAGCTCGGGCTTTTAAATCTTCCAATTGATTACGCATAGTCATGGATCATTTGTCAGTTTGTCGTGAATCGTTGGGGGAGGGGGGACGCGTGGAGACCGGAAAACTATTAAAAATAAAGAAGGGGTCTGGGGAATTCTTTCCCCAGGGTTTTGACTCTAAACAAAAGGGAAAGCCTGCCCGCTCGCGCACTCGAAGTGAAAGCGGACAGACTCACGCCAATCTGCTCAGGCGGCAACGGCAGTCGGGAGGGCCGCTTTGACTTTTTCTGCCAGGCGGGCAAAATCTTCGGGTTGGCTTACCGCCAAGTCTGCCAAAACTTTGCGGTCAAGCTCAATGCCGGCTTCGGCCAGACCATGCATGAACCGACTGTAGGACAGACCGGCCAGACGCGCCGCCGCATTGATACGGGCGATCCACAGCCTGCGAAAATCACGCTTGCGGTTTTTCCGGTCCCGATAGGCATATTTCAGCCCTTTTTCAACTTTTTGCAGGGCAATACGGAAACAATTATTGTTGCGGCCACGGTATCCCTTGGCCATCTTGAGCACTTTTTTGTGACGCGCATGCGCCGGTACACCCCGTTTAACTCGCGGCATGGCCGTTTCTCCCTAAGTTTTAGCGTTTGAAACCATGATGCAAAGGGACTGCCCTCGGTGTCAGGTCGTCCCAATGACAAACCTACATATACGGCAACATTTTCCTGACGGCGGCCACATCCACAGCGGCCACCAGACCCGAATGCCGCATATTACGTTTGCGCTTCTGGCTTTTCTTGGTCAGTATGTGCTGCTTGAAGGCCTTGTTTCGTTTGATTTTCCCGGTTCCGGTTGCCGACAGCCTCTTGGCGGCACCCCGGTGGGTTTTTATCTTTGGCATTCTTTTTTCCATTCTTTCAGTACGGTTTCTGGTATCAACACGCAACGGTTCCCGGCCCCGATCATCCGGGCAATCGACCCCCATGCCTACCCGGGAACTTTCGACGGGAGGAATGTTTACCACATTCTCCCACCCTTGTCTGCCTCATCTGCCTGCTGCCCCGGTTTTTTTTAACAACACCCGCCAACCATCTTGACCATGCAAAAGCCGTTCGACAATCATTCGGTGTCGCTGGATTTTTTAACTTTGGCCGATTGACTGGGAGCAATTACCATCGTCATCTGACGCCCCATAAGCTTGGGGGTCTGTTCCAACTTACCCATATCCAACACCTCGCTCTCGACCCGGCGCAAAAGTGCAAGACCCAATTCCTGATGGGCCATTTCGCGCCCACGAAAGCGCAAGGTGCATTTAACCTTGTTGCCCGACTCCAAAAACTTGCGAATATTCCGCAATTTGACGTCAAAATCATGGATTTCGGTCCCGGGACGAAACTTGATTTCCTTGATTTCCGTGCGCGTCTGTTTTTTGCGAGCCTGCCGTTCCCGAACCGCCTTTTGATATTTAAACTTGGTGTAGTCCATAATCTTGCACACCGGAGGTTTGGCCTGGGGGGCCACCTCCACAAGATCAAGCCCTGCTTCCACCGCCCTTTTCAAAGCGGTGTGTCGATCAACGACACCAACCTGTTCACCGTTTTCGTCTATCAGGCGCACTTCTGGGATGCGAATCTGTTCGTTAATACGGGTGGTATCCGGGTTTACCGGCGGCAACTTATCCTTGATGGGTGGTTTGGCGATGAGAGTAACTCCTTGTTAAAGAAAATAATTTCCCCATGCCGTTCAAACTCCTCATGTCCGTCTCTCACGCGCATGGAGTACCAGTTTTTCAACCAAGCTGTCCAGGGATTGCAAACCCAGATCTTTTCCTGAGGCATCCCTCGGGCTGACAGCTCTTTGCTCTTGCTCCCGATCCCCTACAATGAGCAACCAGGGCACTTTTTTCAATGTGTGTTCGCGAATTTTGTAGCCGATTTTTTCATTGCGCAAATCCGCTTCTGCACGCAGACCAGCGGCACGCAACCTGTCTCTGACCTCGACCGCCCATGGCCGGGAGGCATCGGTTATGGTCAGGACCACCGCCTGTACCGGGGCCAGCCACAGGGGAAACCGCCCGGCATAATGCTCAACGAGAATACCGAAAAATCGCTCCAGCGACCCCATCAGGGCACGATGAATCATGATGGGGCGGTGTTTTCCACCATCCTCGCCAATGTACGTTATATCAAACCGTTCGGGAAGATTGAAGTCCAATTGGATGGTGGAACATTGCCATTTGCGTCCCAGACAGTCGGTAATTTTAACATCAATCTTGGGGCCGTAAAAGGCACCACCACCTTTATCTTCAACAAAATCAAGATGATGCTTTTTGATGGCGTTGACCAAGGCACCGGTTGCCTGATCCCATATCTCCGTGCTTCCCACCGATTTTTCTGGACGAGTGGAAAGAAAAATATCAAATTCTTTAAAGCCAAAAGTTCCAAGCATCGCCAAAGTCAGATCAAGGATGGCTGTGATTTCATCCTCAATCTGCTCTTCACGGCAAAAAATGTGGGCGTCATCCTGGGTAAACCCACGCACTCGAAACAGTCCGTGCAACGCCCCCGACAGTTCATAACGGTAAACAGTACCCAACTCGGCCCAACGAATGGGAAAATCCCGGTGCGAGTGCATTTTGGATTGATACACCAGGATATGAAACGGACAATTCATGGGGCGTATTTGATATTCCTGCTCATCCACATGCATGGGATTGAACATGGAATCGTGATAAAAATCCAGATGCCCCGAAGTACGCCACAGTTCAAGGTTGGCCATATGCGGTGTATACAAAAATTCATACCCCGCCGCGATGTGGGTTTCTTTCCAATAGCCTTCGATGGCTTGGCGCACCCGGCTTCCCATGGGATGCCAAAAAACCAGACCACCCCCCGCCGCTTCCTGGATGGAAAACAAATCCAATTCCCGGCCCAGGCGTCGATGATCGCGCTTTTCCGACTCCTCCAGCATGTGCAGGTAGGATTTCAAGGATTTGGCGTCGGCCCAGGCGGTACCATAAATTCTTTGCAATTGCTTGTTGGCGGCATTGCCGCGCCAGTAGGCCCCAGCCACGGACAGCAGCTTGAACGCTTTCAAATAACCGGTGGATGGGACATGGGGGCCGCGGCACAAATCGACAAAGTCTCCCTGGGAATACAGCGAAAGGGTTTGCCCGGCATCGATGGCCCCGATAATCTCTCCTTTGTAGTGCTCGCCCATCCCTTTGAACAAAGCCAGTGCTTCATCCCGTGCCATCTCCCTGCGACCGATGGTCTCATTTCTGTCGCTGATTTGTCGCATCTTCTCTTCGATGGCACCCAGGTCATCGGTGGTAAAGGGGCGTTCATAATCAAAATCGTAATAAAACCCGTTTTCGACCGCCGGCCCAATGGTCACCTGCGCCCCGGGAAACAATTCCTTGACCGCCTGGGCCATCAAATGGCTGGTGGAATGACGAATGATCTCCAATCCTTCCGGAGATTGCATCGTGATGATGGCAACCTGGCAGTCGCGATCGATGCGGGTACCAAGATCAACCATCCGACCATCCACCCGACCGGCAATGGCGGCCTTGGCCAAGCCCGGACCAATGGCAGCGGCGACCTCTCCTACCGTGACGGGTTGATCAAAACGTCTGCCGGTACCATCGGGCAAGGTAACCTCAAACATGAACGTCTCCACTTACCGAATCCTGGATGGATTGACAAACCTCATCCACCAACTCCTGGATCCGGCTTAAAGAATCCCCCTCCATCATGACACGAATTTTTGGTTCGGTTCCCGACTTTCGTATTAAAATACGTCCTGTACCCGCCACAGCCGCCTCCACCCTGGCGATGACAGCTGCCACCTTGGGGCTGGATAGGGGATCGGAACCTACCGGGACCATGACATTTTTAAGAATTTGCGGTGCCGTTTCCATGCCCGCCGTCAAT
>Ga0206226_1000014_pt1 | contig 12825 bp, 12 predicted proteins | sample MancosC3_FD_155478 | JGI IMG/M metagenome (GOLD analysis project Ga0206226, IMG submission 155478) | Subsurface sediment microbial communities from Mancos shale, Colorado, United States - Mancos C3 | ecosystem: Environmental > Terrestrial > Deep subsurface > Rock core/Sediment | place: USA...
GAACTTTGTCCAAAATTTGCAAGAAAACAAATGCCTCTGTGCCACGGAATTTGCAACGAGAACGGGATCAGGAAGTCAGTGGGCTTGCAACGTAACAGTGTAAACGGTATGGCCGGGCTGTTTCGTCATCCCCCCAGCCCGGAAAAACCTCAAAGCCCCACAGCCGCTTTGAGCACATGCCGGGTCGCTCCGCAATTTCGGGGACACCTGGCTAAATTGTTCAAATTGTGGCAATTTCTTGGATACCCGATTAAATTATTCAAATTAGTCGAGGAGGCAATTTAGTCGGGTGTCCCCGGAATTCCAGACTTCCCCGACACTATTGAGGAAACACCCCCATGACCATGGTCGAGGAGATCTATCGGCGCGCTCGGCGATTGCCAGAGGATAAAGCGGCGGAAGTGTTGGACTTCATTGCCTACCTGGAGACTACGCTGCATCGTCGGCCTGCCATCCCAAGGAAATCTCCCTCCCTTTCGGAATGGCTGAAGCCCATTCATATTGACTCCTGGGATGACAACATTGATTTGAGTCGAGAGGCGATGTATGGCGACGATGGACGCTGATCTCCTGTTTCTTGACACGAACGTGCTTGTTTACGCCAGCGTGGCCAGTTCATTACGGCATGCGGAGTGCCTGGCATTCCTTCAGCGTCAGGAGGATGCGGGCGTGGGGATGGTGATCAATCGACAGGTGCTGCGTGAGTTCGTGGCAGTGCTGTCCCGCCCGCAAGTTTTCACTCCACGGGTTCCAATGGGAGAAATCGTCTCTCTCGTCACTGCGTTTCGACAGGCGTGGACCGTTTTCGACGAGACGGAAGAGACCAGCGATCGCTTGCTGCGCTTGGTTTCCGAAATTCCTTGTGGCGGCAAACAGATACACGACGCCAACATCGTCGCCACCATGTTGTTCCATGACGTTCCGACGTTGGCCACCTATAACTTGGCTGATTTCCGCCGCTTTGAGCCGTACATCCATCTAACTACTCCGGGGGTATCGTCATGATCTAGGTGAAATTTTGGGACAGCATATCAATTTTTATAGTTGTCAGGAATTTCGGGGACACCCGACTAAATTATTCGGAATTCCCACAGGAATTAAATTATGTCGAAGAGGCAATTTAGTCGGGTGTCCCCGGAATTCTCAGATTTCGTCCCATAGGGTAGGACATGTAAGTATATACTGTCCCCGGATTTCCCGCGGATTTCGCGGGCCGGATTTCAGGGCAACGCTAAACCGCCCTTTATCTGGAAACCAAGCGCATCCAGGGCAGCACCAACTTTCTTTAATGAGGTATTTTCACTTAAATAAATAGCACAGCCTGCAGAAATCATCTTGTCTCCAATTTCAAAACTATCTACATAGCCACGGGCATCCATCTGTAGGTCGCCGAAGACAACCTTTCCATTTACTTTTCGATTAAGCGATGCATTAACAGCCACCATTCCAAAGGTGGATTCTCCTCCACCAGGTCCAGCAGTACCAACGCCAGTAGCCGAAAGTTTATTATTTTCTAATGCAACGTTACCAACAATTTTCGATTCTCCAAAATCGCTAGCAAACCCTTCAAGAGTATTAGACATCTTAATTCTTGTTTTCTCACCGGCTGAAAGCAGAGTGCTATCTTTTGAAAAATAGCACGTGGTCGTTCCAGGCTTTCTGTAATATTTTCCATAAGCTTCACGCTCTTGAAATTTCATTTTTTCTCTACCCGCTTTTGTAAACGGATCCACAGGATTTTGTGAAATTAACTTATCATATTTTTCAGAAATGCCCAACTTTATCTGATCCACAAACTCGAAATCATCTTTGAGGAATTTTAACGCAACTTCCTTAGGAATAGCATCGGCGTTTGTAATAGTCATTGCTTCCTTATCAAAAGGCGAAAAAACCTTCGGAGGCGTAACAACCTCCGGAGACGTAACAACCTTCGGAGAACAACTAACAATGCCCAACAATAACACCACGCATGAAACCGATAAAGCCCTTATATTCATAGCATTTACCTATACTATCTCGATACCGATGAAGAAGGCACACCCTCCACCATCACACCTAGCGCATCCAGGGCAGCACCAACTTTTTTAAGTGGAGTATCTTTGCCCAATACGATGGAACAAAATGCGTGAATCATCTTATCCCCAATATCAAAACTATTGAAAAATGCGAAGCCACTGAAGCCTCCGAAGCTGTTGATGCCTTTATATGCCTGCATTGTTTTTGGATTAACTCGTGCATCCACTACTAGTAAGCCATAGGCATACCCATGATCATTTACAGGGCCAAAGCCTCCAACCTTAAGATTTTTATAATCTATTACGACTTTACCAATAATTTTTCCTTTCCCCCAACCAGGAGAACCGGATATCTTCGTTAATTCCATGCCGTCCAATGAGACAGTACTATTTGAAAATTCACAGGTTGTAGTACCTGGTTTAAATTGTTGGCCTCCCGGGAGACGGAATTCAGAAATATCGTCCCCTGAATTACAACAATACTTGAAATTATCCACCATATACTTTAGGGCAATTTCTCTGGGAATATTATCAGCCCCTTCAATGGTCGTTGCTTCCGGATCGAGAATTTTAACACAACTCACAATTCCAAACAACAAAGACATACAAGAAATTAGTAAAATTATCCTATTCATATACTTACCTATAGCTTATTAAAGATATCCATTACTTTTTGCTGCTCTGGAGTAAATTTTCTCTGAATTAACGAATTATAATTATTATCACTTTCGGATGAAGATTTCTTTCGTTCCAATTCAACAATTTTTATTTTTGCCAAATCTGCAAACCGCCCCTCGGGAAATTTACTGACAAAGGCACGTAATGGCTCGACGTCCGGGCTATCTTGGATTGAATTCCAATAAAGCAGTTCGGTATCAGTCATTTGTTCGATTGCATTGGCTTGCCCAGGTTCTGGTGGCCGAAAGTAAAAATCCCCCAACAGCGAAGACGATTCCCAGGGTGCCTGGGCATTGTTGGAAATGCGCAACACGCCGGATCGCACCTGCTTGAAAACGTGCTCAATGGGCAAACCAGGCTGCTGTATGACTTTTAGCAACTCCTGAGTGTAAAGACCATTGACTCCATCACCATCACTGGCAACCTTGCCGGGGGCCGTTGAATAGGCAACTATAGTACCCTCCGGTGCGCTCATCTGTGCCAAACCGCCCCCAACAGATCGAAATCGCCTTTCAAATGGGTTATTACGACAGGCATCAAGGATAACGACATTGACCCGACTGCGTGCTGACATCATTTGGTTTAGTACATTATCAGCGTCCAGAGTGCGCAAAGGGACCGTCTGCTCCGAAGTAATCTGAGCATCTACAGGGATCAGATAGTTTTTGCCATTCACCTGCATTCCGTGGCCTGAATAATAAACCAATCCAACACCTCCCGATTCAAGACGCTCCCCAAACTCGGCAACAGCATCCTCCATTTGCACCTTGGAGGCATTTTTTCTCTCTATAACTTCAAACCCTAAATTAAGCAGGGCATGTGACATGGCACCCGCATCATTCACCGGGTTTTTCAGCGGCATCTCCTTGTAGCTGGCGTTACCTATCACCAACGCGACTCTCCGTTCGCTTACCCGGCGTAAACCACGCTCATCTGCAACAGACATTTCTTGTAACATAAAAAAAGAGATCGTTAAAATGGCGATGCTAAAAGGGTATATCTTCCTTTCTATGCCCAAGAAGATAGATCGTTCCCTTGGCTTGTCGTTAATCTTATAGTTATCATTATTTATATCTTCAGGCAAATTCTTGAATCGGACTAGAGGCGATCTAAGTCGCTGTCTGCCCAAAGAACCGGGTCTGGGGACATCTTCAGAATCTGGTAACACCATACCTATTCTCCTTACGAACGGAAATCTGGGGACATTTACGGACCCATTCCGGTGAGACCATAGGCCGAAGAGATACGGAGAACAAAAGCCCAACCTTCCCCACCCTCATACGACCACACGAACCCAAAGCTTATCAAAAGATTTTTTCTAAAGCAAACACATAACCAGTGAAGACGTAAAAAAATTTAAAATCTGTGTGTGCTTTAAATAATGTACTGAAGACCCAAACCGCATGATTTTTTTCAAGATGTTGCGTTCGGAAGTGCTGGTTTATTTCAACATGAGTAATTTTAAAAATACTTATTGATCATATGGAAATACCCTTCGGCCACACAGGTCCAATCGAGTTGGGCAACGGTGTTCAGACCTTCCAGGCGCAATTTTTGATGGAGTTCGGGCTGGAAAAAAAGGGAATCCAACGCTTTGGCCAGGGCGTGGCTGTCTTCGATGGCGGCCATCAGACCGTTGGTTCCCGTTTGAATCAGGTCGGCAGGCATTCCTACCCGTGTGGAAACTACAGGAACGCCGCAAGCCCAGCTTTCTGGTAATGCCTTGGGTCCCCCTTCGGCACGGGAACTGATCAGATAGGCGTCCAGGGCCTGGTAGCAGGGAACCATATCCAGATAATCATCCACAAACCGGTGTCGCCAGGGGATGCCGAGTCGTTCCAATCCCTGTTTGACATACCCGCGTGCCGGTCCCGTGAGTAATACCATGAGCCGGTTGCGGGGAATGGTCAGTCTGGCCAGGGTTTCCAAAAATATATCGGGTCCCTTGACCGGTTTTGGGGTCAATCCTTCACCCCAACCGGTGCCGTCCTTCTGAAAGGAACCAATGCAAAAAACTCCGTCGGGTATTTCCATGTCGGCGCGGTGTCGTTTTTTTTCTTCCGCAGTCGGGGGCCGGAAACGTTGAAGATCAACCCCCAGGGGGATGGTGATCAGTTTTTCTGCGGCCACGCCGCAACCAAGCAATATGTCCCGGGAAATTTGGCAGGTGACCACTACCCCCGCCATGGGATCCAAAGCTTTGGGCAGTTGTCTGAACATGGCTTGCATGTTGGCATCGGGGTCGGCGGGGTCGCCATGGAACCACGTCAAAAAAAGGGTGTTGGAACGGTGCAGGCGTTGCCTGGGGCCAAAAAACCAGGGGTAGCGATTGCCGAACAAAATGACCTGATGGCGCAAATGCCAGGGGGTGGTCAGAATGGGAACCTCATCCTTTAAACGTTGTCCCAGTCCGGTGGCAATATAATGGGCATCCCATTTGAACGACCAGTTGGCAGAGTCGGTGACAAAATGGACCTGCCGCTGGCGTCGCCCTTTCCATTCATTGGCAAGCAGGTTGGCCAGTTGCCACCACGTTTCCTTGATCATGCTGATGGCCTTTTATGCAGAATCTTTTGAAACAAATCCATCTGGCCCTGGGTTGTTTTGTCCCAGGAAAATTTTTCGGCATAATTCCGGGTCATGGAACGCTGGGGCATGGCCACCGTTAAGCGTGCATAGGCGTCGAGCAGACCATCGACCGAGCGTTCATTCATCAAGACGCCCGCTTCGGGGGCGGTGACCACCTCCGGGGTTCCCCATACTGGAGAGGCAATGACCGGCAGACCACAGGCCATGGCTTCCAAAAGCACATTGGCCCATCCTTCACGCGCCGAGGCCAGCACCAGAATGTCGGCGGCGGAATAATAGCGCGGCAGTTGTGTTTGCGGAACGGCACCCGCAAAATGGACTCGGTCGGCGACCCCTAAATCATGGGCCAATTGTTTTAATGCCAACTCATTGTCGTCCTCAAAGGTTCCGCCGCCACCCGCGATCACCAATCGGACTTCGGGTAACGCCGTCAAGGCGCGGATGGGGATGTCGTGGCCCTTGCGCTGGACCAGATGTCCTACCGAAAGCAGTGTCATCCCGGTCATGCCCAGTTCCCGCCGCGCCGTCTCCCGGTCCCATGGCCGGAACAGGTCCAGATCGACACCATTGGGTAATACCTGTATGTGTTCATCGGGGATTCCCAGGGGGATCAACGCCTGTTTGAGGGCTTGGCATACCGTGATGACGGCTGCCGAACGCTGACAGGCCCAGGTGATCATGTGCCGGGGCCAGCGGTATTGCGGAATAAGGGTGATATCGGTCCCACGACCGGTCAGGACGACGGGTTTGTTGAACCATTGGCCCAATAAGGCTGCGGCAACACCATCGGGATAGAGAAAATGGGCGTCGATCAATTGAAAATCAAAGCCTTCGTCAATGATTTTGCGCATGGGAAGCACCATCGCGGCGGCCATGGTCCACGGGGTCAGGTTCATGCCAATTTTGGGAATCAGCGGAAAACGCGGATGGTCGATGGTCAGGCCAAAGCGTTGATCGTGTCTGGGAGTACGGGCCAGGGCGGCATAGTTGCCAAAGCGGGGGTGGCTGGAGGGAAACCAGGCCACTGGGGCCAAAACTCTCAGCTGCACCTGTTCGCTCTCGGCTACCCGGCGGATGCGGTGTTCGACAAACAGGCCATGGTTGGGGCGGCTGTCACTGGGGTAGAGGGTGGTGAAGGTGAGTATGTTCATGAAATCAGTACACCGATCACCTTGGATTCCAAACCTGATAAAGTGGAGCCAGGTTACTGAATAAACTGGCCATATGGCGAATCTGTTGTACCATGTTGCCCCGATGGATCTCGATAACGCTACAATAGCGCATTGGAGTCGTTGCTTTCTATGACCTATATTTCATTGCTTGGCTTTGCTGCCGCTGTTTTCACCACGTTTGCCTTGGTGCCCCAGGTGGTCCGAACTTTCAAGACGCGTGACACACGGGGAATTTCGTTGTGGATGTATGTGATGTCAAGCATGGGCGCGTTCCTCTGGACGATCTATGGCGTCGTTCTGGACGCTTGGCCCATCGTCATTGCCAATTCCATCGCTTTTGTCCTGTTGGTCATTGTCCTTGTCATGAAGATTCGTTTGGGCTGATGGCAAAGGCGTGTATGTTTTTACAAAGTTTGTTTCCACGGGGTTGAAAAATGGACCGACGTGATTATATGCCATGTAAAGGGTGACAGTCCTGGGTTGCGGTACTGGGCAGACCGTGGAAAATGAGTCATTATCATGGGCGGTGTTTATAACATGGGAGCAGGGGAAATCGATGGAAGTCAGCCAGGAGCGCGTGGTGGAACGGCAAACCCGTCTGGGGGCCGATTTGTTGACCGAAATCGGCAAGGTGTTGGTGGGTCAGGAAACGTTGGTGACGCGGTTGTTGATTGGTCTTCTTACGGGAGGCCATGTGTTGTTGGAGGGGATGCCTGGTCTGGCCAAGACCTTGACGGTGCGGTGTCTGGCTCAGGCCATCGACACCGGTTTTTCCCGTATCCAGTTCACCCCCGACATGTTGCCCGCCGATGTGGTGGGGACCGAGGTGTTCAACCCCAAGGAGGGGACCTACAGCGTTAAAAAAGGGCCGGTGTTTTCCAATCTGGTGTTGGCCGACGAAATCAACCGTGCCCCCGCCAAGGTGCAATCGGCACTGTTGGAGGTCATGCAGGAACGCCAGGTGACCCTGGGGGGGAAAACCTATCCCCTGGAGGAACCTTTTTTGGTGTTGGCCACCCAAAACCCCATCGAACAGGAAGGGACCTATCCTTTGCCCGAGGCGCAGTTGGACCGCTTCATGATGAAGGTTCGGGTGGGGTATCCCAGTCGTGACGAGGAACGCAAGGTGATGGATCGGATGGCGGGCAATCAGCCGATTCCACTGGTGCGTCCGGTCGCGCATCCCGACGACATCGCCAAGGCACGCCGGAGTGTGGATGAGGTGTTTGTCGATGAAAAGGTGCGTGATTATATTGTCGATGTGGTCCGTGCCAGTCGTGATCCCAAAGGGGCGGGGATCGGCGGCATGGATGGCATGATTGAATTTGGTGCCAGTCCCCGCGCCGGTATTGCCCTCATGCGTGCCGCCAAGGCCCAGGCCTTCCTTCAGGGGCGCAACTATGCCACCCCGCACGATGTGAAAAGTCTGGTTCCCGATTGCTTGCGTCATCGCATCCAGCCCAGCTACGAAGCGGAAGCTCAGGGCAAGGACAGTGACAGTCTGATCCAAAAAATTCTGGATACGGTTTTGGTCCCTTAGACCCCCGATGATGGAACCGTTCCCATGTTAACCAGTGAAATCATCCGCCGGGTCAAGGAAATCCAGATTCGCACCGGTCGTCAGGTGTCGGATGTCCTTGCCGGGGAATACATGTCGGTCTTCAAGGGGGGGGGCGTCGAATTTGACGAAGTCCGGCCCTACATCCCCGGGGATGACGTGCGCACCATCGATTGGAACGTCACCGCTCGCAGTGGCCAGCCGTTCGTGAAACGTTTTCAGGAGGAACGGCAGTTGTCCCTGATGATGGTGGCCGACGTTTCTGCTTCTCAGGATTTCGGTTCTCAAAGCAAATCAAAAAGGGAAATCACTGCGGAGCTGTGTGCCCTCCTGGCGTTTTCCGCCATTCATAACGATGACAAGGTGGGATTGATCCTGTTCCACGGCGAAATTGAACAATACATTCCGCCACGCAAGGGGCAGACGCACGCCTTGCGGGTGGTGCGTGAGGTGCTGGCCCATGGTCGGGAAGATCGATCCCTGCGCCATCGGCCCGAACCCCCTCCGGTGGCAGACCGCTTGGCGGAATTCAAGGGGTGGTGGCGCGCCTGGCGGAGCCAAAAGTTTTTCGGTTGTGTTGCGGCTCCAATCTTTTCCCATCGGGCTACGAACATCACCCGGGCCATGGATTTTTTGATGACGGTGGGGAAACGCCGGAATGTTTGTTTTTTGGTGAGTGATTTTTTTGACCATGATTTTGAACGGGCGGTGGCGGCGGCGAATCGGAAACACGATGTCATCGCGGTTCTTGTCAGTGATGTCAGGGAAGAGGTGTTGCCCGATGTGGGGTTGATCACCCTGAAGGATGCCGAAACCGGGCAGTTGCGGGTGGTGGATACCGGTTCCAGGGCATTTCGGGATTCGGTGGCCCGTTTGGGGCAGCAGCGGGTCGAAGGATTGAAAAAACGTTTGGCGTCTTTGGGGATTGATTTTATCCATATCGATACGTCGGGGAATGTGGTGGATCCTTTGATCCGATTTTTCCGGATGCGGGAACGGAGGATCCGGCGATGAAATGGCGTAAATTATTGGGGGGTCCAGGGGGAATCATTCCCCCTGGTGGGGTCCAGGGGCAAAGCCCCTGGTGGGGTCCGGGGCGAAGCCCCGAAAACTCATCCGCCCGTGGATGGATCCGGTATTTCCTTCGGATTCTTTTTTTCCCAGTTGCCTTGCTATGGGGTGGAACGGGTCTGGCGGTGACGGATGAAATAACCAAATTCAGCCAAAGAGGTCCGGTGACCGCCCGTGTGACCTTGGCTCCAGCCAAACCGCGCCTGGGAGATGCCATCACGTTGACCCTGGAGGTGGAAGGAGAAAAAGGCATCGAGGTGTTGATGCCCGAATTCGGTCAATCTTTGGGCCGGTTTGCCATCGTCGATTTTGTCCCGGGTGAAAAAACGGGGGAGGGGGGGAAAACGGTCGCCAGGCAGCGTTATACCTTGCAACCCCCCATGTCGGGCGAGCAGCACATACCCTCCTTGATCATTGGTTTTATCGACCGTCGTCCCGGAAACCGCCCGGCCCCGGAGGGGGAGGACGCCTATGAACTATTGACCGAACGTTTGACTTTCGCGGTGGCCTCGGTGATCCCGAAAGGGGTGGAGGCCGACCTCAAGCCACCCATGGGATCCCTGGCTCCTTTGGCCCGTTGGGAGGGAGAAGGGCAGGGTTGGTGGTGGTTGCTGCTGCTGTTGCTACTGGTTGTGGCCGGGGTTGCGGGTTGGATGTTCTGGCGGGGGCGTCGCACGGGGTCGGTGCGGAAAAGTCCTTTTGAAATCGCCAGTATCCGTTTGCAATTGTTAAAAAAAGAGCCGAGACCCACCCCGGAGGAGATGGATGCCTTCTTTGTGCAACTGTCCGATATTGTTCGCCACTATCTGGAGGCGCGGTTTCACATCCGGGCACCGGAGAAGACCACCGAAGAATTTTTCGATGCGGCTGCGGGTTCGCCCGATCTGACGGCGGAGCACCGGGGGTTTTTGTTTCGGTTTTTGGAATTCTCCGATCAGGTCAAGTTTGCCCGACATCAACCGACACTGGAGCATGTGGACCAGGCCTTGGCGGCGGCGGAAAATTTTTTGCGGCAGACCGGTCAAGAGGAGCCTGCCCATGGTTGATTGGATTTTTCCCGGGTTGGAATTTCGCGATCCCCTGGCACTCCTTGTCGCGCCTTTGGCCCCCCTGGTGTTTTGGTTGGCCTGGCGTGTCCCCGGTTCGGTCATTATCTCCAGCCTGAATCTGGTGACGGCGGCCCCGGTGAGTGGGCGGGTACGCTGGATCGGTCTGCCAGGGGGATTGATGGCCCTGGCGGTGGTGGCTTTGGCGGTGGCTCTGGCGGGACCGCGCACCGGGGATGAAACCTCAAAGGTACGGCGCGAAGGGATTGCCATGGTCCTGGTAATCGACCGGTCGGGGTCCATGGACGCCCGCGATTTTGTCGATGGAGATTACAGTGTCAGCCGTTTGGATGTCTTGAAACAGGTCATCACCGAATTTGTCAAAGGGGGTGACATCGGCCCGGGCCGCCCCAATGATTTAATCGGGGTCGTCGCCTTCGGCACCTTTGCCGACAGTGTTTCCCCCTTGACGTTGGATCATGACAATCTTCTGACCATTCTGGATCAATTGCAGGTGGCGCGGGAACAATCGGAGGCCGCAACCGCCATTGGCGAGGGGTTGGGGTTGGCGGTGGAACGGTTGCGCATGTTGGAGGAAAACAACCCCATGGGGCGTATTCGTTCCAAGGTGGTCATTCTTCTCAGCGACGGGGTCAATAATGCCGGGGATGTGGAGCCTATGCACGCGGCGGAACTGGCTGCTTCCCACAACATCCAGGTGTATGCCATCGCCGCCGGAACCACCGGTTATGTCCCCATTCCCGTCCCCACCCTGGACGGCAAAACCCAATTGATGCGGCAACACATGGAGGTGGACGAGAAAATTCTCAGTGCCATCGCCAAGCGTACCGGCGGTCGTTTTTTTCATGCCGGCAACGCCGAGGAACTCGCCCGGACCTATCATGATATCGACCGGCTTGAAAAAAGCGAAATCAACGAAGTCCGTTATGTCCAATATCGGGAGCATTATTCTTTCTTTGTGGTGGTGGCCATGGTCCTGATGGCCGCTTCGGCCTTGTTGAACGCCACTTATTTGCGGAGGTTGCCATGAACGACCTTCATTTTGCCCAGCCCGGATGGGTTCATGGTCTTTGGGGGGTGCTGGTCTTGATGGTGGTGCTGTGGGTGTTGGAACGGCGTTCGGGCCATGTGTTGCTGCGTTTTATCGCCGCCGGACTCCAGGGAAGTCTGGTCCGGGGGATCCATCCGTTGCGTCGCTGGTTGCGTCTTGTTTTTCTTTTGGCATCCCTGGTTTGTCTGACCATCGCCCTGATGCGCCCCCAGTGGGGGGTTCATTGGGTCACCGCGCCAAGGAGTGGCGCGGAAATCATGGTTTGTCTGGATGTTTCCAAATCCATGCTGGCCGAGGATGTGGCCCCCAACCGTCTGGAGCGCGCCAAGGCGGAATTGCGTGATCTGTTGCCCTATCTCAGGGGTAGCCAACTGGGGCTGATCGTTTTTTCCGGGCGGGCCACCGTGCTTTCTCCATTGACCCCCGATTTTGGTTTTTTTCGCCTTGCCCTGGATCAGGCCGGGGTCCACAGCGTTTCCCGGGGAGGAACCCGTCTGGAGGAACCCATCCGCAAAGCTATTGCCGGTTTTGGCAGCGGGGGGGAACTTTCCCGTTCCATTCTCCTTATCACCGACGGTGAAGACCAGGATTCTTTTCCCCTGGAGGCGGCCAAGGAGGCGGCCAAACGGGGAATTCGCATCCTTGCCATCGGTTTTGGTGCCGAGGCGGGGAGCGAAATTGTCATGACCGATCACAAAACCGGGGTCCGTTCGGTACTCAAGGATCAGGCGGACAATGTGGTCAAAAGTCGCCTGGACGGCCATTTGTTGCGGGAAATCGCCTTGATTACCGAGGGGGCTTATATCCCGGCGGGGGTCGGGGTGTTGGACCTTAAAGCCATTTATGATCGCCACATCGCCGCCTTGACCAGGGGAATGGCCGACGGGACGCGACAAACCATTCAGAACGATGCCTTTCAGTGGGCCGTATTGCTGGGGTTGTTTTTTTTGCTGGCGGCGGTCCTCACCAATTTTCAGGTGCGGCAACAAGGGGTGTGGTTGTTGGTTTTGGGTATGTTGATCGTCCCGGGGGTGACCCGTGCGGGGGAGGGTCCGGGCACGGATGCAACGGCCAAGGAGGCGACACGCAAACCGCGTGAAGATTTTAATTTGGGCCTGGAAAACGTGGGGGAAAAAAAATTTGATGCGGCGCAATCCTTGTTGGTTTCGGCCAGGGATCGGGCGGGGACCGATGCGGAACTGAGGTTTCGGGCGACGTATGATTTGGGCTGGGTGGAAGCGGGACGCGCAGGGGCCAAACTTGAGGCCGATCCCAAGGAGGCTTTGGCGTGTCTCAATCGTGCCGCCGCCTGGTTTCGCGAGGCGGTTTCATTGCGCCCCGATCATGAGGAGAGTCGTTACAATCTGGAGGTGGTGTTGGGGAAGGCCATGGCGTTGGCCGATCGGCTGGCGGCCAGCTCCAAAGGGGACATTGCCGTCCGGTTGGAAGGGTTGGTGCAGGCGCAAAGGGGATTTTTGGAAGAGGTGGGCCGTGTGGTGGAAGGTCTGGATAAAAAGGCGGGGGAATCGGGAGAAATGGATCCTGGGGTGCGACAGGCGTTTCGGGATTTGTCGGCGCGGCAGTTGGAGATTGTTTCCCAGGGGGAAGAGTTGGGGGGGATGGC
>Ga0206226_1000015_pt1 | contig 12739 bp, 12 predicted proteins | sample MancosC3_FD_155478 | JGI IMG/M metagenome (GOLD analysis project Ga0206226, IMG submission 155478) | Subsurface sediment microbial communities from Mancos shale, Colorado, United States - Mancos C3 | ecosystem: Environmental > Terrestrial > Deep subsurface > Rock core/Sediment | place: USA...
TTGACGAGATTCCGAAAACTCACAGTGGCAAACTTCTTCGAAAGGTAATCCGTGCTAAAATGGCAAAATGATGTTATCACCGCCATGCGGCATTCTGGCTCGATCTTGAAGTCAAGGTTTGAGGAACGGTATTTGGTTCCATTGGGCCATCGAATGAAAGGTTTTAATGTTAAATCCCCCCATGAGCTTGTCCTTGAAGAGGATCTTATGGTGGAAAAGATTCTTGTGGAAGAATTGAGTGGGCTTTTTCCTGATTTTGGCATATACTCAGAAGAGATGCCTGACTTTTATCGGTTCAGAGATGATCCAAGGGCTAAATTTATTATTGACCCACTTGACGGTACCCATAATTATTATTTCGGTATTCCTGAATGGGGTATTTCTGTAACCCATGTGAGTCCTGAGTGCGTTCCCTTATCTAGTTTTATTTACCTTCCCGTACTGGATTTTATGGTTTTTTGTCTAGGGAATGGAATTTCGACCCGCATGGTCAGTCCTGTTTGTACCGTAGACACGTCTACATCTTCACGGATTACCCTCGGCGAAGCTCTGGTTGCCTACGACAATCAGTTCTATAAATTCGGCCCTGATGCGATTGAACGTTTCGAGCGTTTAACACGAAAAACATTCACGACAAGAATTACAGGATCGGCAGCATTTGATACTGTCATGGTGGCCCTCGGTAATTTTGATGCGAGAATCTGGAATAAAGTGGAACCGTATGATATCGCAGCTGCCATTCCCATAATCCGGGGATCTGGTGGGGTCGTTAGTGATTTCCAAGGCAACGATATCCAAAGTTTAGACGGTGGTCAGGTTGTCATTAGCTGCAATCATGATATATCCAGAGAACTTGCAGATGTGTTGAATCATGATTCCGTGTTTAGCGAGAAAAATTAACAGCCCAAATGCCTTCGGCCTGAATATATGCTGGATAGACTAAAAAAACATCATCTTGGGGTTGTCATTGAGGAGGATAAGATCCCGATACTGGAAAAGATGGCGGGAAGATCTTTTATCTTCGATGAACTCCAAGGGGTTCGTGTCCTTTTTGTAAAGGACCAGTTGCTTGGCCTTTACCAAGAATATATCCTTAGAGAGGGACGGGCGGTGAAATATCCACTTGGTTTCCACCATGTGTGCTACCAAGTGGATTCCATGGAGCATATGAATCAGATCCACGATTTTCTAACAAAAAAACACTTGGGATTCCGCTTAACTTTTCCAGAATCCTCTGGATCTCTGGAGTGTGGCATGATAACGTTTTACCAAATTCGAAATATTGGCATGGTTGAGTTTAATATACTTGCGTGAAAAATGACGCTATAAATATATAAAAAAAGTGTAAAGTCCCTGCAAGATTTTGGATTTGGCTGGGAAGTTCCAAAAATGTGGGATTGCGCGTTGTTAAACTTTTGTCAGATGTAAGTTTTATTTGGTCATATTAGTTAAAGGATAGTCGTGATTACGACAAATTCTCACTCACTTGCCCGTCACTTGATTGAAGATCTGGAGCTTAGAGATAGCGACCTGGTTTTTCTGTTTTCTGGAATTTGGGGACTTGGACGACTTGAAAATGGTTTGCAGGATATTACTAACGCCTTTAGAGCTGCCATTCCAAAGGGTGTTCTTTTTGTTCCCACGTTTTCATACAGCTGGTGCAATCAACAACCCTGGGATCACCAGAGGACTTCTTGCCCAGATATGGGAATTTATGCTGATAGTGTGTGGCGAGAGAAGGAGTTTGTGCGCAGCAATAATCCAAATTTTTCTGTTGCCGCTTTGCGTACTTCCCATAACGCCGATTTGGTTGACGCCATGTTGGACAATGACGATTCATGCTTTGGCGAACAATCTGTCTTTGGACGCATTGCGCATTACGGAGAAGAAAACCGGGCTTTCTTGTTGTTGCTTGGCGGCGCATTTAAGGATTGCCTGTTTCGTTGCACATTGATTCATTATGTGCAGCAAAAAATGATGGTACCCCATAGATATGAAAAAATATTCAGGGATCCAGAAGGGTCCGGTCGGGTAGTAACACAACTTGTTCGTTTCCTTGATCCTCAGGAGTATGAAATGATCAATGGAACGCCACCGACAACTGCGATGGGATTCCCGGTGAAAGAGGTTTTTAATCCTTTTGGTTTGGAATTGAAGAGGCAAAACAAACTTATCCAAAAACCTTTTGGTTTCTACGAGTCCAGGATGACTTCTGTTTCTGATTGTATTGATGTCTTTACAAGGGAGACGATAAAAAACCCGGCCTATTGTGTTGTTTCTGGAGATTGGTCATAAAATATTAATCTAATGCTTTATCAGGACAGGTGCGCCATCCAAAAATGGTGCGTTGGTTTGGTCGTCCGGAAAATTCTGGAGCCTCCAAATCTGGCTTCGTGGGACACCATGTAGGTTTTGTTTTCGTTCCGTCCACGTTCCTCTCTGTCCCTTGCTGTGCAGAAAAAAATTGCGGCACATTTGCTTGTTTCTGGAATTGCCAGAGACAAATTGCCTGTGCTCTACATTTTTCTCTACCAATGAGTTTATCATCCTCAATTGACGCTGTTCCAAAAGAGTAAGTATCCTCATCTGTGGCTTGGTGGTTAAATTTGCTGGATGGTTATCCTTATGTGTTCACTCATACCCAATATCAACGGGAAGTGCTATGTTTAAAGTATTGAATACTCTATCCAGAAGTTCCGAGAGAGAAACGAGGGACCACCTTCAATCCAAATTGGATCTAACTCCTATTCCTAAGGACGAACAGATTAAAAATCTTGGTTTATTTATGGACCGACAAACCTGGAGTCATTACCTGTTTCTGTTACATATCTACAAGGAAATGTTGCCAGTTCATGGAAATATCATGGAATTTGGAGTGCGTTGGGGGCGGAATATGGCGGCATTTTCTGCATTTCGAGGTGTGTTTGAACCGTTTAACTATACACGTAAAATTATTGGGTTTGATACGTTTTCTGGTTTTCCCAGCGTTCATGAAAAAGATGGATCAAACAATGTGATAAGCAATGGTGCCTATGGGGTTACGGAGGGCTATGAAAACGAACTTGCCGACATTCTTATGCTACAGGAGGCCCAAAGTCCGATCGCTCATTTGCAAAAATTTGAATTGGTCAAAGGAGATGTTACACAAACTCTTGATGTCTTTCTTGACAAACACCCGGAAACTTTAGTAGCACTTGCCTACTTTGACCTGGATATTTATGAACCAACACGCCACTGCTTGAAACGAATCCTACCTTTGATGCCCAAAGGAGCTGTGATTGGGTTTGACGAGTTGAATGATCCCAATTTTCCGGGAGAAAGCATCGCTGTGAAGGAAATCATGAATATACGGGAGAGTCGTTTGCAGCGCCTCCCCTTTGCCCCAAGAACCTCATTCATGGTGCTTGAATAAAAATCCATGGAATTCCGGAGACACAACACCAAATTATTGCGGGGGAATTCCGGAAACTACGTATCCATTTCGCTCAAGCTGAATAAAGTTAACTGTTTGAAATAAAACAAGGATGCTTGCTTGCAGCAAGAGGCAAAAATTTACAGCAATATCAACATTTCACTTGAGCGAAGTAGATACGTATTTCTGTCTCGGGATGCCGTTTACACTCCCAGAAATCAAAGCAGCTTCACCAGTGCCGCCACGATCACCACCGATGCGGCCATCATGCCGCCAAGGCGCAGGGTCAGATTGTGCGTAAGACGCAACTCCATTTCCCTCATCTTGGCCTGTAAGCTGGCATCAAGTTCCTTCATGTCGCGCTTGAGTCCGGTTTCCATTTCCTTCATCTTGGCTTGTAAGCCGGCATCAAGTTCCTTCATGTCGCGCTTGAGTCCGGTTTCCATTTCCTTCATCTTGGCTTGTAAGCCGGCATCAAGTTCCTTCATGTCGCGCTTGAGTCCGGTTTCCATTTCCTTCATCTTGGCTTGTAAGCCGGCATCAAGTTCCTTCATGTCGCGCTTGAGTCCGGTTTCCATTTCTTTCATGTCGCGCCTTACGACTTCAATGTCCAACTTGGTTGCCAGCCGCTCTTCCATCAACTCAACGATGGTCTCAGCCTGAACTTCTGCCTGGGCTTCGGTGAATCCGACAGCTTTCAATCTTTTGGCATACGCCAACGTGTCAAACGTCATGGCTGTGTTCACGGGGAGATCTCCTTCCAAGAGTACATTCAATCACAGCGTACCACGAGCATCCAGCGAACGACAGACAAAATGCTGCCCATGTTAAGGGCAACCGACAACCCTCGAAACGATCAAGCGTGTGCTCAAAGCGACTTTGGAATTTCGGGAATTCCGAAAAATTTAGTCGGGTGTCCCCGAAATTGCGGAATTCTTTAAAAACGGCGCATTGTGATAATAAATATTATACTAGATAATTTAAAAACTTAAGCGGCATTTTGACCTTTTGACAGATAGCACGCTACCTGCTAGATTGCCAGAATCTGGGTCGGCTAAAAGTTTGGGATAAATGGGGTGGTTCGTGTTTCGACAATTAACTTTTATTTTAATGCCTATTTTTTCGCCTTTACAGCAGATGTATCGCATTCTTTTGACACAAGTGCGAGTCTGCTGGTGTTTTTGTAGATCAATTAAAAATAAGGTTTCTGGAAAGAAATTACGGGTATTGTAAGTATTCTGGCCTTGTTATGTTGATGAATTGTACTAATAAGGCAAAAAGCGTTCACGTTACAATTCAGGTTTAGATGCTAATGAATTTAAAATTGTTGATTCTAGTATATATTCTGACATGGCACCATACACTTTTAGAAAACTTTCCGAGACCGGCGAATTTAAATGTAACCTGACACTGCCGCACCTTCCACTTTCCTTCCCCGTACACTTTGAGAACGGTTACATAAATATCTGTTACAGAGGATGTTGTCCCAGAAATTCGGTCACCGCAGCAAAAGCCTGGGATGGGACGTTCCAGGGAATTGAAATCAACCCCGACTCACGTTTAAGCCAGGTGATTTGACGTTTGGCATAACGTCGGCTTTCACGTTTAGCCCATTCGACCGCCTGCTCCAGGGAGCAATGCCCGTCGAAAAAAGCAAACAATTGCCGATAACCCACCGCTTTCATGGCCGGATGATCACGGTCATGCCCCGCCTGCCACACATTTTGAACCTCGTCCAATAATCCTTGGGCAAGCATGTGATCAAAACGACTGTCGATCCGTTGATAGAGCAAATCCCGAGGCCATTGGCAGGCCAGTTTGAGTATCGTCAAGGGAGGGGGCGGCGGCTGTCGTTGCTGCCAAAGACTCAGGGGAATGCCGGTGGCGATGGCAACAGACAACCCTTGGCTGATACGTTGGGAATCGTTGGCCGGGATGCGTCCAGCCAGGTCGGGATCGTAACCCTGGAGACGTTCGTGGAGCACCGGCCATCCCAACCGCTGACCTTCCCGACGAATGGCATCCCGAATGACACGATCAACAGGCGGCATGCAGGCAAGGCCCTGTTCCACGGCGCGAAAATACAAACCACTGCCACCAACAAACAACGGCACCACGCGGCGGGAATGGCAATCATTCACGACCGCCCAGGCCTCTTCACGGTAACGGTCAGCGGAATAAATTTCAGGGAGACCGACCCGATCCAACAAATGGTGCCGAACCTGGTTTTGTTCTTCCTGAGTCGGTTTGGCAGCACCAACATTGAAATGACGATACACCTGAACAGAATCGGCGTTGACGATCTCCAAGGCATGCTTTTTCGCAAGCGTCATTCCCAGGGCACTCTTTCCCGATGCCGTAGGACCCATGAGAAAAATAACGGGACCACAAGGTGGCACAACCGTCATGGCGAAACCCCGATGATGGGCCAACAACCCCCTTTGCCAACCTTGGGGATGGGGGTATACGATGGGTTGCGCCGGGAATAAAGGTTGGTGTCTGCCGGACAAACCACACGATAACCCACGAATAAATAGGCTGCCATCATGTTGCTGAAGGATAAAATTACCCTGGTGACAGGGGCCGGATCGGGCATCGGTCGTGCCGTAGCAAACCTTTTTGCCAGCGAAGGGGCTTGGGTGATTCTCCTGGGACGAACCCAGGCCAAACTGGAGGAAACCTCAGACCAGATCAACGCTGCGGGAGGTCGGGCGGTGATTGCCCCTTTGGATTTGGAAAACGGTCTGGATCGAATCCCGGAATTGGCACGGGCACTCCACGAACGTTTCGGGCACCTGGACGTATTGGTCAATAATGCGGGCATTCTGGGAACCCTGACACCCTTGGAAAATTATGAAAGCATCCTTTGGGAACAGGTGTTTCGCATCAACGTGACGGCACCGTTTTTTTTAACCCGGGAATTGATGCCCCTGTTGAAAAAAAGCCCGGAGGCTTCCGTCATCAACTGCTCTTCGAGTGTGGCTTTCAAAGGCCGGGCTTTTTGGGGGGCTTATGCAGCGACAAAAGCGGCACTGGTCAACATGACCGAAACCTGGGCAGGAGAGTTTTCCAAGCGCGGTGTCCGTTTCAACACCGTCAACCCCGGGGCCACCGCTACCGCCATGCGCGCCCAGGCCTATCCAGGGGAAGACCCGGCAACCTTGCCTGCTCCCCAACAAGTAGCTCGTGTCTTTTTATATCTCGCTTCCCATTTTTCCACCGATGTGCGCGGCCAACACCTCAACGCCCGAGATTGGCTGACGTGGCACCTGCAATAGCGACCCCCCTTTGGACACCATGCCCTTCGGGCATGAATCAAAACCTTGGGGGTTTAGCCCCCAAACCCCCATAGGCAATGAAGCTTTTTGTTTAAATTCAAAAACAAAACCTTGGAGGCTCCGCCTCCAAACCTCCGCCGGGGGGGATGATCCCCCCCGGACCCCCGCAATAATTTTTGGCAAACTTTATTATTACCGCAACGGTCTGGAGGCGACAGGTGGTTTGACGTTGAAAATTTGCGTCATCATAGCCACACTTTCCGTCATGGAACACCCTTGCCGCACCGATTGTTTTAAAAAGGTACGGATCGGTTCAATCAACTGAATGGATCGGTCAATACGGGGGTTGCTGCCGGCAACGTAGGCCCCGATATTAATCATGTCCTCGGCACGGACGTAGGAGGCCAGGGCTTCACGCAATTGTGCCGCCCACCGGGCCTGTTCGTCATCCACCAAATCCACCATGAGACGCGAAATGGAAGCGAGAATATCCAGAGCGGGATAGTGATTGGCAGCAGCCAAATCGCGGGAAAGGACAAAATGGCCGTCGAGAATACCACGCACGGCATCGACAATGGGATCCTGGAGGTCATCCCCTTCCATCAACACCGTGTACAAACCCGTGATACTGCCACTCCCCTGATCACGGCCAGCCCGTTCCAACAACTTTGGCAGCAGCATGAAAGTGGACGGGGGATAGCCACGACTGGTGGGAGGTTCCCCCCTGGCCAAACCGACTTCCCGTTGGGCCATGGCAAAACGGGTCACGGAATCCATCAACAGCAACACATGTTTTTCCTTGGCGCGAAAATATTCCGCAATGGCCGTGGCCAGAAAAGCCGCCCGCAACCGGAGCAGTGGCGGTTGGTCCGAAGTCGCAACAACAACCACCGACCGTGACATCCCTTCCGGCCCCAAATCCTTTTCCAAAAATTCCACCACCTCCCGTCCCCGTTCGCCAACCAAGCCGATCACATTGACATCGGCCTCGGTATAGCGAGCCATCATGCCAAGCAATGTACTTTTCCCAACCCCGGAACCGGAAAAAATGCCGATGCGCTGCCCCCGTCCCAAAGTCAAAAGGGCGTTGATGGCACGAATGCCGATGTCCAGGGGTTCTTCAATGCGACGGCGTTGCATGGGGTTGATGGGATCGGAATACAACGGCATACGCTCATGGGTATGGATGGGTGGACCATTATCGATAGGCTGGCCCAAAGGCCCAAGCACCCGACCCAGCAATTCCGGGCCGACCCCAACCATTTCCGAGCGGTTTTCGGAGACAACCACGCTGCCGGGATGAATCCCCTTGAGCGAACCCAGGGGCATGAGCAACAAAGCATTATTGCGAAATCCCACAACCTCCGCCTTGACCGGCTCCGTATCCCCTTCGGGAATGACCTCACACAAATCGCCAATGGAAGCAGCGGGGCCGGTGCTTTCAATAAGGAGTCCCACAACCTGGGAAACTCGACCGACACGGCGAAACCCCAACACCGTTTTGGCACTGTCGCGATATTCTTCCCAGGGAAGTTGAACAGAACCGTTCATGGAATTTTCTCGTCGAACGCGCCAAACGCATCCATGTCAGGGGTCTCTGCCCCTTCTGGAAGCGGCGCGTCCGAGTCAATGCTGCGATCCTGTTCAAACCGGGCCGCTTCCGCCATGGTTTGCAGCCCCTGGATGGCAAGGGGAGGACGTTCCTGCTCCAAAGACATGATAGCCCGACTGGCAGCGGCGTCGGCGATGGCACGATCTGGACCTGCCGTCAGTCGTTCCTGTAAAAACTGGCGAATTTGAACTTCAACCTCCAATAATTGTTCTTCGATCAAATCTTCCAACCCGCCGAAATCGCTATCCATGACCACCGAACCCGGTTTAACCTTGGGATCAGGTTCAAGAGTAAGACCATGCAACTCACTGCAATCCTTTACAATTTCATAAACTTCAGGGGCTATACGCAGCACAATGGCACGCCGACCCGCCGCATGCTTGAGAACCCGTTGTATCCGGTGAATGATTTTTTCCGGATGCACACTCAGTTCGTGCGCCAACAATTCGCGCGTCAAAATCAGGCAGGTCTCAACAAGAAACCTTTCGGAAGCGGCAAAAATCCGTTCGGGCAAACCATCCAGTTCCCTGAGCAGATTTTCCAACTGCGGCAAGATACGATGGATCTCCTGCTGCATTTTTTGCTCGCCAATCTCCAGGCCCGCTTGTTCCGCTTCGGCATACACCTTTTGATACAGCTCGCGTTCCATCTCCTCCATGCGCCGACGCTGGATTTCTTCTGGAGGAACGGGAGGGATTTCCACTTCCCGTCGGGTCACGGGAAGGCGACCGTTGGGCATGTAACGCACGAAGGTTTCTCCGGCGTCGGCCTGATTTACCTGCTGGGCCAGAAGATCGGTATACAACAACCGGTGCAAAATATCGCCCTGGCTCTCCTCTTTCCGGATCACGCCGCCACCCGATGAAACCATGATCAACCTCCCATCCACACCAACAAAACCGAATTACAGAACCACGTCGTCGGAACCTTTGCCCATGATGACGATGGCACCCTCGGATTCCAGCTTTCTGGCAATCTTGAGAATTCCCTGTTGCGCCGCTTCCACGTCGGAAACCTTGACCGGCCCCATCATCTCCAAATCCTCGCGCAACATTTCCGCCGCCCGCTCCGACATGTTGAGGAAAAATTTCTCTTTGAGGCGATCGTCGGCCCCTTTGAGGGCAGACAACAATTCGTCGTTGGAAATTTCCCTGAGCAACGTCTGGAAACTCTTGTCGTCCATGAGCAGCAAATCTTCAAACAGGAACATCTCCTTGCGAACTTCCTCAGCCAATGGATTATCTTCTTCGTCCAAATAGGCCAGAAGCTTGTCAGAAATTTCCCGGCTCATCATGTTGAGCAATTCGGCCACCTTCTTGACACCACCACCACCTTCCTGGGCATAGCCGCTGCGTGTCGCCCCCAAAGCATTAAGCTCGGTAAGCAACGATTCTTCGATGTCCACCAGGGCACCGGGTGGCAGATTGCTCAACCGGGCCATGCGATAGATGACCTCCTGTTGGGTATCGTGCGCCAGAAAATCGATGATGAAAGAAGCCTGTTCAAGTTGCAGTTGGGACAAAATCAAGGCAATGCTTTGCGGATGCTCGTTGGCCAAAAAGGTTGCCACCAATGTGGGTTCCATGCCATTGAGAATTTCCCAGGGGGTGTTCTTAGGCCCTTGTTGCAATTCCTTGAGCAGCTGCCGCCCTTTTTCCTTGCCCAGGGCTTTCATCACCAAATCCTTGACCTTGCCCATGCCACCGCGAACATCGAACTGTTGCAGCTCAAACTTGTCGAGAAACTCCTGGCGCACCGCCTGAACCACCTCCTGAGGCATAACCCCCATGCGGGCAATGGTACGGGATATTTCCCGAATTTCATCTTCCTGCAAACCCTCCATGATCTTTTTGGAATCGGGATCGGGAAGGGACAGCAGAAAGACGGCGGCCTTTTCCTTTCCGCTCAAGCGAAAACGGCGCGTATTGGTTTTTTTAACATCGGATGCCGTTCCCGGCCAAACCTGTGTCTCACCCATGACGAATCTCTGCCTTTTTCGATAGTGTTCCGCAATTTTTTTTCAGCACGGATGGAAGTTGGTGACCAAACCCCATCCCCTGCCCTCAGGCGTTCAGGTATCCAAAGCCAGCCAGGAGCGAATGATTTCCCTGGCATCTTCGACATGTTCGCCAATCATTTGCGAAGTCAGTTTGATGTTGCGGTCAGGGACACGCATGCGTATGGGTTGCTCTGTAGGCAGCGTGCCAATACCCTCAGCCAACAATTGCTCTTCCAGTTCAGCTACCGCAGCAGGGACGCCACTGGTGTCGGCAGTCATTTCGTTCTCCAAAAGCTTTTGCACCATGGGCCTCAGGACAATAAAGAGCACCAGAAGAATGACCAGAACCAAGGCCACCTGCATCCAGAAAGCCGGCGTCTTCCAGAAAGGAATGCCTTCTTCTTCGGAGGATACCAGTGGGGCAAACGGAGTTTCGGAAACTTCGATGGTATCATTGCGATCCGTACGGAAACCCACAGCCTGTTCCACGATCTTTTTCAGGCTGTTTAATTCTTCCTCGGTACGTTTGACATATTGCAGCGGGCCATCGCCTTTTTCCGGTTTTTCCATTTTGGCATCCACCAGAACGGCAACGGAGAGGCGTTTGATGGTACCCACCGGCAAAACAGTTTTCTCAACTTTTTTGGAGATCTCATAGTTGATGGTCTCACGCTCGACGCTTCGAGCCTGATTGGATCCGCTGGCACCCGATCCAGGACGATCATTGGCATCATTGGGCCGGACACCGGGCGTACCACCAACACCAAATTCTCCCTTGCTGTTTTCGGTGGAAGTTTGTTCACTCCGGGCAACTTGACCATCGGGATTGAAAATTTCTTCCTGACGCTCCACACGGGAAAGATCCAGATCGGCGGTGATGCGGACAATGCTACGACTGACACCACTGGCATTGATACCGATGATTTTGTCAAGCATGGCCTGAGCGCGATTTTCCAGGGATTTTTCCACCTGTTTTTGCATATCCATGGTTTCATCGGTCCCCATACGGCCATCCGCAGGCATTTCCCTCCCTCCGGCAACAAGGTTGCCCTTGTGATCCAAAAGGGTGACCTGGGATTCATCCAACCCCTCGACAGCGGCGGCGACCAGATGGACAATCCCCTCGGCCTGTTTGGCACTGAGGGGGCGAACCAGTTCCATGACCACCGATGCCGTTGCCGGACGTTCCTCGGTGACAAACAGTGATTGTTTGGGCATGACCAGATGGACGCGGGCCTTGCTAACCGCTTCAATGCTCTCGATGGTCCGAGCCAATTCCCCCTGGAGTGCCCGTTGATAATTCATTCTTTGCATAAAATCGGTCATTCCCACCAAGTTGCCCTGGTCGAAAATTTCAAAACCGGCACCCGTTCCCTTCTTCGGCAATCCCAAAGTGGCCATCTCCAGGCGAAGATCGTAGACCCGGTCGGCAGGAACTTCGATGGAGGTTCCTCCCAAACCAAGCTGGTAGGGTACATTCATCTTGACCAACTGTTCGACCACCCGCCCCGCTTCCGCCTCCGGCAGGCTGGAAAAAAGCACTTTGTAGGATGGTCGAGTGGAAAACCAGATAACCGCTGTCAATGCGATGACAGTGGCGATGACCGCCACGATCAGGCCATTGCGCCCTCCCAAGGGAAGGTTTTCAAGAAACCGCGTAAAAGCTTCCGCCGGGCTTTCGTTCTTTCCAGAATTCGTGGATGCGGAGATCGCGGATTCAGCCATGGTCTGTCCTCTTGTTGATCTTTTGGATAGTCTGAACCAAAATCAATTCTGGCCGGTCGTGGTCATGATAAAATTGTCGATCACCCGTCAAGCCGGCATGCTCATCACTTCACGGTAAACATCAAGGGCCTTGTTACGCACCTGGAGCAACAATTTTAAATGCAGCTCCGCCTCGGATCCGGCAATCTGGGCTTCGTGAATGCTGACCCCGGAATTGCCCAACAGAGCGCGCTCCCCCAGATCCTTGGCCCGTTTTTCCATGCGGTCGGTCTCTTTGATCTGTTTGCTCAGGAGCACTGAAAACTCTTCCCAGGGATCCCCATTCTCAGTCCCTGCGGCGGACAGGGTGGTCATGCTGGGCATGGTCAGATTGCCGATGGATTGAATGGTCATGGTTTAAATGTATCCTTTATTTGCCAATTTCCAGGGCTTTCATGGCCATGGCCTTGGAGGCGTTGAGTACCGTCACATTGGATTCGTAGGACCGGCTGGCCGACATCATGTTGACCATTTCCGTCACCATGTCGATGTTGGGCATGGCCACATAACCATCGGCGTTGGCATCGGGATGATTGGGATCGTACTGCATGCGTGGCGGTCGTTCATCCACGTTGACCCGTTCCACGGAAACTCCGGTGGATCCCGCAATCTCTTCGATGCTCAACATTTCTTTGAAAGGTTTGGCGGCGAATATGGGATCCTTGCGTTTGAAA
>Ga0206226_1000016_pt1 | contig 12598 bp, 5 predicted proteins | sample MancosC3_FD_155478 | JGI IMG/M metagenome (GOLD analysis project Ga0206226, IMG submission 155478) | Subsurface sediment microbial communities from Mancos shale, Colorado, United States - Mancos C3 | ecosystem: Environmental > Terrestrial > Deep subsurface > Rock core/Sediment | place: USA...
TCATCACCAGGCTCGCAAACTGGCCATCGTTGACGCTGAACTGAACCTGACGCGTCGAAGCGGTGGGGGTATTGCCGCCATCGTTGACATAACGCACCGATTGCAAAGCCGTCTGATAGTCGGCAACCGTTTCTGGACCCGACAAGGTCAAAATCCCGGTCACCCCATCCCAACTGCCGGAGATGCCTGGTTGATTGACGAAAACAAGCCGATCCTCGCCTGTGACATAATTGCCGGAAATGACAACACTGGCACTTTGCAACATGGCGTTGTCGGGGTCGGAAACCGTCAGGCTGGCATCGATCAGGGCAGCGGCGTCATTTTCCTGATAATTGAGGGTGGCCCCCCCGGTCATCACCGGGCGATCATTGACCGCCACCACGGTAATGGTGGATTGACTGGCGGGGCTGGTCTCAAGGGTGTCGGTGGCACGCCATGCCAGGGTACGCACCCCCGCCGTCGGATTGTCTCCCGCCACGTTGTTATAGATCACGTTGTGCAAAGCGGTCTCATAGTCGGCCATACTGGCCACGCCACTCAAGGTGAGTATCCCGGTACCGGCATCCCAAACACCGGTGATGGTGGCGGTATTGGTGAAACCAAGCACATCCTCACCCAAACCATACCCGGCGACAATCGCCACCTGTGCCCCCGTCAGGTTGACGCCATCGGCATCGGCAATCGTCAAAAGGGTATCGGCGTAGACATTACTGTCACCCTCATTGAACATCGCGCCCCACCCGGCAGTCACCACCAGGGGATCGTTGACGGGCGTCACCGTGAAGACGAAGGGGGTTTCGGGATAGCTCCCCCCCTGGCCATCGCTCACATTGAACCGGAAACCATCGGTCAGGGTGTTGCTGCCATCATGAATGTAGTCCACCTTGGAAGCGGCCAGATCGGCTTGAGTGAATGTTTGCCCCACACTCAACACCGTCCCGTTGAGACGCAACTGGCCATGTGTCGGAATGGCGGCAAGAGTGTAGACAATGGCATTGCTGGCCGATTCGGCATCGGTCATGGTCAGGGTGGCCGCCGACACCACCCCACTCCCCCCTTCCGCCACGGTCAATCCGGTATTAACGGCCAACTGGGGAGTATCGTTGACCCCCGCCACAGTGACCGCAACCGATTGATTCAACAGAAAACCGCCAACCCCATCCATGACGGTCAGCACAAAAGGATCACTGGTGCTTTCGCCTCCATCGTGGGTGTACACGACCCGATGGTTGTCAATATCGTCCTGACTAAAAATCCCCCCGGCGGGAAGTGCGGCACCACTCAAGGATAAGGTACCGTGGGCCGGAGCCGTGGCAAGGATAAAGTTCACCTGGGTAGCCGCTTGCTCCGCATCCTGCGCCTTGAGCATCAGGTTGGTAAGAGTCACCTGCCCACCTTCGCCAAGGCTCAACCCCGTATTGGTCGTCATTGTGGGATCGTCATTGACGGCGGTCACAGTGATGTTCACCGAAGCAATGCCCGTTCTCGCATCACCGGTACTCAACGAATAGGAAAAACTGTCCACACCATTGAAATTGGCGTCGGGAACGTAAGTGAACTGACCCCCGCCCAGATAGGTCAAGGTACCAAAGGCGGTTGGACTAAAACTGGAGATGGAAAACGCCGGATTCAACCCACCGTTAAGGAGATAATCGGGATCGACATCGTTGAGCATCAGATTGCCTGTCGTCACCGACCCGTCCTCTAAAACACTCACCGAATCATCCGCAGGGACCAAAGCGTCCGGCACGGGAGCGACCACAATGCTGACAGTGGCCGTCGCACTTTCACCACGGGAATTGACCACGGTATAGGTAAACTGATCCAGGCCGTTATAGAGGGCCACGGGGGTGTAGACCAGCGTTTGGCCAACTTGGCCCAGTGCCCCATGCGAGGGCATGGTAAAGCTGGAAAAAGTCAATACGCCCCCATCGGGATCGGTGTCGTTGAGCAATAATTGGGTCGCCATATCGAGGGTGATGGCAGTGCTCTCATTGGTGGTAAAACCGTCGGCACCGACATTGGGCAAATCGTTCACCGGTTGCACGGTGATGGCCACGCTACCCGCCGTCACCCTGGCCCCACCCGCCCCAGAAGCACCGCCATCGTTGACTGCCAGGGTTAATTGATCCGCACCATTATAGTTGGCCTGTCCCCGATAGATGATATGGGCCAGAGCGGCGTTCAAATTGGCGGAAGTCCCAGACACAGTCCAGGTTGCCGTTCCATTGCTGCCGTTGGTAAACGTCAAACCCACCGTGGACGACAAAGTGATTATCCCTTGATTGACCGACGCCGTCACCTGGGCATTGGCACCACCAAGGTCGGCATCGGTAAAGCTGACGCCGGTAATGTCATAATCCTGATCTTCGTTGGCCGTCCGGGCACCGGGCAAAGTCCAGACCGGGGCATCGTTAACCGCCGTGATGTTGATGGTCGCGGCGGTCGTTGCCACCGATCCCCCCTGGGCATCGTTGATATGAAAATTAAAACTGTCATTGGTGGTTTCGCTGCCATTGTGGCGATAAACCAGACGACCGGCGTCCACATCGGCCTGGGTAAACTGTCCCCCCAACCCCAAAGCGACGCCGTTGAAAAGCAAACTCCCCTGCCCAGGCAAGGCATCCAGGGTATAAGTCAGGGCACTGGCATTGCCGTCGGTATCGGTAGCGGCCAGGTGACCATTGCCCAGCGTCACATCACCCCCTTCAGCAACCGTCACCACCCCCTGAACCAGAACCGGATTGTCATTGGCCGCAATGACCGCCAACTGGAAGGTGGTCGCCAACAAAGAACCTCCCACTCCATCGGCGGCGGTAAAGCTGAAACTGTCGGTCAAGGTTTCCGTACCGTCATGGAAATAAACCAGCCGGCTTTGATCCAGGTCATCCTGGGTCCAGGTCTGACCCGCCACCAAAGCGACCCCGTTCAACTTCAAGCTGCCATGCACCGGGACGTTAACTAGGGTCAGGGTCACCTGGGCCGCCGGCTGTTCCGCATCGGTCAACCGCAAAAAAACAGGGGTGATCGTGACCGAGCCTCCCTCAACCACGGCGGCACCGGTATTGACCGCAACGACAGGGGGATCGTTGACATTGTTGACGGTCATGGTCACCGTCCCCACGTCGATGCGAGCATCCCCGGCATTGAGGGTGTAAGTAAAAGAATCGACACCCGCAAAGTCAACGTCCGGGGTATAAGTAAACTGACCAGCTCCCAGATAGACCACCTGGCCATGGGCAGGGTTGGTAAACCCGATGGCATCGAGCAGGGGGTTGAGGCCATCGGGAAGAAAATCGGGATCCCGATCATTACCCAGGACCGATATGTTGACCGCAATTTCTTCGGTCGTCGTCGCAGTATCATTGGCCGCCTGGAGGCTGTCAGGGATCGGATTGACAACCATGGTGACCACCCCCTGGTCGGTATTGCCATGACCATCACTCACGGTATAGGTAAAGGTATCGATCCCGTGATAGTTGCTGCTCGAAAGATAAGTCAGACTGCCATCGCCATTGTCCACCAACGAACCATGGGAAGGATTGGTAAAGGACACCAACTGCAAGGCATCCCCATCGACATCCACATCGTTGAACAGCAATTCGGTTGCAATTGTTATAACCTCTGGTATGTCCTCCAAGGCCATTTCTGTGTCCACCCCCACCACGGGGGCATCCTGGACCGGGATAACCGTAATTCCAAGGGAAACTGCGGTCGATTTGGCTCCACCACTGCCCGTCCCCCCCAGATCATTGGCCACGATGGCCAAACTGTCGGCACCGAAATAATTGGCGTTGGGTTGATAGGTCAAACCATTCAAGGCGTTGTTGACAGCGGCGACCGTCCCGGAAAAAGTCATGGTGGCACTGCCATTGGCCCCGACACTAAAGCTTAAACCCGCCGTCATCGCCAGATTAATGATGCCATTGTTCACCGCCAGGGCCAGTTGAATATTTCCCGCCCCCACATCGACATCGGTTACCAAAATGCCCGTCAAAGTCAAACTTTGATCTTCGTTGACCGTTCCGGGGCCGGGCAGAGTCACTACCGGGGCATCATTGACGGCGGTGACGTTGACATTGGCCGTTACCGCAACACTGGCAAGGGCACCATCGTAGGTGCTGAACTGAACCTGACGGGTGGAGGACTGGGGGGTATCACCGTTGTCATTGATATAGCGGACCGAACGAAGTGCCGTTTGATAATTGGCGGCCAGGGAGGGACCCGACAAGGTCAACACCCCTGTCACCCCATCCCAACTGCCGGAAATCCCCAACTGGTTGACAAATACCAGCCGATCCTCCCCCGCGACAAAATTGCTGGCAATGGTTACGGTCGCACTTTGCAGGGTGGTGTTGTCGGCATCGGTTACGGTCAAAGTGGAATCAACGATGGCCGCAGCATCGTTTTCGTTGTAGTTGAGGGTGGCGGAAGCGGTCATCACCGGGCGATCATTGACCGCAACCACGGTGATGGTGGATGTGCTGGCGGGACTGGTCCCCAAGGCAGAAGTCGCGGTCCAGGACAGGGTGCGTGCCCCGGCGGTGGGATTGTCCCCCCCTGCATTGTTGTAGGTGATGCTTTGCAAGGCGGCTTGATAATTGGCGGTGGTGGTGGTCCCCGTCAGGGAAAGAACCCCGGTACCGGCATTCCATGTCCCGGTGATGGCTCCGGTATTGACAAAACCAAGCACATCCTGACCTGTAACAAAGCCGGAAGTGATGGACACCTGCGCCCCCGTCAGGTTGCCACCATCGTCATTGAGCACCGTCAAACCACCATCGGCCGCAGTGGCCGCATTGCCTTCGGTAAACACCAAGGCCCCCCCAGCGGTCACCGCAAGGGGATCAAAAACGTTATAGACGGTAATGGCGACGGTTCCAGAGGCCGTCCCCCCGGTACTGTCGGTCACACCAATCGTCAAGCTGTCGGCACCATAGAAATTGGAGTTGCCCCGATAAATCACAGCATTCGTCCCCGCCAGGGTGGCGTTCAACTGTGCCAGAGTTCCGACCAAGGTCACCGTTGCACCGCCGTTGCCCGTGACACCGGCGGCACCAATACCACCAGCAACAGCGGTATCCACCGTCAGGGTGCCTTGGGCAACCGCCAGTGTAACCGTCGTACTGCCTGTGGAATCGACATCGGTGATCGACAGCGCAGGAATGGCAATATCCTTCTCTTCAAATCCCCGAACGGCATCGGCGGTCGTCACCCAGGCGGCACCGGAAATGGTACCGTTATCGGCAACACCCGCATTGTCGTTGGCTACGGCACCGGCCCCCTCATGCAAAGGCCAATACCCGGTCAGACCAGCCTCGACACCCGTCAGAGTGCGACTCATGTTGTCCACAATGTTGGCCTGTGACCGTACTGTATCCCAAACCCGTACATCGGCAAGACTGCCGGTCATGTCATAGGAAAGGGCAGCGCGGCACCCCAGAACAAACCCGGTCATCGCATCCTGAATACCGGGCTGGCTGGCCTGTTTTTCCAGTATTCCATTGACATAAACCTTCACGTCGGTTCCATCAAAAGAAAATGCCAGGTGATACCACTGCCCGTTATTCCAAGAGGCAGTCGTCGTTGTCGCAGTCTCATAGTTGGTGCCGGTTATCCGGGTAGCGATCTCGATTTTACCATTGCCAAACTTATTGAAAACGATCTCTGGTCTTTTCGTACCACTATCGCCGGCAAACAAGGTCTGCCGTGGACTGGCACTGGTAAGATTCATCCCCGGCTTCCACCACATCTCGATGGTGTATGCGTTGCGGGGAATCACAAAAGATGGTGCTCTTACGATATCATTATTGCCGTCAAAGGTTAATTCATTCCCGGTGCCGATAGTCAGTTGGGGTGCATCGATCACTTCAGTGACTGTCAACGACGCCGTGTCGGTCGTGGTACTGAAGGCGGTCGCACCACCATTGCTGGAAACATCCACCTTGGTTCCCGTCGCGCCACTGGTTTGGTCCCAGGCCCGGTAGGTCAATCCCACACTCTCCCCATGCAATCCGTCGGGGACATAGCGAACCTTGTCGGAATCCCGCAGCAACAGCGCCGAAGTGCCGGAAACCGCCCCCATGGCTATCCAACCACCACCGGTATCGTATTGCCAGGTACCATAACCGCTGTTCAAAGCGGTAATGGCAATCCCTTCGACGGGAGCGGGAGACGTGTCCACATCGGTAATGGAAGCCCCCGCAAATGATGCGACGGTTTGACCGGCGTTGGCAGTGGCATTTTCGTCAATCGTCGTCAAAACCGGAGCCGCTGCGGTCAATACCGGGGCATCCTGGACCGGTTTCATGGTGATGGAAACCGTCGCGGAACCGGAATCGAGGGCAGAACTGTCGGTGACGGTAAAGTTCCAAGTCACGGTACCGTCAAAATCAGCCACGGGAACAAACTTGACCTGTCTTAGAGCATCACTGGCGGTGGTAATCTGGGCACCTGCCGCCAACGGTGTGGTCAAATCGGTGGGCAAATACAATTTTCCCTGGGTTACGGCGTTGGGTATGGAGGTCAAAGTCGCCTTGGTGATGGCATGGCCATCGGCGTCCGATCCCCCCAATGAAACAGTAACACCGGCACTCCCTTCCGTGGGCCGGGTGATCCATACCGGTTCCCCAGCAGGCAAGAGAGGGGCATTGATGCCGCTTTTGGTATCGTCCGCCGTGGCATCGGCAGGATCGGTGACGCCATCATTCAATGGATAATAGCCGGTTAATCCTGCCTCGGCCCCAGTCAAGGATGCCGTCGTCATGTCGTTACGCACCCAAGAAACGGCCGTCGCAGCCGTCGTACTCAAACCGGTGTTCCAGATTCGCACCTCAGCAATCGAGCCCGGAAAGGCGTTTACGGCCGAATCGTTATAGGAACCAATGGATACCGTACTGTTGAGGGTTGCTGCGGATAGAAAACTGATCGCCGCAGGATTATATGCCGTGATTCTTTGACCATCGAGATAAACATTTCCGGTCCCACCAACCCGCCAAGTAAGGACTGCATGGTGCCATTGCCCCGACCTGATCACCGCTATGGAAGTTCCATTAAAACCGTCCATTCCCGCAAAAAGATTCCAGGTCGGGCCAATCGGGTCTGCATTATTGGTGGACTCGATGTGTAGATGAATAAAATCATTTCCTGCGGTTTTGTTGCTGAAAATAACGCCAGTCTTACCCGTTGCGGTCGAGTAACTCTCATTGATTTTAAACCACAGGGAAACGGTCCCCTGGGTAATGTTGAGAGGGGTCTTGCCTTCAGAATTATCCCAAACGTCAACCCGATCATTGCTACCATCCAGGGTGATGCCGTGGTCGTAGACTCCAGGGACGGCGATAGGAGCCTCAAGCAGACCGTGAAACGAGGCCAACATTTGGGAATTGAAAGGGCTGGCAGCATTCACCGCACCCTTTTGAACTTCCAGATCCCAGTCCCCCCCCAGACGGAAAGAACCGGTAGCATCTTCGGAAACCGCCACATCGGCACCCGTGAGGTCAGACAAGGCCTGGACAAAAGCCTTCCCCCGCTCACCCGCGCCCACGTCGCAACCATAGATAAGAAGGTCACCATCCTTGGCCAGTGCCGACCCCCACTGGGAAAGCAGCCCCGATTGTTGCTCCAGGGTGTCCAGGGTCAAGCGGGAGCCGCCCAACAGAATTTCACCGGCACGTCCATGGGAGACAATGTACAAGGAATCCAACTGGCTGCGCCCCGCCAATATTTCCGTAATCTGGGCCACCCCATCCCGCCCCTGGTCCAACAGCACCACCTCCGTCCCTGCACCAGCCGCCGACAGCAATTGTTGCCATCCCTCAACGCTGGTATCAATGATCATCAAGGAGCCACCAGAGGCAGAAAGTCGCTCAAGGACCGGTTGCCATTGGCTGTCAACCACATGGTCCCTGCCGTCTTGGATGTCGGCTGCAACCGCATTGTGTGTCAGTTCATCAAGGATGTCCCTGGCGGCAACCACCATGGCCCCGTCGAACATCACCCGAGGTTCCAAAGCCATCATCATGGCATCCGTGGCAACGACATGTTGGGGGGGGGGCGATTTTTTTTTCGTAGAAACAAGAGTCTTTTTCATGGAACACTCCGAAATATTGCTTTCCGGACCTCTGGAACCCATAAGAACCGCCGTATGCAAATCTATCGGCCTTACTTGCCCGAAAACAGGCGAGTGCCTGCAAGATACAGGTACGCAACAACCGTACCTCATTTTTTTTATCTTTTATATTAATATGTTACATCAGAGAAACCCGAAAAACTTCGGGTTGGGAGGCGGGATCTGTAAGATAATCTTACACTGATTGGATTTTAAGGGGCGATCAAACTTTAAATAGATGTATTAAAAGAAAAATATGAAGTAAAAATATTTTTACAACCTTTTATCCGCACTCACATGGCCGGGATCACAGTCACAAACGCCTGCTGGGCCTCGCGGAATCGATAATTGTCCCGGAAACGCCGGGCTTTAGAAAAACCGTGGAAACGACCAATCCATACCATGCGCCACACACGTCCCTGACCATCCTTGTTGGATACGATCCGGGGAGAATATCCCCTGACACGCAAATGTTCCACCAAGGCCAATGCCCGAGGTTCTTCGGTGAAACTGCCCACCTGAACGGCATACCCGAAGGGCTGCCGAACCTTTTTCCCGGGTACCATCTCCCCATGACGGACAGGGACACTTTCCCGGGGTCCAACATCCACCACCGCTTGAGAAATAACGACCTCATTATCCAACATGCGTATAAAATGATAAGCATCAACAGGAGTCACAAAGACCGCCATCCCTTCCTTGTCCCGAAATATTTTGGCTACCCCACGAGCCTGGTCCAAATCCCAATATCGACCGATCCAGACCGAATGCCAAATCCGCCCGGAGGTATCCCCCGACTCCTGAATCGTCGCCCCATAACCTTTTGCACGCAATGAAATCGACAAATCCCTGGCCCTGTTGGGATCCAAAAAACTGCCAACCTGTACGGCATAGCGAAACATGGCCATGCGATTGGTCTGTAACGACACATGAATCGGCAAAGATTCCTTGACCATGAATTCCCGGGCATGCTCCCGCGCCTCTGGATAATCATCATACAGACCGACCCAAACCCGCCAAACGGCAGGATTGACCTGATCCCCAGCCAATTCGGCAACTTCCGGTTCATAACCCCGCTTGCGGAGCTCCTGAACCATATCCCGTGCTTTTTCGACTTCCGGAAAAATTCCCACCTGCAACACATAACGTTCTTTTTTTCCATCAACCCCCCGGTCGGCGTCATCCTGGGGAGGCGGCTCCGTGGGTTCCACAATCCAGGTCGCTACATCCAGCGATCGGGAAGGGGCTGAATCGTTGGACACCACGGTAACTGTATTTTCTTTCTCGACAGGGGATTCCGACGCCATATTCGCCGGCTGTATTCCGCCCGGAGGGGGTTGAACAATTTTCCGGCCCGCAATCTGGGCCAGCGCAGGCTGTCCGGAGGCAGGCAGATAAAACCTGCCGTCACGCAAAACTGGAAAAACAATTTTTCGCTCTTTCAACCCCATTTTTTCAGCGAACCGTTGCAAAGCCCGCTCAGCCACATCCACCCCTTGATCTTGTTCGGTCCAGGGGATACCAAACATCCAGAAGGGATATTGATCACCCACCTGGATCACCTCCAGGGTGAAGAAACCTTTGGGGGGTTGCTGATACCGACCCGTCAACAACCATTGCACCCCCAGACCACGTAATTGGTCCGCCGTCGCCTCGCCAAACAATTGGTCCTCTCCCAGGAGTGGTTGCCCCACCCATGACACATCGTGGTTCATCGTCGTCACACGGCGAAAAAAATCCAGAGTATGGCCCTGGAGGGCGAGGAATTGTTCCTGGTGGCCACGGAATGGCAGCACCGCCAGGGTGCCATCGGTAATCCCCACCTTGGGAGGCGGCTCAGGCGCAAACAGGGCGAGCCGCTCCACCACCGACGGCAAGGCACAGGCGGACAATGACAAGACCAGGACAAGGAAAATGCGGATCCTGTTCATGTGGAAAGAAACCGTTTGGTTTCACCCTCCAGGACAAGACAGGTCAGTTTGGTCGAATAATACGCGCCGGTATCGATTCCGATGCGATTGGGCAAGGTGACAGGTCGCTCCGTCACCGTATGCCCATGAACGATCAGCCGACCGTGGTACAGTGGAGAATTCAAAAATGGCTCCCGAATCCATAAAAAGTCCAACGGATTTTGCCGATCCAACGGCACCCCGGGCCGCACCCCAGCGTGGACAAAAAAATAATCGCCCAATTCAAACCAATCGCGTAAACCGGAAAGAAATCTTTGATGCTCCGCAGGAATGGTCTTCATGAGTCCATCGCGCAGATCCAAGGCCTTTTCCTTGGCCGAAATGCGGTTGGCCGTGCGTACCCGATAACTGAAGACGGTCGCCTGGCCGCCATGCTGCAACCAACCATGTCCCGGATCGGGCTGCACCATGAAAGACATCATCTCCGCTTCATGGTTGCCCCGGAGAAACACCGAATCGAAACCCGCCAACGGTTGGTGGACCAAAAGATCGATAACTTCCCGGCTTTGGTCACCCCGGTCGATATAATCGCCAAGAAAAACCATCACCTTACGTTGCGAAGGGGAGACCGTGCGTCCATCGGCGTCGATGGTTTCAAACAATTTTTTCAACAGGTCAATCCGCCCATGAATATCGCCCACGGCATAGACACGCAAACCGTCGGGAATCCGGGCTGGAGTTTCGGGACCCTTCACCGAAGCCATCTCCGCGATGGTTGCTTTTTTTGCAGACCGGCCAGAAAAAAATCGTTTTAGAAACCCCGACACACGCTTACGGCTCCCCATGTTTGGCGCAATAACCCTCACCCAGGTCAAGACATAGCCATCCCTGGCAACGACAACCCCACAAAAGGGGCAAACTTTTCCCCGCAATGGGATTTTTTTTCCCACCACCAGGGCAGGATAATCAATTTTTTGATTGTCTACAACACATTAAATCTTGGCGCAAATGTTGCTAATGTAGAATCAAGAAATCTGTTGCGCCGTTAAATGGTTTATTATATTAAATTATAAATAATATAAAGAAAATTCAAGACTTTTATTAATTGTAAACTGTTAAAAATAAATTATTTTTTTAATAAACAGGTTAAAAAACGAAGGAGCCCCCCATGCTGCATAACCAACCCGCAGAGATCGAAACCGCCCTGACCATTCTGGAAAAAGGCCCCCGACATCCCGCCTTTGATGATGCCTGGGAATATCTGGCCATGAGTCCCAATCCCCAAATTCGCCACGCCATGCGTTTGGCGGTGGAAGAAACCTTTGGCCCCTATCCGCAACCCCTGGGCTACTCGGAAAATCAGGAGCCGTTCTGGGATTTGGAGGAGATGTCGCGCTACCTGGGAGTCCGTTCGGAAGAGTTATTGGAAACCGCCCAGGAAATCGAAGAAAAATGGGGGGAAAAGTCGGCCATGCGAGACAGCGCGGAGTTACATTTGCTGCATTGATGTAACCATTCCTGCTTTGTCACATTTGGCAATCACCAACCGTAAGATCCAAAAAAAGCCGCGCTCCTTATAGACGCGAAGCGCGGCTTTTCACAGTGAATTGTGTCGTTATCCTTTGCGAATGATGAAACGGAACTCGCCTTGACTTTCTGTAGCCTCCTCCAGAACATGACCCGATTTGCGGCAGAAGGATTCCATATCGTTGGCCGATCCAGGATCAGAGGAGAGGATTTGTAGATTTTCTCCTCTTTTCAGTGTCTTGAGCGTTTTTTTTGTGTGCAGAATTGGCATGGGGCATTGCAATTTTCGAACGTCCAGTTGTTGCATGGTGGGTTGCATGGCATGCTCTCCTTTGAAAGGTATTTGTTGCTTGGATGGGGTTAAATAAAAAGGGTAAGACGAGAGTTGAGGGCACTTTCCATGAAGGTGGCCACGCCGCCCAGTTGAATGCCCTCCACCAGTTCTTCCTGGCGGATCCCCATGAGTTCCATAGCCATGGTGCAGGCTATAAATCGGGCGTCCATCTCCAGGGCCAAATCGCGCAATTCCTCAAGCGAAGAGATGTTGCGATCACGCATCATGGATTTCATCATTTTGGAGCCAATCCCCAACATGTTGAGTTGAGACAGTCCCATCTCCTCACTACGCTCCGGCGTGAACAGTCCCATAAGTCGTTGCCGAAATTCCTTACCCTGGCTATTGGTGGCTTTTTTGATGGCTGCCATTCCCCAGAAGGTAAAATACATCGAAACCTCCATATCCATCGCTAAGGCACCATTAGCGATAATAAATCCCGCTAACGCACGGTCCAGATCTCCGGAAAATACCACGATGGAAACCCTGTTTTTTGGTAGGCGTTGTTCCAGAGCGTTAAGTCGTTGTTCCAGGTTGGATTTCAGGCTATCCATCTGAGGCAATAGCTCATTGGACATGCGTTGTGCCACAGCTTGATTTACCAAGGCGGAGAGTTCGGAGACAGGTCGTGATGTGTTCATTTTTTGGTTCCTTTCGATGAATAGACAAACGGGTCTGTTTAAAAAAGGTGCAAAAAAATAAATATATTCAAAACTG
>Ga0206226_1000017_pt1 | contig 12575 bp, 10 predicted proteins | sample MancosC3_FD_155478 | JGI IMG/M metagenome (GOLD analysis project Ga0206226, IMG submission 155478) | Subsurface sediment microbial communities from Mancos shale, Colorado, United States - Mancos C3 | ecosystem: Environmental > Terrestrial > Deep subsurface > Rock core/Sediment | place: USA...
ACGGACAGGGTACTCTGGTCTGGTCAACGGGAAAAAAATATTCGGGTGCCTGGAATCAGGGTTTTCAACATGGACGCGGTGAGAAAACCTGGCCCGATGGTCGGATCGAAGTTGGGTTGTTTCGGGGTGATCGCTTCATGGGTCCCCAAGGTGGAGTCGTGGCCAGGAAGGAGGCTCCAACTGTAACGAAGGATACTTCAATCCCCGCCACCAAGCCTGGGAAACATCCTCTAATACCACCTGAGAAAAAAGCAGATTCGCCCCCTGTCACAAATTTGCTGCCTGTTGTGCCAAAGGTTGAGGTTACTTCCGAACCTATCAAGGGTAGCCGCCATCGGCCCAAGTCTTCCGTGGACTCCAAGGGCAAGGGTGTCGAGTCCATGTCCCCCGTTGACAAAAGCAAGGATAATTCCGGTCAGGATGGCCATCCCGCCAAACCTCCAGGTTTGAAAAAGGAGGGAGGGAATACGATTGATCCTTTGATCAATGCCAATTTGCAAGATGTGCCTGTTGTTCGGCCCGAACTTCCTCAACCTCAGCCCAAGTCCAAGCCCAGGTCGGTTGTGTCACCGGAGCAAGAAAAAGCGGAACTGGCGGCGTCTGCCCAAAAGACGGGCCAGGCTCTTTGGGAGGAGGTTTCTGGGAATGCGGCAGTCCTGGTAGGTAGAATGGGGTTGAAGTCGGTGAGAAAGCCAGACCCGACCCCGGTTGGCAAACCGGAGGTTGTGATGGCAGGCAAGCCTGAATCGGTGTTGCCGGTAAAGCCGGAAGCTATTTTGGTGGAAAAAATTGTTCCCGTCCCAGAAGCAAAAAAAACAGAACCGGTTCCAGTGGTAAAGCCTGAGCTGGTGTCGGTGCAAGTGGCAAAACCGGAACCGATTCCGGTCGCGGAGCCTGAGCCGATGCCAGTAGAAAAACTTGTGTCGGCCTCGATGGAAAGACCTCAACCTATGCCGTTGCGCAGACCATTGCCGCCAGCAAGACCGGAACCGATCCCGATGGCGAAGCCTGTTCCCGTACAAATGGCGAAACCTGAGCCGGCTCCGTTGCCCAGGCGTTCGTTGGCGTTGGTGGCAAAGTCTGAACCGGTGCTCGTGGCACTTGAATCCGTACCGAAAACGCAAACCGAGCCTTTGGCGGTAGCCAAGGCAGATCTTCCAGTGGTAGCCAAAGTGGATCCTCCAGTGGTGGCCAAAGTGGATCCTCCAGTGGTGGCCAAAGTGGATCCTCCAGTGGTGGCCAAAGTGGATCCTCCGGTGGCAACCAGGGTTGAACCGTTGCCGCCTAGCAAAGAGGAGACGAACCGGGAAGTTGTTTGGGAGTTAGAGAAGGAAAGCAATGACAACGCAGAGTCTGATCAGGGGACTATGACACCAAAGTTGGGAAAATTAGGACTTTTGGCGACCATCAAAATGCTTGAGCCGGAGTTGATTTCAGGGACTTTTGGATCTTTGAAAACGGCTGCCGATGCCGATTCCTTGGTTTTCACGCTTCCTTTGGAGGGAACGGTTTCCATTCCCACCCCCACACCAAAACGACGGCCAGCTACAGTCGCCTTGTCTACGAAGGAAGGGTCGGGGGATGCCAAGTCCAGGAAGGCCAAGCACGAATCGGGTGATTCCGTCCATCTCAGGGCTGCCAAAGAGGTGAGCCTTGCCTCCGAATTGTTGGTGGATGGCGAAGATGAAAAGGTTTTTGGGGTAGAGATGTTTGGCCTGGAGAATTCCGGGACTGAGGTTGCATCCAATGATTTTCAGGATTTGCCTTTTCCTCTGGATGGTGCCGAGAATGACAATATTGAATTAAACCAACTGTTGCTGGATGGCTGGAATCAAAATGAAAAAGGTCAATACAATCGTGCCATTTATTCTTTCACTTGTGCATTGGCACTGAGTTCCGGCAATCCCGAGGCCCACCATGGACGCGGCATGGCACTGTTAAAATTGGGGAGTCCCGATCGTGCCATTCGTGATTTCGATGCGGCATTGGAGGCGGATCCAAGTCGGTTTGAAATATTGTTGGCTCGCGGGATCACCTTACGTGAGTTGGAAGAGTACAAGGCGTCTTTACGCGACTTGGGCCTTGCCCTGGTTCGTCCCGAAACCGGACCTGAGCCTTTTGTGGAGAGGGCCATCACCTTTATGGCCATGGAACGGTTTGATGAGGCGTTGGCCGATTTGGCTCAAGCTTTGGCCAAGGAGCCTAAAATGGAACGTGCCCATTACGTCAAGGGGCTGGTACTGGCCAAAAGTGGCAGGTCGGACGATGCGGTAGAAAGCTTCAACACCGCGATTGCGCAAAATCCCGACCAAGCCCAATATTATTTTGAGCGGGCCAATGCCATCAGCGATTCTGGGCAGATTAGCCAGGCCATCGGTGATTACAACAAGGCCATAGCTTTGATGGGGCATGATGCCGACTATTATTTTGCCCGTGGGTATGCCCATCAAAGCCTTAACAATGTGGCCCTTATGTGTCAGGATTTGAAAAGTGCCTGTGAAATGGGGGATCTTGAGGGGTGTGACGTGGCCAAAAAGGAGTGTCATTGAAATGGCCCGGTGATTGCTTTGCCGGTGCACGTATCGGAGACAAAGGTTTGTCATTGGTAGCGAATGGCGTCCCCTTCGATGATCCAGTGGATGCCGTCGGGGGAATATTGGCGTGACCGGCCATGAGGAACGATAATGGCGTTGGCCCCAAGCAGGCGGGCGGTGATGCGCATGTCTTCGATGAGAAAGACTTCCGACAACACCCTCTCATTGCCCAAAGTTTCCAAACGGGCAATTTTAATAAATGGCCGATCTGGCGACGCATCTAAAAGTTCTACGGTCACTGTGGGTTCATAATAGTTTGCGGGGTCTGTCAGTGCGGCATGAGTGACGGCTTCCGGTGGCAGCATGGAGGCACATCCCCAAAGAAGCAGGGTGATCCATGCCAAAAGCAACGATGCCGGGTTGATTTTCACGTTCATCTCCTTTGGTAATCGACAAAAATTTTTCATGGTCGAAACCATGGTTGCAACAGGTGCGGTTTTTAACTTGCGCCAGGGATCCAATAACATTAAAGAAAGTGTTGCGCTTTTTTTAAGGGGCCAATGGAGAACGAGTATGATTCTAACACAGGGGCAAAACCCTGTCAGGTTATTTAGGCAGTGCGTTATTGTGGTTTTTGGACTGTGGCTGTCGATTTCTGGATGTGCCGGAAAACCGCAAAAGGTTTCCGAAAGCCCTGCTTTGGAGGTTAAAAAAACCGAGGGAGATCCAGGCCAGGCCAGGGACATGAATCGGTCCGTGGATAGAATCGAAGCCGAATCGCGTCACAATGTTCCCAGAAATCGTGGCACCCAGGGTTATGATATTCGCAAACCCTTATTGGAAGAAGAGGTGCTGGGGGATAAGGGGGTGAGTCAGGAGCCGCAGGATAGGGACGGGTCGGTTACGCAGGATGAACCGCGATGGGGTCAACTGAAAACGTGGGCGTCGGGCAAGGGGCAATCCATTAAAAAACTTTTTGCCTCGTCCAAGGGGGGAAAGTCCGATTCTAAATCCCTGGGGGTTGATCAAGCTTTTTCCGGTACGGATCCCAACTCAGAGGGAGAAGCTCCCTGGCAGTCGGGGGTTTCTGCAAATGTTGGCAGGGGCCATTATGTGCAGTTGGAAGATTTGAACACAAGCAGTGCCGCTGACAAAATGGTCAAGCGATTAAAATCGTTGAATGTCCCCTTTCTGCTGCGACAGGCCAGGGTAAAGGGCGAGCTTGTGCATCAGGTTTACGTTGGTCCCTTTGCCAACAAGGGTGAAGCTGAAAAAATGGCAAGGGATCTGGAAAAACAAAAAATTAAGGCCGACCTTCTTACCCCTCGAGTGGATTGATTTTTTTGGTCTTGCGCATCGTTTCCACGCGCAATCATGGTTGGCAATGGTCTTCTTTGAAGCCAGATACGCCCAGGGGGAAACTTTTTTTCAGGTTGATTCAGGAACCAGATAATGCTCGAAACCTTTGCCAATCCAAAACCCGATCGTGACTATCAGATTGCCATGATTTGTCCTGAGTTTACCTGTTTGTGTCCCAAAACCGGGCAACCTGATTTTGCCGTGTTTCATATCACCTATGTCCCAGACCAGTTGTGCCTCGAATTAAAATCGCTCAAAATTTATCTATGGAGTTTTCGCAACGAGGGGGTATTTCACGAAGCGGTGACCAACCGGATTCTCGATGATTTGATTGCGGCGGCGCAACCTCGATCCATGACGGTGCGGGCGGTTTTCAATGTTCGCGGTGGCATTACTACCGAAGTTACAGCTGCCTACCAGAGGCCATGACTGAAACCGGCGGCGCAGGGGGAGAAATTTGGCTGTAACTGCCCAAAAGGCAACATGTCCCAGGGGGGGACCGAATGGTTTCATTTGGATTGAAGTTTGTCAGGCCGGGATGTTTCTTTTGGGAATCACCCGGATATCGTTGGCGCGATAGGTGCTGTCGCGACCTGGGCTGACCCGGAATTCGATCAGATCACCCGGGACAGGTTCCTGTTTGGGATCGGCCAGTTCGGAGACGTGAACGTAGATGTTGCTGCGGCGACATTTGGCAAAACCATAGCCTTTCTCGCTGAAATAGACGTTGACCACCGCCTGCTGCACCGATCCGATGGGCAGTTCCGCCGAATCTTCAGCTTCTGCGGTGGTGGGATTGACGGCCGATTCCACGTCCAATGCGACCAGGCCTTCCATGTCGGAGCCGGAACCGACGGTAAAATAGACCGGATCATCGATGCCAAGGCGGTTGTCATTGTTATCCCGGGGCAACATGAAGAAGCGGATGGTGTCGCCATCGTTGATGGAAACGACAACAAACCCGGCTCCATCGGTCTGTATGGATTCGATCTGGCCGCGTAAACGACTTCCCATAACCAGAATGGAGCAGGCCTGTGGACGTTCCTCCTTGCCGGGGCGGACCACAAACTGAACATGATCGTGTTCGTTGATGGGAACCTGCGCGATAACGTAGGTCATATGGAAATAAACTTCTCTATAAACATCATCTTCTGAATAATATTGAATAAAGCCGAATCCACGCTCTTTTTTGAAGGCAGACACCCGGCCAAAATAGGTTCTTTCGCTTTGCGATTCGGTCAGGGGGTGCGGGCGGAATTCTTCGATGGGGCTTTGGGCCAGATAGTGGGCTGGTTCGTTTTGCCAGAAGACCGAATAGCAGTTCAAAGGTTTGCTGTTTCCGGAAACGCGGAAGATGGGCTGCTCCACAAAGTAGTCACGCGGGGGGCGATGGCTGTTTTCTCCCGCTTTGGAATGGCAATGGATGTTGTCGTTGGGCGGAAAAACCGGATGGTTCATGAGTATGGCATGACCACGGGCTTTCAGGCCCAACTCTTCGGCAATTTCCACACAGGCACCGAAATAATCGTCATGACGGTCGCCGAGAGGTAGAACCAGGACTTGACCGGAGGCGATCCCCATGGCCAGGGGCATGGGCTGGGCATTTTTTTCTTCCGAGGCGGATTCCTGAACGGATATGGCTGTTTGCACACCGTGTTCCACCGCATTGAAGACCGCAAGCAGACCGTCGGGATAAAGCCTGACGACCAACCCACCCAAGCGATGGACGATTTCCGATACCATGGCGTGGAATTGAGCGAAAACCTCCGCCCATTCCATGCTGCCGAGGCGTTTTTTCATGGCCTCGGCATGGAATATTCTGATACGTAAAAAAGTTTTGCCGATGGTATTCATTCCGTCTCCGGCGATCATTTGGCCCGCGTGGCCGATTGGATCGCTATCGGTTCCAATGGGACATCGGACTGTCCTGCTTTTCGTCCGGTTTTGACCTTGGCAATGGCGTCAACAATTTCCATCCCTTTGACGACCTTGCCAAAAACAGCATAGCCAAAATCACGACTACCATGGTTCAAAAACGTGTTGTCGGCGACATTGATAAAAAATTGGCTGGTTGCACTGTCTTTGACCTGGGTTCGGGCCATGGCTATGGTACCACGGTCATTGGACAAGCCGTTATCCGCTTCGTTTTTTATGGGACTGCGATTGGGTTTTTCGTCCATGGACGGGGTCATTCCCCCTCCCTGAATCATGAACCCGGGGATGACACGATGAAAGATAGTGTCATTGTAAAAACCGCTATCCAAATATTCAAGAAAGTTTTTGACAGTGATGGGTGCCTTGACCTCATCAAGTTCCAGGACGATCTCACCAAGGGAGGTGGAAAGTGTCACCATGGGATGGGCTCCGGTTTGGTTTTTTGACTGTTTTTGATTAGGTACTGTCTCGCCGGCCCACGCCGACGGTTGCACGAACCCGGCAACAAGAAGCAGAGCAATGTATAGAATACGTGTGAGCATGGTCAATGGGTTCTCCATGTTGGTTTGTCGATTGGAGGGGCTTTTTTTTCAACCCTTCTCTAGGATGACGCGGTTGGAATGGAAATTTTAAAACGAACCAAGCATCTTTAACGAAAACCTGCCTGTCATGGCAAGGTTTATCGCAACGTTGTGGTCAATGCGAAATTCGGGTACGGTTTCAATGGGTTTTTTGAACAGGTTTTGCAGTATCAGAGAAACTCTACTAGTAAGTATCTGAATTTCAAAGAAATCAGTATACATCAATTGCTGACAGAAACATGGCCAAATCAAATCGAATTGGCATCAATCGTTTGTTTTGATACCAAATCACCGGTCTATATATTTACGGAACTTTTCGATAACCCGCCAATTCCACGTATCCATTACCATGGACTTCCCGCTTGTCGTGAGTTCCCCGCACCCGAACTGCACCCTCCCAATACCGGACGACGGTGCGATCCAACTCCTGGTCTTTTAACCAGGGCATCACCTCCAAATCCAATCCAGCCTCCACATTTTTCAACCGCCATCCCGAAGGATAATTGATTCCGGTCTTGGGACTCAACCAATGGCCAAGGGGTTCCAACACCATCCCCTGGTTGGAAATGGCGACTGTTTTGCCTTGAGGATCAATCAATGTGCCCGCGCTTGAGGAACTGGATCCACCCTTCTTTTCCCGCATGCTGTAAAACATAAGATCCCAACCATCGGAAAGTTGCAGGGCAAACCAATCCCACCCCTCCTGGTGTTTCCCTAATGCGCTGGTACTCCATTCACGGTCGAACCAACTCAATCCTGAAACTGAAAATTGTTGCCCATGGAGCGTCAACGAACCCGACGTTTCCAGGCGGGGCAGTGAATAATAATAGGATGCGTTCCCCGGTTCTTCACTTTTCCGGCTCAAACCGGCATCGCCCTGCAACACGACGGGTTTTAGAGAGATCATTTTCAGGTCCAGAGCGATCTGGTCTGTGCCTGCCGCAAGGTGCAACGACGGTCGCAGGGGAGACCCCCCATCCCCGGTGATGGACCAATTCCCCAACCATACCCGAAAAGGTTGGGCCACCGCTCCGGCCAGATCCATGGCCATCCGGGAAAAACGTTGAAAATGATGAAACTGTCCTCCCTTGATATCGGTTATGGCAAAATGTCCCATCTGCACCTGGGAACTTCCCCAGTGTGAAGTTCGTTCGCGGGCTTCAGGGGTAAGTGCCAGCCGAAACAAGGTCAGTTCAAAACCAAACCGCCGCCCGTCATCCGCAGAGGACAAATTTCCGGTCATGTACCACCATTCCTGTTTAAACCGGGGGTGGGGGCCATGGTCTTCGGGAAAATACATGGGTCGAGGTTCCAGGGCACGCTCAAAACCGGCATCTTCTCCCCCTCCAAGCATGGTCGTCATCAAGGTGTTCTGGGTGGATGGTGTTTTTGCATGGCGCGGCCAGACGCCAAGCCATAGGACCAAGAGTCCGGCTAAAATAGAGATGCCCCAACCGCGACGCATCAGCCAATGCCCCTGCCGGGAAGAGGATTACAGATTTTCACGCAAAGACTCCAAAGGGGGCGTACGGGCCATCCGCCAGGCGGGAAAGGCTCCGGCGACAAGGGCGGTGGGCACCGAGATCACCAGGGCCTGGGCCAGCATGCCCAAACTGGCATCCCTATGCAGGCTCCAACCAAAAGAACGATAGTTGATCACCTCAATCAGGATCAATCCCATGAACCAGCCCAACGGCATGGCCAAAAGTCCGGCGATGATTCCCATGATTCCCGTTTCCATAAGGGTCATGCGAAACAATTCATCATGCGTCATCCCCAGGGCACGAAACACCGCCAATTCTCGGGTTCTCTCCAACTGAATGGCCATCAACGCGGTCCATATGCCAAAGAAGGCGATCAGGACGCTCAACAGGCGCAAAACCCGAGTGACTGCGAAGGTGCGATCAAAAATATCCAGGGAAGCCTGTCGCAGTCCGCGATTGGATTGAATTTCCACCGAACTTGAAAGACCCGCCGCTTGTTTCAATTTGTCCATGACATCCTCGATTCGCACCCCTTCCTCAACCCGGATACCCATGCTGGCCATGGCCTTTTCACCCCAATAATGGGCAAACATGGCGCGACTGATGGTGACAGAACCGGTATCGGCGCGAAAATCGGCATAAATGCCCACGATGGGAAAACTTTTTATCCCCATGGGGGTGGGAATTTCCAGTAAGGAACCAAGGTCAAGCTTGCGGCGAAAGGCCAACGATTCCGATACCAGAAGGATTTCCCCTTTTTGAAAACGGGGCCACAGATCCTTGGCATCACCTTTGAGAAACCATCTTTCCGAAAATCTGGACCAGTCCACATCCAACACAAACAGATTGACTATTCCCCCCTGGGTTTCCAAAGCGACACGACGCCCCAACCCCACACTGGCCACCCCGGGAACTTTCGCCAAGGTTTCGATCAAGCCGGGATCGAGGATTCCGACTTCAACTCCGGCCCCAGTCGATGTTTCCCCGGTGGATACATAGATGTCGGAGGCAACGGTCTCTTCCAGCCAGCGTACCACCGTCCCCCGAAAGCTTTCTACCAGGATGCCCATACCGACGACGGTAGCCACTGACACAGTCAAAGCTGCTACGGCTACGCCGGTTCTGCTCAAGTTGCGCGGCACCGATCCCAAGGCCAGCCAACCCATCCAACCTCCATACCGACGCATCACCGGTTTTGATAACTCAACCAGGAGTACCATCAGCCCCGGAGTCAGCAAGGCCGCCCCCACCGTAAAAAATCCCAGGACGGCAAATCCGGCATAGAGATTATGGCCGGGGACGATCCATATGACCCCGCTTCCGGCCATCATCAAGGCTCCTAAGCCCCCTGCCCGGATCACCCCGCGCCCCGCCGAAACTTCCAGTGCTGCGCGGGACAAAGCGGTGGAAGGAGAAATGGAAACGGCTTCCCAGGCGGCAGGCCAGGCCGCCACCAGCGAGGCCCCGACCCCAAGAAGGCCCCCTTTGACCATGACGGTTAAATCCAGGGGCAACCCGGTCACCTGTAGACCGAAATACAGATCGTTGATGGTTTGCACGACCAGGATCAGCAATCCTTTGCCCAGGGCGACCCCCATGATCAATCCCAGGGCGGTGCCCGGTATTCCCAAAAGGAGACCATCGGCCAACAATTGGGTCAACAGTTCGCCCCGTGTGACCCCCTGGGCGCGCAACAATCCGATGAGAGAGCGACGGCGCACGACCGAAAAGGTGATGGTATTGAAAATGATGAACATACCCACCAATAACGCCAGCAGGCTCAGGACCGACAGATTCAAACGAAAAGATTGGGTCAGTCCCTCCAGGGCTTGGGTACGGCGTTCGGTTTCCACCCAACGCAATGGTTCAGGCACCGGGGGTTTTTCGGCGCCGGGGGATAAAATGAGATCCACACGGGTTAATCGACCATGAAAATCCAACAATTCCTGAGCGGTGGCCACATCCACCACCAGGGTATCGGCCAGTCCTTGGCGGATCAGCGGATCGGTGGCGGACAACAGACCGATGATGGTCACTTCGCGCTTTTTCCCAGCCACCAGAAGATGCAGTCGCTCTCCATTTTTAAGTCCAAACCGGGTTGCGGTCTCCACGGAAAGGATTGCCGTCTGGGGCACGGTCACCAAAGATTTTAAATCGATACCTTCGGCATTTTGCAGCAGATGGGGGCGAAAAGGGGCGTCTGCCACAAGATCCACCCCCAACAGTTTCAATACCTGGTTGGGAAAATCGACGGCCAGGACCGAACCTTCGACGACAGGAGCGGCGTGTTCCACCCCTTGTGACCAGCGCAACTGTCCAAAAACGGCCTCATCCATGCCACCCACAGGCCCCACCAATCGATGGGTGGACTGACCCGACAAGGATTCCATCGTCAAACGCATGGCGCGCATGGCCCCTTGATTGGCCAGGTCCACCGCCGTCACCACAGCCACCCCCAGGGCAATCCCGAAGATGGCCAAAAAGGTCATCCAGGGATGTCGCAAAAAATATCTGAAACTGGAGCGAATCAGGAATGGTGCCACAAAAATGGTTTTCATGCCGGAACAAACACCGATGGCAGGATGATGGACCTTTCCGGTTTCACAACGCCTCCTGACAAATGGATTCAAGCAGGTGACCCCGTTCCATGGTAAGGATACGGTGGGCTTGGCGGGCAAAGACCATGCTGTGGGTGACCATGATCAAGGTTTGGCGATATTCCGCGACCAATTGTGTCATCAGGTTCAAGACGGCGATGCCGGTTTCCTGATCCAGGTTGCCCGTGGGTTCATCGGCCAAAAGAAGGCTGGGTCGATGCACCAAAGCTCGGGCGATGGCCACACGTTGACGTTCCCCTCCCGAAAGCTGATCTGGAAACGTCGCCAACCGTCCAGCCAAACCGACTTGCTCCAACAATGTTTTGGCCCATCGTTGACCTTCACTGTCGGCCCCGTCGATCAATTGCAGGGGAAACAAAACATTTTCATACACGGTGAGGGTGGGGATCAGGTTGAAAAATTGAAAGACAAAGCCGATGTGATGCCGACGAAACAGGGTACGCTGCCGGTCGTTCATGGCGGTCAGGTTGGAAGAACCCACCCATACTTCGCCTAAGTCCGGGACATCCATGCCGCTGATGACGTTCAACAGGGTCGTCTTCCCCGACCCGGACCGACCGATCACTGCCGTCGTTTCCCCCTTTTTGACCTTTCCATTCAGGTTTTGCAAAACCTCCACATCCTGTTCACCCTCCCGGTAGGATTTACACACACCGTTCAAATGCACAAAAATCTCAACATTGTCGGCAATTGGAATGGTCATTGGGCAGTAATCGCGAAGTTTAAGCAAATCCTGTTAATATTGTTGATAACTCTTTTATACATCACCAAATACAATCGCTAATATACTTGAGCTGAGACTTGATCTTGGTAACGGATTCATTCACGGTCACTTTTGTACGATTGATAAATTTGGAGTCTCCTGGATTCATCAGGGAAATTGGTTTAGACAGAGCACTTGACATACGACCACTTCCCAAGAAATCGTCCAACAGTAGAATATGATTGTCAGGATCAGTTGTAGTGAAATTAGTAATGCTGCGAGCCACAATATCCCTGACACATTCAACATAGACCTTGGTTTGTTGATTCGGTTTGTTACGTGCCCCTACTTTTGTTGACCAACCACAATGTGTCAGCACAACCATCTGGATTTTGGGCGTATGCCCATTCGACGGCAAGTTTTTTCTGAACTCACTCGTCGAACTGGAAAGGGTATTAATCAGTAAATTCAACGAATTGATAGATTGCTGGTCTGTCCTTACAGGTACGATCAAGGCATCCGAAGCATGACACGCCAAATGTGTAGCTCCAGAAAAAAATGGCGATGTATCAATCAAACACCGTTCTACGTTAACAATTTCTTTTTCTTTTGTTATCTCTTTTTCAAGAGATAACAGCATACTGTCAATCGCCGTTGTTTGCGTTTGACCAATAAGGGTTTTTGCTTGAGCCAGTGCATTCGCCATTTGAGAAGGCAGCATATACAATCCAGATGAAGAAGGAACATAGTAAACATTTTTATTTGTAAAATGTTGATTGGTTGGGCTAATTTTTTTTGCAACCCTGGTAGTATGTCCAAGTCCAGGAATAAAATACGGAAGCAGCATATCTACAACTGTTGTTGTGTTGTTTGTATAATAATTATTATCGTAGAAATAGGATAAATTACCCTGCGGGCATGTATCAACGACCAGCAGATCATCTGTTCCAAAAGAAAGATTAAATGCCAATGATGTTTTTCCTATACCTCCTCGAAGGTTACAAATGGTGTACGTTTTAAATTTAGGAATCGGCAACAAGGAAGCGTTTCCGTCGGCTATGTCATTCTGTCGATCAACAATCACCTTGCTAGTCTGAGCCATATCACATCCTCCTTATAATTAGTTTTCCAAATTATCTACAAAAACGGAAAACAAGTCAACGTTTTTTCAATACCTTTCGTAACCGTCCAGTCCCCCCCCTTTTTTTTAAGGAGGGATTAATCGTTGCAGTGGTTAAGGGTGGGGTGTCCAAAAACGCCCTTTTACGTTGACCGGTTTTTGGATCAACGTCTCCAAGAAGCCTGATTTTTGTGTTCAGGAGGCTGCAATTGCAATGTGTTGCGGCCATTCCTGGTGTCTT
>Ga0206226_1000018_pt1 | contig 12561 bp, 8 predicted proteins | sample MancosC3_FD_155478 | JGI IMG/M metagenome (GOLD analysis project Ga0206226, IMG submission 155478) | Subsurface sediment microbial communities from Mancos shale, Colorado, United States - Mancos C3 | ecosystem: Environmental > Terrestrial > Deep subsurface > Rock core/Sediment | place: USA...
CGGCCAGAAACATTACCAGGGCAGCCTTTACGTCTCTCTGGAGGCGGACCATCCGGCTCCGGTGATCATTCTGAAGGATCATCCGCAAAGCGGCCAGCGACCCCAGGCGACCATCCCCTATCTGGTGGAGTCGCGCTGGTTGGTCCGGGGGGTCGCGCACCCTTCCGCCGCTGGGGTCGTCTTCCGGGTCCAGGGATTTGGCCCCGGCCAGATGGTTTGGCAGAGCCCATGGCGCGGCGGCTTCATCGCCTTATTGCGCGACGATGACGGACGCCTTTTGGAAAAGCACCAAGGGATGATCGAGGCCGACGGGCTGATCCGGTTCACCTTTTCCGCCTCGGCCCTGGACGGTGCCGCCGCCGAACTGCGCTTTCAGCCGGATGTGGCGGAGGTTGCGGCACCGTCATGAAATCCGATCTCTTCATCCTGGCTTTGTTGACGCTTCTCGGCCTGGCGGCTGGGGTGGTCATTCTGCCCAGCCATGACGAACTGGCTTTGATGCATATGAGTGCCGGGCGTTTCGAGCAGGCGCGGCGGCACATGGACGACTCCCTGGCAGAGGCTCCGGCCACGGTCCACACCCTGCTGCCCATGCTGGAGCTGCGTTTCCAGCGCGGCGATGTGGAAGGTGCCATCGCGGCCCTGGAGCAGTTTGTTGCGGCCAACCCCGACATTCTGGAATCGCGCACACTCCTGGGTCGGTATTACCGGGTTGCGCAACGGCCTATGGACGAATTGCGCAACCTGGAGCAGATCCGCAACCGCCATCCTTCGCTCAAGGTGCTGGAAGAGCTGGTCAGCCGTTACGATCTGCTGGCCATGTACGACCAGGAGATCGACGTTCTCTTCCAACTGGTGCGGGAGTATCCGCAGCATCCGCAACATTTCATCCGACTGGCGGAACTTCTGGTTACGCGCGAAAGATGGCTCGACGCCGTTGACGTGATCCACGCCCTGCGCGGTGCCCATCCGGAATCAATCGACGCCGATATTATCCTGCTGCTGGTAGACACCCTGATTTTGTCGGGCAATCCGAAGGAGGCGCTGGCGGAAAGCCGGGAGTGGCTTCAGGGCCGGTTCGACCCCGAATACGCCGCCATGTTCGGCGATTTGCTCCATTACGGCGTTGGCCCGGAGCTGGCTTGGAGTCTGTTGGAGCCATGGCTGGGCTCGGCCTTGCGCTCCAACGAGCTGTTGGCCAAATGGATTGAACTGGCCGGAGTCATGAACAAACAGGAACGGGTGCTGCCAACCCTGGTCAAGCGCTATCGGCAGGACAAGCTGCCTCCCAAAGTATGGCCGCAACTGTCGGAACTGGCACTCAAAAATGGCAACATCGCCCTGGCACAGGAGGTGGCCGCCCGTCTGGAGAGTCCCGCCTTTCCCGGTTGGCTCAAGGATTATTTCATCGACCGAGCCTTGGCCGACCAAAACCGCGCCATAGCGGATTTTATTGCTCCGCACCTGGATGCGACCCACTTGACCCATATGCCGCTCAAGGCGGCCTCCCTGGCCTGGCTGCGTGAGGAGAAAACAGAGGCCACGCGCCTGCTCGATTGGGCCTGGAAGCAGGGTTATTTTGAACTGGAAGATCTCAATTTGGGTATCTCCCTTCTGACCCGCATGGGCGAACGCAAAAAAGCCATGGAGTGGGCGCGCAAGGCGGTCATGGATCCGAGTGCCTCCGAATGGCTGATCAGCGATCTGGCGCGCTTTTTCATCGACGAAAAACAGCCCGAAGAGGGGTTGGCTCTCTTTTCCCATCTGAAAGGGCGTCGCGACTTACCTGCGGTGCGCCAGGGATGGGCACTGCTGGCGACCATGACCTCGGATCGGCATAACGATCAGGTCATCGCCTGGCTCGATCAAGAACCGGGCCTTCTGCAACCTTTCCTGTCCGAAATGGCCTACGGTGCTTTCAATTATAGAAATTTGAAGGTCGCCGCTGCCGCTGCCGAGAAGCTCCATCGACTGACCGGCAATGATGCCGACCAGCGTCTGCGGGCGGAAATTCTGCTGGCGTTGGGCAAGCCGGAGGAAGCCATGAAGCTTGCCCGCGTCGATGATGCAGGTTCCAATACCGACGCACGCCGTTTTTATGGCCGCATCGTCCGGGAAGCCTGGGAAAAGGGTTTTCCGGTCAAGCCGGAGATGCGGCGACTTCTCGTTCTGAGCCGTCATTCGCCTGACCGCTACGCCCTGGCTACCGACGCCGCCGACCTTGGCTGGATGGCTCTGGAGCTTGGGGAGCGTCAAATGGCCCAGGACAGTTTTTTCAAGATGGCCCGAAAGGCCGGTCCCGACGACCCTTCCGTTTTGCAACTGCTGCACTTGTGGGGTCCGACGCCGCCGTCCGAGGGGTTGGCTTGGCTTGTCGGGCGCGCCAGAGAGGATATTCCGAAAAACCGGGCACTGTGGCTGCAACGCCTGTTGGATGTCGATCGCCCGCAGTCGGTCATCCAACTGGGCCGGGCCTTTATTGAGGAGCGCGGCCCGGATTCTAAGATTGAAGAGCAGATCATGGAGGCTCTCCTGCTTCAGGGGGAAACCCAGGAAGCGCAAAGGTTTTTGATTCGGCAGATTGAGGCGGCGCACGCGTCGTCGGAGCAACTGCGCGCCTTGGGAAAACAGGCTTCTGCCCTCGATATGGGTGCCGCCTCGCTCCTGGCCTATGAAGCACTGCTCAAACAGGATCCGTATGATCTGCATGCGTTGCGGACTCTGGCGGCGGCGGATTTTTTCAACCATCGGTGGGACCGGTCGGAGACGCGCTATCGGCGTTTGCTCTCCCGAAACGCGGGGGAGCCGTTGGATTTTCTGCGCCTGGGAGAGGCCATCATCAATCAGGGTCGGGAATCCCATGGCCAGGCCTATCTGCGCCAAGCCCTGGGTCTTCTGGAGAAACAAAATCCCAAAGGTTTCGATGAGCGTGCCATGATCGCCCGTCTGCGTGACCGTCTCGGCCTCAAACAGAAGGCTTGCGTCCTTTATGCCCGCTTGGTTGAGGAACGCCCCAAGGATCACGCCCTGCGCGCCGAGTACGTCTCCCTGCTGTTGGAGATGAACCAGACCGATCTGGCCCGGCGCACGCTGGCGCAGTTGGAGGCGACCCGTTGATGTCCCGTTGGCCCCCTCTTTTGTTGTTTGCAGCGTTTATGGGTGCCGCTATGGCCGATGCTCTGGCGCGGATGCAGCCCGTTGACGCTGCCGTACCGCTGACTGATGCCGATCGGCGCACCATCGTTCGGGATGAACGCGCCCCCATTCAACCGCAACCGGTGATTCTGTCTGCTGAACTCGGGAAAGACGCTGATTTGATCATCATCCTGGAGAGCGAACTCCAGGTCCGAAGCGTTTTGAGCTATGAGGATTTTGCCGCTCATTTCAACCACCCCATCGCTGTGGAAGGTGCCAACCTTCTTTTTCAGCGTTTTCCCGACTGGCTGGGTCTGGTTCGCGTCCGTTACGGATATGATTCCCTGCGCATTGTCTGGCGACCCGGCGTCAAGGCGGCATGGGTCAAGGGGAACGGACGTCACGCCCTGCGCCTGAAGCGCACGGCGGAACTGGAGAAACAAACGCAGGAGCCAGAGGAAAGTGATGACCCAATGGCCTCTCTGCACCAACTTCAGGCGCGGCTGATGGCTCTGTCCGGCGCACCGTCTTTACCCACCCAACCGGTGCCAACGGACAAGACCGACGCCGGGCAGGTTCAGGCACTGGCCGACTTGGCCGCTCTGCAGGAACAGGCCGGAATGTGGATGGAGGCACTGGAGACCTATGACAAGGCACTCAGACAAAAACCGAACGACCCCGATCTGCAAAAGAATCACAAACGTTTGGTCGCTACCCACGCCGGAACTTTGAGCGTCGGCACCGCCTATGCGGACAACCGCATGGACGGGGTTATGCGCCAGACTTTTTATGGCCGTTTCGAGCAGCCCCTGAACAACCGACTGCGCCTGAAGGGCGGCCTGGCCGACAATCACATCGACGCCATCGACCCGTGGCCGGTTTTCAGCGAACGTGTGAACGAACATTTTGTCCAATATCAACTCGGGCTGATTCGCGACGAAACCGACGGTGCCCGAACGATTCTGACCTTGGCGGCCCGCCCCCAGCTCGGATTTGAGGCGACGCACGAGTACCCGGCGTGGTCGGGCAGTTGGGAGGGAAAGCTGCGGCTGCGTTATCCGGACGAAAACGAGACGGTCAGCCTTTTGCATCAAGGAGTGCGCGATCAGGTCGGCTTGGCAAGGCGCGATCAATGGGGCAGCGAGTGGGAAACCCGCCTCTTTGCCGCCGCCAACCGTTACCATCTCTCTGGTTTCGACAACGCTGCCAGAAGCTACCAGATACAGGAATCGTTGCAATGGCGGCCCGGCCTCGGACCGTTGCATCTGCAATATGATTTTTCCCGCGAATATCCCCAGGATCTTCGTTTCAGCAGTAAGGAGGACGGCTCACTCTTCTCCCCTTATCCCATTCCCCGCAACGAAAGCCACGCCCTGGCCATCGGCTGGAACTGGGAGAGTGCTATCCTCGCCGACGCGGTCACTCTGTCGGAGACCTTCAACCGTTTCAGCCGCGAGCACGTTCTGGCCTTGAGCTTGGTCAGTGGCTGGCGTTGGGCCGATGATGCGCGCCTGAATCTCTCCATGGATGTTGGTCTGACCCTGAATCCACGTACCTCACGGCCTTTTCTGCGCCTTCAGATCAGCCACGATCTCTTCCGCTTTTGACGTAAGTGTTTCGCCTCATACCAATTCGCAAACTAACAAGTAATATTTCTCAGGTACGGAAAGTGAGTCATTGATTTTATCCGCTCATGATCCTGTCACAATTTGCACAATATGGACCGTCTGTTGCGCCAACCCTGTATGCCTTGCGATTTCTGCGGCTGATCTTGGGTCAACGGAAGCGTTCAGAATGACAAGCCATTTCTGAACCCTCCAAAAACCAGTCGTCTCCTTGATGCGTTCCAGAATCTCGTCTTGCGTCAGGTGAGCAACTGACTTCTTCTTCTTCTCCATTGGTGGTCTAATGGAGATAGGGTTGTATATTACCTGCTAGATTGCAAATTTGTATCAGCTTGAAATACGCAGTATCTGTCATCCCCGCGAAACGCGAAAGATCCAAACCGGCGATGCCGCCGCCTACCACGAGGAAATTTGAGACAATAAGTTTGCCATAGCGTATGCTCTTGATGATATATTACATTAACTTAATTATTTTGATAAGATAATTTTTTCTTGACTTTTATATGCAGTATGTTATTTATAGCCAGCAATGTAAAAAAGACTTTAAGATTATTGAAACCGAACCGGATGCGTAATCCGTGAATGGCTGGTGGTCCAACAAAGCTGAGTTGATAGTAAACCTGACAATCTTTCGTTAATGTTCTATACCTTTTGCTCCAATAATTAACACAGGTACCCCCCCGACTTTGCCGGGGGACCGGAGCAGTTTTACATTTCCGGGGGTAGCCCACGGTTTTGAGGTTCTTTCGCCAGAAATTGCCGGTTAGCGATGGTTTTCTGGGTACTTTGAAGCGCGGATGGTCTGCTCCAAGGCCGTGAATAGGTTCATTCTGGTATATTTAGCGCGAGGTTATGGGGTCCGCTTTTGGGTGTAACCATTCAGACCCCGTCATTCCCGCGAAAGCGGGAATCTAGGATTTGCGGGACTTCCCTGGATCCCCGCTTTCGCGGGGATGACGTTTGTCAAAGGGGGGGTGAACGGTTACTTTTGGGTTGAGATGATTTCGCCGACCGGCTGTTCTGTTTGATGCTGGAAACGACTGTAAGATTGCCCCTTTGAGGGGCCGGCAATCTAAAGCCCCCGGTCTTGCTGGGGGATACTTACTTTTATCTTTGATGGCGGGGGCTGATATGAATATTAATACAGGGTTTTTTGTTGAACTTATTAAAATTTTTTTTAAAGACTGCACAGAAAATTGCCCTTATCTTGGATTGCTTCTGTGTATATTTATATTTCTTACTATTGCAGTAGGTTTGGCTGGAGTTATTCATGTAAAAAGAAAGGTTGTTATATCCTTTAATAACATGAATGTTTATTTTACACGTATTTGCAATTATATCAATCTATCATGCTTCGGCGGAAATATTGATAAATTTCTCTCTGTTAGAGATATACTAGATGAAATTGATGTCTTGATAAATAAAAGTGGAGTTAGTTTAACCCCTGGAAATTTTATTGCCATTAAATATTCATTGGTTAAAATTCGCGAGCTGACAGTGGAGCGGTGCAGCTGCGAACGTTTTGGATTGCTTATTGTCTTATGTTGGTTATGGTTTAAAATCAAAGACATATTTACGGATAAAATAAAAAAAATAGAGGAATTCTCTTCGAACTTTGAGAATGCAGTTAATAATAGCAACTTATCTCTTAAAAATGAAATTTTGGAAAAAGTTAATGAAATATTGAAAGTTGTTAGATCTCTTGGCGTGGATAATTTCGGGAAGATCAAGTCTCTTCTGGAAATTAATACGAACAATGAATTCAGTAACAGTATTTCAGCATTTAACCGGAATGACCATGCTTCATTGTCCAATGATGTTTATTTCAGACTGTATTTACGCCATGCCTTGTTGGCGAAGTCGAAAAAACAAATAGAGGAAATGGATGCTAGTTCTCAAACTGTCGCTACTCCATCCAATCCAAGTGTCTCTTCTTCGGGTACGGGATCAAGTTTAGCGACGGGTGCTTCTACTTCGTCCAGTCAGGGAAGCGTTCGATCTCCTACTCCAGGTGAGGAACTTACTGTTAATGCATCCATTGATCCTCATGATGGAGCCAATGTTAGTGTTAAGATACCAACTTGTCGTAATGATGCTGTAAAGGATGAAAATTCTTCAAAAGATGGAAAAGATCGGTATGCATATCATTTAGCAGTGACTGATGTCTTTGTTGAAAAGGCTATAGCTTATCTTGAAAAAAAGGCTGAAGAGTATAGCAGATATGGAAAAGCTCTTAATGTTGCAGCTATAATAACTATTGTAGTTGGACTGTTTATATCAATATTCATTTACTTTGATTTCGTGCCTGGAAATAAGAAAGAAAGAGAAGAATCTTTGATTAAATTGGTTGAAATCTACCAGTGTAAGATGAATATCCTCCATGAGGATGTCGCAACTTCTGATAAGAAAAAATCAACAAACAATGTCGTTGTAGGTAAATTGTGCGACGTGAATAGCAAAAAAGACAAAAGCGTCATTGAAGGTAAAGAGAATGTTAATCCCAGTAAAGAGGATGGCAAGGAAGGAAAAGATAAAGATAAAAATAAAAATATTGGTTTTGAATATGTTAAAACTCATGTATGGATTGATTTAATTTCATCTTTTATCCGAGCATTTACAATGTATGGTATGATAATTACGGCAGCTGTCGGATTTTGGAGATACGGTAAGGCCATGCTCGATCAGGCGGAGCGTCTGTTTGAAAAACGGCATGCACTACGCCAAGGCCGTCTTTTTGTTCACTTGAATGATGGCAAGTTAAAAATTGATGAATTAGAAAGAGCTTTCACATGGAATCAATTCAAGGAAAATGCCTTTGGCAACATGCCAACGGATGCGTCGGCACCTTGGGGTGCCGCAATCAATGAATCTTTGAAGACGCTTACAGAAGCGACAAAAGCTATTCGGTCAGTAAAGGAAAAAAAATCTGACTGATTGATAATCTGTGCCTGAGTTGCACAGGTTTTGGTGATCGTTATGGCGATGGATTTTGCTAGCCGAGACTTTTGAACGTTGAGGTGCCATTGGACGATGGTGATGTAGCACGGAGATGCGGGCGGTACCCAACATGGATGCCGCCCTATCTCCCACGAATTCCGGGGACACCCGACTAAATTGCCTCTACAAAATATTTTAGTCGGGTGTCCCCGGAATCCAGTCGGGTGTCCCCGGAATCCAGTCGGGTGTCCCCGGAATCCCTCTCTTTTACATGATTTGCAGAAAGTTTAAACATAAAAACGAGGCTTGACTTGGCCGTTCAATGTTAAACTTGGGCTAGCTTATCAAAAGAAGGCAACTGTCGGATTCCATCTGAGGCAGAACAACACACTGCCGGGAAACTAGGCAGGAACAGAGAAAACAAACCTCGACTTAAGCATCTCGGAGAAACCGGTCTACTCGACCATGTCAACAGATCCTAAGTCCGTGAATACATCATCCAGGGATTTGGCATTCACAAATCGGAGGCTCCACTCCTCCAGGGTAGACTGTTCGGCTTTGGCGATTGTTTTGCGGGTCCATTCGGGCAAAGTGCCAAAGCGGCGTTGTAATTGGCGGGTCAGGATCGTTGCTTCGCCTTCCAGTTTGCCTCTCTGTGCACCGATTTGAATACCTTCCTCTCGGCCTTCCTCTCGTGCCAGTTCTATACGTCCGCGTGCGTCGGCAATGGCGATTCCGGCCTTGTCGTAGAGGTCCAGTTCATCCTTCGTCATATTAGCCACCATGGCCTTCTCGAAGGCATGCCGAAAGGGAGGAAAATCCAATTGTTCCGGCACTTGGTCCAAAGTTTCAGCAAATCGAATAAAATAAATCCATTTTTCAAGGATTTCGTCACAGTCGGCTAAAGGTTTCGTGCATTTTGTCAACTCAACGAAATAATGGACAATATCGCTCAGGTATGAATCACCGGTGATGGTTTCTTGGGACTTATGACAGGAAACGCAGTGGACGAATTTCGGGAACAGGATAAAGTCGGTGATGGTGACAGCAATGACCTGTTTCAGCTTTGGGTAGTCTTCGGCCTTGCTGATTTGTCCAGAATAGGCTTTGGCACTGTTGTATTGGATGCGGTTGAGAAATCCAGCAACCTTCTCCATCTGCATCTCCACCACATAGGAGATGCCGCGATGATCTTTGCATCGCACATCGAGCACGGAGGATTTGAGTTCCTTGATGCGTGGAGCCAGAAATGGGTCCAAGATGGTCAACTCCACAATACGCCGGTCCCCATCCAACCCAAGCAGACTCTCCAGGAAGGAGACCAGGATATCCTTGGCATCCTCGCTGCCGAAAATTTTTTTGAAGGCAAAATCAATGCGTGGATCGATGAATTTCATGAGGTATTTCCTGAAGTTGACCGGGAAATAGTGTTTAACGGTTTATTGTCCCGTGAAAGGGGTGTGCCGTCAATCAAAATCAGTCGGAATGCTGGCAGTATTTAGGTGATAGTTTTTTAATTGATCATAATGATCCCGTGGCAAAAATAAGGATCAATAAAAACTACGTCAAGGCTGTCTTTTTGTGCCTGGTATCGGGAAGATCCTTTCTGAAGTTTGGGATGTGGCGGAGTGGGGTCATCGTTCGATCGAGAAGACGTGGGTTTCAGGTTCAAGGCATTCCTCAATCTCGATGGCTATATTTGCGTTAACTGTGGGACGTCATTTTGGAACCGGGCCGATGGCCTCAATCAACCATGACTTTGGATTATGAACCTCATCCTTGTGACACTCGAAGAAACGTCGCCATCCCAAATAACTATCGAGGTACCGAGTCGCCACCCCATTGAATCTTCTCATCCATCCCTTCAATCGGCTGTCATAGGCATTAACGTTTTGGATATGAAAAATCTTCTCCTTGACCCGCACACCAGCTTTGATATTCAAGGCTTGGTGAGGAATTCCTGCTTCTTTAGCCATCGCCTTGAAAGCTTTGCTTCCATCAGTGCAAAGAAGCGTATCCTTTCCAATGATGGGCTTGAGGGCATCTCCAAGATTTTTGGCATCAATTCCTTTAAGAACCACGTCAAAAGTCTCTCCATTACGGTCTCGGGCAATCAAAACTGGAATTTGTTCGACGGAAAGACCCGGCTTCGACGCTTTCCCTCCCCGTTTACGAGCAGGTCTTGGCAACTTCCTTTGACCCTTGAAGGACTCCAGGAAGAAAGTCTCGTCCGCCTCAGCAATGCCAGACAATTTCGTCGATTTGTCCTCCACAAAAGCTTTCAAAAACCGATGCCTCCAGCGAAATGCAGTGGTTGGATCGACATTACAACGTTCTGCTGCCTTCGCAATTGTCTCACCTTCTTTCAGAGACTCAGAATACTCCAACCATTTTTCTTTCTTACGCAATCTGGCCATGCTGGTACCTGTCAAAGCGTTGAAGGTCCGATCACAAGGCTTGCATCGGTATCGTTGAAGACCGTCAGCCATGCCGTTCAAGGTGGCCCCTGGCGCACTGCAACGAGGACAGCGTCTTTCGTCAGCAATGCGCTCCTCAATGATCTCATGGTTGGCTCGTTTTGGGTCTGGATCGGAAAGAGCATCCAACGCACGCTGGCGTTGGTATGTAGTCAGATCATCAACCTGCGCCAACCATTTCTGAAATTCGACCGGATTCATGGCAAACCTCCAAAAAAATCAAACTATTGGAGGAATGGTAACACTTCACCCACAGTTAACGCAAATATAGCCATCTCGATACGCTCCACATGGGCCCCTGGTGGCCCCTGGTGGCACCAGTCGATCAACGCTGCGACATTTTCGGGTCGGCCTGTCACCTGAACCTCTACCGTGCCGTCGGGCCGGTTTTTCACCCAACCGGACACCCCGAGGTGTGCCGCCTGTTTCTGGGTGGAAGCGCGGTACCAGACACCCTGAACCCGGCCATGAATGATGAGATGGCGGCAGATCGAAGCCGTGGGCTGATTTTCCATGGGACATACTCCTTGCGCCTGACTGTCCGAGTGGATGACGTGGTCTACAGGTGGATGGGAAGAATGCTGTCCTTGGCCCAGTGGGTGTCATCGCGTTCGGGGTGGTTGGTGTTGCAGTGCAGTCCCCGACTTTCCTTGCGATGAATGGCACTGCGGATGATCAGGGAGGCCACAAGGGCAATGTTGCGTAATTCCAAAAGATCGCGGCTGATGCGACAGTTCCAGTAGTATTCGTTGATTTCCTGCTGCAACAGTTCGATGCGTCGGCGGGCGCGCGCTAGGCGGGAGTCGGAACGCACGATACCCACATAATTACTCATGAAACGTCGAATTTCATCCCAATTGTGGGAGATCAACACCGCTTCCTCGCACATGTGGGTGTCAAAGTTGTCCCACGGAGGCAGCGGAATGTGGTGGGTGGTGTCGTTGTCATTGATTTTTTTGCGGATGGTTTGTTCGACCGCTTCTGCGAATACCAAACATTCCAGCAGGCTGTTGGATGCCAGGCGGTTGGCACCGTGGAGACCGGTATGGCTGACCTCGCCCAGGGCAAACAGATTTTCCAGGTCGGTGGTGCCGTCGGGATGCGTCAAAACGCCACCACAGGTGTAATGGGCTGCGGGGACGACAGGTATAGGCTCACGAACCATGTCGATGCCCAGATCAAGGCATTTGGAATGAATGTTGGGAAAATGTTCGCGGATGAATTTTTCTCCCTTGGCGGTGATGTCGAGAAAAACGCAGTCGTCGCCGGTGCGTTTCATTTCAAAGTCGATGGCGCGGGCGACAATGTCGCGAGGGGCCAGTTCCCGGCGCGGATGGTGACGTTCCATGAAACGGTCACCATCGGATAAAACCAAAATCCCCCCCTCACCGCGCACCGCTTCGGAAATAAGAAAGGATTTGGCCTTGGGGTGGTAGAGGCAGGTCGGGTGGAACTGGATGAATTCCATGTTGGCGACCCGGCAGCCGGCACGGTAGGCCATGGCGATGCCATCACCTGTGGCAATGTCGGGGTTGGAGGTGTAGAGGTAGACCTTTCCCGCCCCCCCGGTGGCCAGGATGGTGAATCGGGCCTGCTGGGTGATGACTCGGTCGTTTTCAATGTCCAGGGTATAACACCCCAGACAACGATTATTCCGGTCGGGGGCGAAGCGACCGGTTTTGTAGGAGGTGATCAGGTCGATGGCCAAGTGATTGGGCATCAGTTGAATGTTGGGGTGTCGTTGGACTTTTTCAAGCAGGGTTTGGACAACCGCCTTGCCGGTGGCATCGGCGGAGTGGACCACCCGTCTGTTGGAGTGCCCACCTTCCCGGGTCAGATGATAGGGACCTTCGGGGGTTCGGGTGAAAGTAACCCCCAGTTGGATCATGCGATGGATGGCCCGGGCACCGTTTTCAACGACAAAACGCACCGTATCCTCATGGCACAGACCTGCGCCGGCGCGGTGGGTGTCTTCGATGTGAAGTTCAAACCGATCATCGGAGTCCAATACGGCGGCGATGCCTCCTTGGGCTTGGCTGCTGTTGGATTCCCCTGCGTCGGTTTTGGTGATCAGCTGTACCGATCCGAGTTCGGCCAACCGCAGCGAAAGATCCAAACCGGCGACGCCGCCGCCTATCACGAGAAAATCCGAGATGATACGGTGACCATAGTGTGCGGGTCTGCGAATGGATTCAGCCATGGGCGTCCGCTAATTTGTGGTTGAGGGTTGTCGCTGTGTTACGAAAGTTTTTTGATTCTTTCAAGATTTTACATTATCATGGTTCGGGATTTATTTGCACTTGTTGCTGTCTAATCTGTCAACGATGAAACTTGGTGGCATGCCAACGTGAGCGAAGGCGATAAAATTTTGGTGGATCGTGCCATCA
>Ga0206226_1000019_pt1 | contig 12501 bp, 13 predicted proteins | sample MancosC3_FD_155478 | JGI IMG/M metagenome (GOLD analysis project Ga0206226, IMG submission 155478) | Subsurface sediment microbial communities from Mancos shale, Colorado, United States - Mancos C3 | ecosystem: Environmental > Terrestrial > Deep subsurface > Rock core/Sediment | place: USA...
TGAGTCCCCGCATTTTTTCGGGTATCGAATCCCGGGAAATCCACAACAATCCGCGATATTTTTCCGGATCGGCATCCTCCCATCGCTCCAGGGATTGAACATGTTCAGGAAACGGCTCGTAGGTTTTGCGCCATTCGCGACTGCCACATTCCTGAACCAAAGCCAGTGGCCCCCCATCCACCATGTGACCCGCCATCCGGGTCAGGGTGGCAGGCTCCGCCTCCACGACAAAACCCCATTCCCGTCCCAAGATGTCCAGCGGCAAGAGTCCCATGACATCGGACGCCGTGGTGATTACGGCCTGGGCCTCAAGCCAATCCGCCACTTTTTCAGCCCAAAGATTGGCTCCCCCCCGATGACCCGATACCACCGGCAAAACAAAGCGATGCCCTTCATCCACGGCCAGAATGGCGGGATCTTCACGCTTGTCCTTCAGGTACGGTGCTATGAGTCGCACCGTGGCCCCCAAGGCGGCAAAAAAGATGACCGGATCATGTCGCGCCAGAATGTTTTCCACATGCGCCGAAAGCGGCGGGTCAATCCATGTCACCGCCGCATCCGCGCCATCCCAATCCCCGGACCGGCTCGCCAGGGCAAAAACACGCGCCTGTGGCAAACCAGAGGCCACTTGCAACGCCGCTTCGACACCGCGCCGGGTAATGGCAATCAGGGCGGCCCCTTCCCGCGCCTCACTTCGATTCATGGACGCTCCCTTACATCGTATTTGTAACAAATCGATTAAATTCGTCGCCGGACCTTCCAAAAAAAAAGGGGGGAGAAGCCGAATCCCCCCCTTTTTTTCTGACCTGCCCTTGCCATGCCGTGATCTAAAATGGACAGGGGGAACTTACCACAATCCCCATCCAGGAGAAAGCCCATCCTGGCTCAATTAAGGTGGACCCCATTTGCATGGACAATGCGTGAGTTCAAAGGCTCACGTTTCAAACGCAATCAAGATAAGGTAGAGTGTACGTGGGAATCGGTTGGATTCACCCTGGCAAGGAACCTCCACCATGAGCATAGCCATACCGTTTGACACCCTGGCCTTTGCCAAAGAATTGGAAAGTGCTGGCGTTCCGTCCGGCCAGGCAGAAGCACAGGCAAAGGCTCTTTCCGGCGTCTTGCAAAAAGTGGAAGAATCCAGACTCCAGGAATTGGCCACCAAGGGTGATATTCTGCGTTTGGAAAGAGATATTCTGCGTCTGGAAAGTCATTTTAAAGAACTTGAACTCCGAATGGTGATCAAAACGGGTGCCATGATCCTTGGTGGGATCGGCCTTCTGTTCGGACTCATGCGCACATGGCCTTTACCCGTGCAGTATGTTCCCCCACTTGCCACCCAGGAAAAACATACGACTGCACCACCGACGCCAGCACAACCCTCTGTTTCGCTTTCACGCTGACTCCAGACGCTCCTTCATACCCAAACCCGCTTCGCCATCATGATTGTGGATGATCATGAGGGAAAGATAATGGACATCCCGACCTTTGAGGGTGGAAACATCGTGAATCACCTGCTGCTCAGGTGCCCCCGCCCGCTCCACAAACACCGCCTTGTGCACTATTTGCCGTTGCTCCAGCAACAGCAGGAGAGGTTGCAACACCGGCCTTACCTTCATTAACACAAGAACCTGGAAACGATCCAAAACTGCGGCAATCGCCTCCATTCCCACCGTGGCGGGAATAACGGCCACCGTTTCATCGCCATCACACAACGACCGCCCCGAAAGACTCGCTGCCGCCAAAGGGGAGGCCACCCCTGGGATCACCCGGCTTTCAACATGGGGATCCAATTCCCGGACCACCCGTTCCAGGTGCCGGTAGGTGGCATAAAACGAGGCATCCCCTTCGACCAAAAAATGGACATCCACCCCCAGAGCCAACACATCAAGGATGGTGCGGGCCGCCTGCTGCCAATGATGGGTGAGGATGGCACGATCCAAAGTCATGGGAAAGACCAGGGGCAAAGATTGTGCGGGGGGGACCAACGGGGTTCGTTTAAGGATGGACAAGGCATAACTTTCGGCCCCCTCTCGAACCACCGGCCAGGCCCAACATTGTGCGGTTTCCAGGGCCGTCCATGCGGCACGGGTCAACAATTCCGGGTCGCCTGGCCCCAGAGAAACCCCCACCAACCTGCCCTTGGAGCCAGAAATCATGACGCTGCAACCTTCGTGGTAGTAGTGACGATCCAGACCGGAGATTGTGGCTCCAGACGGTTCATATCCAGCAGGGACCGACTGATGGCACAACCGGTCTGGGTCATATTCCAGGAACACCCATGCCGGTCCAGACAAGCCAGGGTCCGGGTTAAATTTTCCAGAGTTACCAGATTGATCACCAAACGCCCTCCCCTTTTGAGTCGCGTCAGCACCACCTCGATCAACCGTTCCAGGTTGCCACCACTGCCACCGATAAAAACGGCATCGGGATCGGGCCAGTCTTCCAACCCCGCCGGTGCGACACCTGCCTGGATACAATAATTGAAACGTCCCAGGCGGGCACGATTGGCCAGACAATGGTGCACCGATTCGGGATTCTTCTCAATGGACCAAACCTGCCCCTGAGGCGTCAAACCAGCCGCCTCCAAACCAACGCTGCCGGAACCGGCACCAATGTCCCAAACAATATCACCATCGGTAATAGCCATATAGGCCAAGGAGACAACCCGCACTTCCCGACGGGTGATCAATCCTTTCTTGAATATTTTCTTTTGGTAAAAATCATCCGGCAGACCGAACGCCGGCCATCGTTCAAAAGGGGATGGGCCATGTCTTTGCATGATGACGACGTTGGGTTCAAGGAAAGTACCATTAGCGCATTGCGAAGGATTTCCATCGCGCCACAGGGTTGCATCGACCATTCCCAGGCGTTGGCATACCGTCATCCGCCATGTATTTTCCAACCCCAGGGTAACCAGCATGCGTCCCAAGCGAGCGGGATTGTTGGCAGGACTGGTCAGCACCCCCAGAATGGTCGCCGCGTTCATGGCGCACCAAAAGGGATACAAAGGGTGGTTGAAATCGGCTTTTTCGTGCCACTCACCGCCATCACGGGCATGCAGCGACAGCCAACGCGCCTCCGACCAAGCCAGAGGCAGACTGGCAAAAGCCAATTGCAACGAAGAAACCTGGCATTGAACTGAAAAACTGCCCTGGGGGAGTTTTTGGGCAAGCCAGCCCGCCAAACCGTAAAACAGGGGATCTCCCGTCGCCAACACAACGACCTGTCGTTTTTCAAGCCGGGCCTGTTCCAACCATTGGGGCACCTGAGACAAATTTCCGGTAAAGGAACGCTTTTCCGCCCCCAAAGCCATCAAGGGGGCATACAGATCCAGGAAACGCGCCTCACCCAAAACCAGTTCAGCCCGTTCCAACGGATGTCTGGCCATGGGGGCCAAGCTGTCCGGGCCGGAATCAAGGACACCAAGAATCAGGATCGAAGGCTTCATGGCAAAGGCGTTCCGGCCCATGCCACCAGCCCACCTTCAAAGTCCAGAGCCAAGACAGTCGCCGCAGTCCTGTTTCCCAACCAGGGTTGAATTCCCGCATAGGCCGACTGCGCCAATTGTTGGTAGAAGGCTGTTTTCAAACCGAACCGATCCATTTCTTCCACGGCAAAACGGACAGTGGTTCCCTGGGCGATCCGGGCCATCAATTCCGGTTCGGCACCGCCCCTTTGGGCCAGTTGCGCCACCCGATTCATGTCCAGATCGGTTTTATGGGCGTGCGTATTTTTTACCCCCTGGGCCATTTTGGCAAGCTTGCCCCCCATGGCAGCCAAAACGACCTGCTGTATTCCCGCAGACTGGGCGGCCTCCAAGGCGGCACCGACAAAATCTCCCATCTGCACAAAGGACCAAGGCGGCCAAGAAGGAAAGCGTTGCATGGCAAACCGTTCGGTACGTCGTCCGGTAGTCAAGGCCAAAAAGGTCAAGCCAGCCGCTGCCGCCCCGCGAATGGATTGAACCACTGCGGCTTTGTAGGCCGAAGTGGAATAAGGATGAACAACGCCGGTCGTTCCCAGGATGGAGATCCCCCCAACGATTCCCAGGCGCGGATTCAAGGTTTTCAAGGCCAGGGTCTCTCCCCCCGGCACCGACAGAGTGACGGCAAGCCCGTGAGTTTTCAAAAGATCGAGGGCGACATCACGTACATTGGCGATGATGTTTTCTCTGGGAATGGGATTGATGGCCGCCTCGCCGACGACCAAGCCCAGTCCAGGACGGGTCACGGTCCCTACCCCTGTTCCCCCTTGCAGACGAATAGCCCCCGGCTGCCCAAACCAAGGTTCCACACGGGCAACCAAATGGGCACCGTGGGTACAGTCGGGATCGTCACCCGCATCCTTGACCACAACCGCCGTTGCTGCGTTTTCATCCAAGGATCCACGCTCCACCGCAAACGTGACCCATTGGTGGTCAGGCAGTCGCATCTCCACCCGTTTAGGAATCTGTCCCGTCAACAATCCCAGCGTAGCCGCACGGGCGGCAGCGGCCGAACAGGCCCCGGTGGTCCATCCAGTGCGTTTTCCCCTGATTTCTTTGGGGTTTGAACTCAACCCTTTGACTCCAATGCCAGATCCATCAGGGCGTGCAGTGCCGCAACCGCCAAGGTGGATCCTCCTTTGGTTCCCTGGATGGCAATCCATGGAGGCATCGCCAGGGTCATAAGTAATTCCTTGGACTCCGCCGCCGAAACGAATCCCACCGGCATCCCGATCACCAAAGCAGGGCGGACCCCCTCCTCGGTCACGAGACGAATCAGTTCCAACAGAGCGGTAGGGGCATTGCCAATGGCCACCACCCCCTGATCCAAAAGTCCACGCCGCCAAGCCTGACGCATGGCCTGGACAGTGCGCGTCGTTTGTTCCTCCACAGCCAGTCGAATGACTTCGGCATCGGCATTGAACTGGTGGACGTGAACATCCAGAGGACGCAATCGCCGGAGGGTCAGCCCCGCCTGGATCATGTTGACATCCACAACCAGAGGGCAACCACGGGCCAACGCCGCCCGCCCCGCCGCCACGGCCTGGGGGTGAAACCGGGTCAGTCCATTAAAATCAAAATCGCCGCTGGTATGGACCAATCGCCGCACCAAGGGCCATTGTTCATCGGTATAACCCATACGGGCACCGGCATGGGTATCGATATAGGCGAAGGATGCGTTTTCAATTTCCAGTCCGGCGGCAACGATGGGTGGGGCAAGATGGTTCATGATGCCCCCGGTTTGCATCCACGGTGGTGGTCGGCTTCATGTTCGCGGGCCATTTCTCGAAAACGGCAACCGTCACATTCCATCATGGAAACCGATTGTTCCCTGACCTCGGCCAGACGTGATTCCAGCACCTCCACCACACGATCATTGATGCCCAGATAGCCTGCCAGAGCAAAGGCCATCTGGGGATATTGCCGCGTCAGACGCTCCACTTGTTTTTGGATACGTTTGATCAGACGCCCGGTAAAAAGATAGTATGGTACGACGATGATTTGCATGGCCCCAACGGCCACCTGTCGGGCCACCATGGTTTCCAGGCGGGGATCGGTGATACCGGAAAAGGCATAGTCCACCAGATCATGGCGGGTTGTTTCAAAGATCCAACGCGCCATTTTGGCCACCTCACCATTGGCCGCCATGTCCGAGGAACCCCGTCCCAGAAGAAGGATCCCGGTATTTTTTGGATCGGGCATGTCCAAACCGACCATGGCACCATGGATACGCATGCGCAGCAGTTTAAGGATACGCTCGTCCACGCCCAGATGCCGCCCCAAAAGAAATTGCACCTGAGGAAACCGAAGGCGAGCTTGTTGGACGTATTCGGGGAGTTCCATCTTGACGTGGCCAGCGGCATTCAGGATCAGCGGCAGTATGATCACCCGGTCACTGTTGTTGGCCGCCCGATTGAGGCCGGCGTCGGGCAAAACCCGGGCATGCTCAATCCAACACACTTCAATTCGCCAATCGGGGTGTTTGCCTTGCCAATACTGGCAAAACTCCTCCACTTCGACATTACCTTCCTCATCCCTGGATCCATGCCCCACCACCAGAATGGTTTCCCTCATGTCATTTCCCTTTTTGATTTTCGCAACTTTTTTTGCCAAACTCACTATTTCCGCTACATACCCATGGCTACCTTAAGGAGGAGGCCAGAAGCTGTCAAGTCGATTAGGTTGACATTTTTCCCCGACGCTACTTTGCCAAATTTTATTTTTCCCTGATAAAGTTTTTCCAGACAGTTTCTTAACGATCCTTTGGCCTGCCGCCCATTTCCCACCGCCCCGGCACATTCAACCCTTTGCATGCCCATATGAAAATGACTATGCTGGGGAGGTTATCGTGGTATGTCTTTCAACTGGGCGATCCATAATCCCTGGGATTTTTTCCCTCGGGGTGGTAAAGCAACCTCCAGAGTCTGCGTGGTTCGCCCCTCGGAAACTGGATCAAAATCGTTGGCTCAAGGTCAGAAAGATGCGTTCTCACCCCACAAAGAAGCCGGTAACTCCCCCCTCCCAGGCACCCCAAAAAAACGCGGTGCAAAGAGATGATCGCATTCCTTTCAGTACCCGACTACGTTTTGAATGCGATGATGGTCAGCACATCGTCCATGGTACCACATCAGATGTCAGCATGAGTGGGGCTTTTCTGAATTCGGATCAGCTTCCTTCGAGCCTGAAGGAAGGAATGGAGGGGGTTGTTTTCCTTGAAATGTCGAAGGATGGCAATACGTTTGAAGTGTCATTTCACTGCACCGTTGCCCGAATTACCCCCAAAGGAATGGGCTTGAATTTTGAGAACGAAGTTGAATAGGTGAGGTGCGGGCAGGCCTTGTTTGGTCGCACTCCCGGACAGGATGCCCTTCGGGCATGAAGTCTGAATCAAAACCTTAGGTGCTCTCGCCCCCAGCCCCTTTTTTTCTTTCAATAATTGAAAAATAAAAGTTCGGCACGAATTGTTTCGGGGGTCAAGGGGGGGAGTCATCCCCCCAGCAGAGGCTTGGAGGCGGGAGCCTCCAAGGTTCCTATTCGGCATGTCCACGCAAAAAGGCCACCCGACCGCCACGCCGACCAGCGGCGTTTAAGGAGAGACATTCAAAGGTCTGGCGGATTCCGGCAAAACTACTTGTGACGGTAGGATATTCTGCCTTTTGAAAGGTCGTACGGAGTCAATTGCACCGTCACCTTGTCACCTGGGAGGATTCGAATGTAGTGCTTACGCATACGACCGGATATGTGGCACAAAAGCTTGTGCTGATTCTCAAGTTCCACGCGAAACATTGCGTTGGGAAGGTTTTCCAAAACCGTCCCCTCCATCTCAATCACATCTTCCTTACTCAAGGGCTTCTCCTTCTGGCGGGCGCGGCGATCTGGTCCGACAAGCCGCATCCTGAAATTTAGGGGTGGGACTCTACCTTGTTTCAAAAATAATTGCAATGGATATTGACCCCCACGATCCACCGCTGATTTTTCGTAACCATTCAGTCCCCGCCCTTTCTTCAAGGTTGAAACGGTTGCGGAGGTTTAAGGGAGGGCTGATCCCCCCCCCTTGACCTCCACAAAAAGTTTACAAAAAAAATTTTTCTATCAACAGGAGACACCACCGAAATCTGTAAATCCGGGGACTCCTTACCTTTTTCCCTTGTACAGCCATAAAAAAACATGTTAGACGTGCGACCATGGCCAGATTTGGCTTGAATCGTCGTTTTCGGGAAACCATACCACGACACGCGACAGTTTGGGGGGGGGAATTCCCTAAAGCTTTGTTCTTCGCCCGCAAGGACATCATAGGTGGAACATGCCTGATTCTTTAAAAACTTTGCAACGTGAAATCGTTTCAGAGTATGATCGAGATTTAAATATTTATAAAGATTTCGCCGATATTAATTTAAAGCTATTTAATGCATTTATCAAGGAAAATGCGATCAGCGTATATTCAATAGATTGCCATATCGTTGACCGCGAGACCTTGGTAAGGAAGCTGTCGGGACCGTATCAAAGTGCTTTAAGCATTAATGAGATTGATGATCTTGTTTCCATTCGAGTTTTAACATTTTTTGAGGATGATGCAGACAACATTTCCGAAGTTATTGGCAATGAATTCAACGTCATCATGGATTATTTCGTCAAGCCGGAGACAAAGGATCCCAAACGTTTTGGATATTATTCAAGACGCTATACAATACGCATGCTGGATACCAGACTGGAATGGATTGAATACCGGAGGTTTAAGAATTTAAAGCTTAGAATTGAAGTCAAATCACTAATTCAGCATGCCTGGTCTGAATTTCAGGGTCAACTGTTTGGGGAAGAGGGAAAAACGAATCATCCGGAATTGTTGCGGGCTTGCTACCGAGTTGTGGGTATTTTAGAACTGGCTGATAATGAACTTAAGAGAATAAAATCGTTAAATAACAGCATCAAGAAAAAATTAAAAGAACCTGTTTCAAATGAAATTTCTGTTTCTCCTAACCCCATTTCAGGTCAAGATCGGGTTCGACTGGACAGTGAAATGGAGAAGAAAATTCCTATCACACAGCCTCATGTAAATGTGATCGACAGACTCCCTGTTGCTACGGCGAAAATAGATAGCAAAGATGTGATTGGTTTTGATAAAATTTCAGATTTTGTGCTCAATGATTTGGACATCAGAAACTATGATCGAAAAATAGCAGATATGTATGATGTCCATCTGGAGTACAGAGAGACTTTCGTACTTGAGTTAAGCAAGGTTGCGGCCAAATTCAGCCATTTTTCCTTTGACGAAGTGAAAAAAAATCTTAAGAAACACATGAAGGAGATCGACCACATCAAAGACGATTTTCTTCCTGGGATTGCTGGTGGTATAAGCTATATGGCGAGAGGTATGTCATTGTTATATATTTTTTATGTAGTGTCGTCCATCAGGGGAGACAAGGAAACAATGCGCGAAGTCAGTGCCATATCAAAAACTTATGGTGATTAGATGCCCATCACTGAAAAAATAGTATCCGAGTATTTAAAAAAAGGGGCACTTTTCGAAAAATATTTGGAACGATTGAAAATTATCGTTGAGGATATTTTAACTGCCAAGAATATCAACATATTTGATATATCTTGGCGTATAAAATGCATTGGTAGTGTAACGCGAAAATTGGCTAGCGAAAAGGTCGGATCGATCATGTCGGTCACGGAAATAAACGACCTCATAGGAGTTCGTGTTATCACCTACTGCTCGAATGAAATTCCATCGGTAATAAAGGTACTCAGCGAAAAATTTACTGTTTTGCACAGCATTGAGCCGAAGCGTGTTTTGGATGAAGATCCCAGTTACTTGGGGTACCCTATGCACGTCCTCGTTGTTGAATTGCCAGAGCAACGCCAGAAGCTTCTAGGATACGAGCAATTTTCTGGCATTAAAATAGAGATGCAAATTTGCACAATCATGCAACATGCCTGGGAAAAAACTGAAACCTATTTTGGGTATAAACACAAGCCTTTTCCAGACGAAAAATTCCGAGAATTTAGTCAGTTAGCCTACATGTTGGAACTGTATGATTCTGGGTTAAATTCAATAAGAGAGTTTTTGACTCCAGTATCGTGGCAAACAGAACAGGTTCAGAAAGATACGGAGGAAGAGACGATAAATGTACCTCAAGAGTCTGAAGTTATAGATCATAAAGTAGAACAAAAGATGGAAGGCAATGATGATGACTTCATTGCGTTCGATGACATTACTTTGTCTAAAATAGTTCCAGCAAAAGGGGTTCCTATTGATAAGAACACAATAGAAAATTTAATGCTCACAAGTGTATTTGTAAGACACATGGATGGGGTTATAGCAACTTTGTCCGATGCAAGATTGTTGTACCTTGACGAGGCCAAGGACAAGCTGGAAGAAGCAATTAATTCAATAAGTTCACTTAAGACTATTGGCGATATTGAAGAATTGATTTATAGTAACAGGGCGGCTATTTTCAGGGTTTCTAAAAGTATTTATGGAAATAGCGGTAGTCATGAATTTGTTTTAAAGGGTGTTTCCATCTATTTTTTGTTGTATATCCTTGTCGCCAGACAGGGGGATCTTGAACGGTTACGTCAATATTTAGATAAGTTTACTTTTGATAAAGCTTTAGTGAATAAAAACAATATAAGAATGATTATTGAGTGTTCCGGCAATCGGCACTGAGGTGCCAGAAATTTGAACATGATGCCCTGCAGGCAAAAATCTAAAGTCAAAACAATGAAGGGAGTGTTTTGTCCAAATTTCAAAAGAAGACCTTGATGGGCTGCTGCCTCCAAACCGCAGCACGGGGGGGATGATCCCCTCTCCGACCTCCCGCAATAATTTTTGCCAAACTTTGTTTTTCCGAACCATGGACAGGATGTCCGAGGCGATTGTTGCTGAAAAATTGAAAATCAGGTGCTGCAATGTATTTGATATGGATCCAGCATGTTGTATACTTTGGCACCATGTCGGCGCGATTTGCGGCATGGGGACTTCAACTCCAAACCTACACTGAAGGGACAGACCAATGAGTGTTGACGGAATTACCGAACCAACGCAATTTTTGACCTTCCACTTGGGAAGTGAGGTCTTCGCCGTAGAAATTGCACGGGTTCGGGAAGTCTTGGAGTATACCAAGGTGACCAAGGTTCCGCGAACTCCCGACTTCATGCTCGGGGTGATCAATCTTCGGGGCAGCGTCGTCCCCCTCGTTGACATGCGGGCAAAATTCTCCATGCCCCAAACTAAGCCCACCGTCAACACCTGCTTTATCATCATGGAGGTCACCACCGAAGATGGGAGTCAGACGGTCGTCGGAGCCATGGCCGATTCTGTCCGGGAAGTATTTGAATTGCTACCCGACAACGTTGAGAAACCTCCAAAAATCGGCACGAAACTTCGAGCCGATTACCTCCGTGGCATGGGTAAGCATGAAGGTAAGTTCATCATGATTCTTGATACCGATAAAATTTTCTCCTCCCAGGAGCTGCGTGCCGTCCGACAAGGTCAGGCCGCCTCCGAAGTTGGCTCGTAGTACCCGCATCGGAAGAACAGCGTGTACCATGGAACGCTGGAAAAAAAACATCCCGGTGGTCCAGGAGGTGGGAGCGATTCCCCCGAGGTTTTGTCTCTGAATCAAATCAAAAAACTTCGTTGGTCTGTTGAGAGTTTGGAGGCGATGCCCCCAAGGTGTTGGTTTTTGCCAGAAGGGCGTCCTGTTCATGTATCGGAAAAACAAAGTCTGGCAAAAATTATTGCGGGGGTCCGGGGGGGATCATCCCCCCCGGCGGGGTTTGGGGCAGCGCCCCAAGGTTTTGTTTTTGAATTTAAACAAAAAGCTTCATGCCTATGGGGGCTTGGGGGCGAAGCCCCCAAGGTTTTGGTTTTTGCCCGAAGGGCATCATGTTCTTTGATCATGGATCCATAATGGAACATTCAGAAAAACAATTGCAAAAAGATCGGCTGTTCCCCCTGATGGTCGGTGCCGTCGGCGTCGTATTCGCCGTGAAAGAAGCTCTGGGCAGTGCCCACGCCCCTGCGCCTACCCCCGAACATGTATTTGGAATCATCTCCCTTATCTTCTGGACCTTACTCATCGTACTGACATTGAAATATCAGTTCTTCATCATGCGTGCCAGCCATCAGGGAGAAGGGGGAAGCCTGGTCCTGGTCGAGTTGGCCAGAAAACTCACTGGTAACAAGCCTGGCATGCAACGCACCATCATGATCGTGGGAATGATCGGGGTTTCGTTTTTCTTTGGCGATGGGGTCATCACCCCCGCCATTTCGGTGCTGTCGGCAGTGGAAGGCCTGGAGGTGGTAACCCCCGCCTTTAAACCTTATGTAATTCCAATTACCCTAATAGTATTGTTTTTGCTTTTCTTTTTTCAGAGCAAAGGGACCCATCGGATTGGGGCTTTTTTTGGCCCTATTTGCGCACTCTGGTTTTTATCCCTCGCCTTGATCGGTCTGCGGGGAATTTTTCAGCATCCGGAAATTTTGGCGGCCCTGAACCCTGTTTATGGTATCAAGTTTCTCTTTGGCGGAAACACGGGCAGCACCTTTGTGGTGTTGGGATCGGTTTTTCTGGCGGTGACCGGAGCCGAGGCTCTCTATGCCGACATGGGGCATTTCGGCAAATTGGCGATCAACTGGTCCTGGGGCATTTTTGTTTTTCCCTCCCTTGTTTTGAACTATCTGGGACAGGGTGCCCTGATTCTGGGCGATCCGACCGCAGTCAAAAATCCATTTTTCTTGAGTGTGCCGGAGTGGGGATTGGTGCCCATGGTCATTTTGGCGACTGCGGCTACAGTGATTGCCTCACAGGCGGTTATTTCCGGGGCCTTTTCCGCCACCCGTCAGGCCATACAGTTGGGCTACCTGCCACGTATGCGGGTCATCCATACCTCTTCCACCGCATTCGGCCAGATTTATGTGCCGGCAACCAATTGGCTGTTGTTGGTTGCGGTAATCATTCTGGTGCTCGGTTTCAAAAGTTCCAATAATCTGGCGGGGGCCTATG
>Ga0206226_1000020_pt1 | contig 12487 bp, 11 predicted proteins | sample MancosC3_FD_155478 | JGI IMG/M metagenome (GOLD analysis project Ga0206226, IMG submission 155478) | Subsurface sediment microbial communities from Mancos shale, Colorado, United States - Mancos C3 | ecosystem: Environmental > Terrestrial > Deep subsurface > Rock core/Sediment | place: USA...
TGTTTCAACTCGGGCTGCGTTTTTTGGAGCACTTAATAAATGAAGGCATGAAAGTTATAGTATTATTTTCATTTTAAGTTATCTTGAAAAGTGTACGGTAGTGGATACATTATCAGCCTCTCATAATGATTCAGGAATACAAATATCTAGATCTGTGGACGCCATAAAGTCTGCGGATACCATACAAATTAAGACACGCAACAATATCCTTAATCTCCAGTTCGTGGATGGAAGTCCGGGGACACCTTGACTTACTAATCAGTGCATCGGTTAGCTAACATCGGGCGGCATAGCACACCGCAGTATTTCGGGAGAATTCCGCAATTTCTGGGACACCTAACTAAATTATTCGCCAACTTCGGGGACACCCGACTAGGTAACCATTCAGTCCCCTCGCTTTTTTTTCTTTAAAAGCATTGCGGGGGGCCGGGGGGAGGTTTTCCCCCCGGCCCTGCTATCGACTCGATGAGTCCCGCCGATTTATCCCTTGGTGGGTCGCTCCCCAGCATTGCCCACCTCCATTTCACTCGGAAAATTTGGGGACAGTATATCAATTTTGATAGCTGTCAAGAAATGTATAGACTGTCACCATATTTACTCGGTCCGCATTATGGCTTGTCCGAGAAAACATCATCCAGGGACTGGGCATCTAAGATGCGAAGACTCCATTCCTCCAGTAAAGACGGTTCGGCCTTGGCTATTTTTTCGTTAGCCCATTCGGGCAGATTGCCAAAGCGGCGTTGTAGCTGGCGGGTTAGAATTTTGGCCTCGCCTTCCTGACGACCTCTCTGTTCGCCAACCAGCTCACCATCCATCTGCGCCCTCACAAACAAAGGCCGCAGCACATCGTTTTCCATAACATTGAAGGTAAGTGACATTTCTTCAGCCTCCGTTTTGACTACCGTTTCCAGCCTACGCAACCGGGATAAAATTACCAATTTCGTCAGGGCATCCGCCCTGGCTTTTATCGACAGTTCACTTATTCGATACAAGATCTCCTGGATCACATCTTTCTGGTTGTCGATCCGACAAAGGATAGCCAGGATGTTTTCCTCCAGAGACGGGCTATCCAGCAACTCCCGACAGTCGATGCTGCGGATGTCAACCACCTCGTAGCGGAAGGATAAATTCGGCTCTTCGATGGCCGATCCGGGCTGCCACTCTTTCAGCCCAACGTACAGCACCTTCTGAACCAGAACCCTGTTCGGATAACGCTGACGTATCAACGAGTAATACATCAGCATGCGCCAGTCCATGCCCTCAGAACTGCTTTGCAACTCCAGATGGAAAATCGAATCATCCCTCAGTAAAAATAGCAGATCGGGAAGACGCTTCTGGGTGGAAGCGAATTCCACTGGCAGCAGTTCCACAGCTTCCCGTCCGATCAGAATCTGCAACAAACGTTGCGGCGGCTGTTCAAACAAATCCTTGAGAGTGGTATCGTACTGCGATCTATTTTTTTCTTTTTGATCTTCCATAATTCCTGCTGGCCTCAAGTTGGCACTGGCACCCGAATCGCTTTCGCTTTTTCCACAATCCACTTGAAAGGACGGCTCATATCCGAAACCTGAGGATCTGGTGTTGGGCCAAGCAAAAATCGGCCTTTGATTCAAAATTATCCTGGATTTTACTATTCCTGTCTAGGGCGTGTTGACATTCGATAATTTGCTGATACCCCCTGGAAAATTATTGAATGTCAACACGCCCTAGCGCAGTCTCGTGGGGGGGGGGAGTATTCTGACAATTTCAGGCTCCAAAGGTCAGGGAAAGAACCCTGTAATCCGTTCACAGTTCCTTCTGGGTCGGGCTGTTGTCAACACTCATTTTCAATGATTGATCATTCACAACCTTTAAAAATCGAATACCTTCTGGAATATATTTATCCCCATAGGCCATAACCAACAGTACAATGGCGGCACCAATGGCCAACTTGCGGATCCATGCGATCAATAAGCCAATCATGGTCAACCCCTCGTTTCAGTTTGTTTATATTGGAACCTGAATTCCGACTATTTTTATTTACCCGGTGATGACTGCGGCCTGGGTTACCCAGGGAATTGCAGAAAGCGTACCAGGGGATAATTTGGTATGAATCGCCATTTATTAACGTCAAAAAGTACCGCCACTGTAAAATAAATTAGACACATAGAAAAAATATTTTACTTTTGCCCCAGCCCCCGCAAAAAAAACAGCCCCCAGCAGCAACGCTGGGGGCTGTCCAAAGTCGAACAAACCCGACGAAAACAACAACCGTCAGGGTTGACCCATAGCCAGATTGTAAAAAGCTTTGGCACCGGCATAACGAGCTTCGGCACCCAATTCTTCTTCGATGCGGATCAACTGATTGTATTTGGCAATCCGGTCGGAACGGTTCATGGAACCGGTTTTGATCTGTCCGGCGTTGGTGCCCACGGCAATGTCGGCGATGGTGGCGTCTTCGGTCTCGCCGGAACGATGGGAAATGACGCAGGTATAATTGGCGCGCTGGGCCATTTGCACCGCATCCATGGTTTCGGTGAGGGAACCGATCTGGTTGACCTTGACCAGAATGGAGTTGCCAATCCCTTCACGAACCCCCTTGGCCAAAATTTTCGGATTGGTCACAAACAGGTCGTCGCCCACGAGTTGCACCTTGTTGCCCAGAGCTTTGGTGAGCTTGCCCCAGCCATTCCAATCGTTCTGGTCACAGGCATCTTCGATGGAAACGATGGGATATTTCCTGGCCAACTCTTCGTAAAAGCCAACCATTTCATCCTGATTGAACTTACGCCCTTCACCGGTCAGATTATAAATTCCGGTGTTCTTGTCATAAAACTCCGAAGAGGCGCAGTCCAGGCCGAGCATGATGTCTTCGCCCGCTTTATAACCCGCCTTGCCAATGGCTTCCATGATGACTTTCAATGCGTCTTCGTTGGAGGCCAGGTTGGGGGCGAAACCACCTTCGTCGCCTACGGCGGTGTTCAGCTTGAGTCCCTGGAGAACCTTTTTCAGATTGTGAAACACTTCCGCACCCATGCGCACCGCTTCGGCAAACGTCTTGGCCGCGATGGGCAGGATCATGAATTCCTGAATGTCAACGTTGTTGTCGGCGTGGGCGCCACCGTTGATGATGTTCATCATGGGGACCGGCAACACATGGGCGTTGATGCCACCCAGATAGCGGTACAGGGGCTGACCCGTGGCGATGGCTCCCGCTTTGGCAGCCGCCATGGAAACACCAAGAATGGCATTGGCACCCATGCGCGATTTGCCCTCGGTGCCGTCTACTTCCATCATGCGGGTGTCGATACCGCGCTGGTCGGTCACCTTCATGCCGATGATCGCTTTGGCCAATTCGCCATTGACCGCCGCCACCGCCTTGGTGACACCCTTACCCAAATAACGCGATTTGTCACCATCACGCAATTCCAACGCTTCCCGTTCACCTGTGGAAGCCCCGGACGGTACCGCCGCACGGCCTACGGCACCATTGGAAATCACGACATCCACTTCCACCGTCGGATTGCCACGGGAATCAACAATTTCTCTACCTTTAACGTGTACGATTTCATTCATGTTCAAGAGTCCTTCTCCATATCAGATCGGGTTTACGTGCCGCACGGGTGTCGTCCAGCCTTCCAAGCCCCCCACCAGGTACAGGAATATGGTGAGGAGCACCTTTAACCAGTTCGGGATCGGTTTCCGCCTCCCGGCGAATCGCCGCCAAGGCATCGGCAAAACGATCCAATTCTTCCTTTGTTTCCGTTTCGGTTGGTTCGATCAACAAACACTCCGGCACCAACATGGGAAAATAAATCGTTGGCGCGTAGAAGCCATAATCCAACAACCGCTTCGCAAAATCCAGGGCTGATACACCCCACCGTTCCGATTCACCCTTAAGGCTGACAATAAACTCGTGGGTGGCCCTGCGGTCGGGGTAGGCGATCTGAAACCCCGATTTTTGCAAGCGGGCCTTGAGATAATTGGCGTTGAGGGTGGAATAATCGGCCACTCGCCGCATGCCAACCTGGCCCAAAAGACGTACGTATACATAGGCGCGCAACAAAATGCCAATGTTGCCGGCAAAGGCCGATAAACGCCCGATGGAACGGGGGGCCTCATCCCGATTGAGCCAACGATAACCATCCCCCCCTGCATTGCGAACCACCATGGGAACCGGCAGGTAGGGGACCAGCCTGGCCGAGACCCCCACAGGTCCCGCTCCGGGACCGCCCCCGCCATGCGGAGTGGCAAAGGTTTTATGGACGTTGACGTGAATGGCGTCAAACCCCATGTCCCCCGGACGCACCCGGCCCGTAATGGCGTTCAGATTGGCACCGTCATAATAAAGCAACCCCCCCGCCGCATGTACTAGGTTGGAAATGTCGCGGACCCGCCTTTCAAAGACACCCAGTGTTGAGGGATTGGTCAACATCAAACCGGCCGTCCGTGGGCCAAGGGCTTGCTTGAGGGCGGAAAGATCGATATCGCCGTTGGCGTCGGTAGGAATTTCCCGCACCGTCAAACCACACATTGCCGCCGTGGCCGGATTGGTCCCATGCGCCGCATCGGGCACCAGCATTTCTGTCCGGTCATGATCTCCCCGGTCCTCATGGTAGGCCCGAATCATCGCCACCCCGGCAAATTCTCCTTGCGCCCCCGCCATGGGGGTCAGGGAAACGCCTGCCGTACCCGTGATCTCCTTGAGATATTCCCCAAGCTCAAACAAACATTGCAACACCCCCTGACCATGCGCATCGGGGGACAAGGGGTGGCGTTGTAAAAATTCCGGCAACATTGCCAGGGTGTGGCATGCCCTGGGGTTGTATTTCATGGTACACGAACCCAGGGGATAAAAATGGGTATCCACGGAAAAATTATGTTGCGACAGCCGGGTAAAATGTCGCACCGTCTGCAATTCCGAAACCTCAGGCAACAACGGTGCTTCGGTACGCAAAAAACGTTCGGGAATAATCCCGGTATCCTGGAAATCCCCCCCCTTAACCGCCCCCGGACGCTGTTTTCGACTCTCCGCGAAAATCACTGGCCGAACGGCCTTTTGCCTTTTGATGTCGCTCATGCCAATGCCTCCCGCAATGCCGCAGCATAACGTTCCAGGTCTTCCTGACGCAAAATTTCGGTCGCGCAAACCAGCAACATATTTTCAAGGGTGGGATCGTCCTGGCCCAGCGGGTAGCCCCCGGTAATCCCCTGGCGTTGCATTTTTTCCAACACCTCCCCAACTGGACATGGCAGACGCAGTGCCACTTCGTGGAAAAATGGGCGGGAAAACACTCGGGTAACTCCAGGCAGGCGTAGCACCATGTCCAACAATTGTGCCGTATGGGTATGACAAGCCATGGCGGTGCGACGTAATCCCTGGGGACCCAACAGCGACAAATGAATGGACGCCGCCACCGTCATCAATCCCTGATTGGTGCATATGTTGGAAGTGGCTCGGGCGCGGCGAATATGCTGTTCCCGTGCCTGCAATGTCAGGACAAACCCCGGATGACCTGTGTGATCGGTGGTACGCCCGACAATACGCCCAGGAATCTGCCGCATGTGCGCCGTACGGCAACATAAAAATCCAAACCCAGGTCCCCCGGAAGACAGGGGTGCCCCCAATGGTTGACCCTCGCCACAAGCTATATCGGCTCCTTGACGACCCCATTTTCCCGGAGGTTGCAACAGTCCAAGGGCTATCGGGTTGACGACCCCGATCACCAACGCCCCGCTGCCATGAACACGGTCCGTCAAGGCGTCAACTTCTTCCAGAACCCCAAAAAAATTGGGTTGGGGCACCACCAACGCCGCATATCCATCCTGTTCCCACACCGCCAAAGCTTCTGGATCGACATGACCATCGCTTTTGACAAACGGCACCGAAACCAGTTCGATCCCCTGGTTATGCACTAACGCCCGCACCGTCTCTCGATACCGGGGATGCAACGTCTCCGGCAACAAAATCCGGTGGCTTTTCTCTCCTCGGATGCGTACTGCCATGAGCACCGCTTCCGCCAGGGCACTGGCACCATCGTATAACGAGGCGTTGGATACATCCATCCCCGTCAATGCGGCCATCATTGTTTGAAATTCATACAAAACCTGCAACGTTCCCTGACTGGCTTCAGCTTGGTAGGGAGTATAGGCGGTATAAAACTCACCCCGGGAAGCCACCTGCCAAACCGCCGCCGGAATGTGATGGGCATAAGCCCCAGCCCCCACAAAACATAAGGTTCCCCGGTCTTGTGCCGCCCGTCCCTGCATCAGGCGGGTGACCTCCCACTCCTCCAGCGGTTCGGGCAGGTCCATTGATTGCGTCATCAGCCCCGGATCAATCTCCTCAAACAGTCGATCCAGGCCATCGATGCCAATGGTCGCAAGCATGGCCCGGACATCTTCATCGGTATGGGGAATAAAAGGCATGCAAACTCCATGGGTTGATTGTCAGACTTCCCTGATCGGCCATCAGGGATAACTATTGGAACATCGTTTCCAGCGAGGGCGCGTCGAACATGCGTTGCATCAATTTTTCCAAAGTTTCCAAATCGGCAACGGCAAGCTTGCCCTGCACCCAATCGGGCACGGAACCAAAACGGTGCTGAAGAAGTTGGATCAGAGTCGCCGCCCTCCCTTCACGGAATCCTTCCTCATGTCCAGCTTTCCGACCTTTTTGTTCGGCAAACTGGATAGCCCCCCGTTGATCCTGAATAAACATTTCCCTGCGTTCCTGATCGTCCAATTCTTCGGGGGTGAGGCCGGCCTTGTTGGCAATCTCGAAGGCTTTTTTAATGGCAGGGACTTCGGCCAATGTTTTTGGAACAGCCTCCAGGTCTCCCGCATGCTTTAAAAAATAAAACCATTTTTCCACAATACCGTCCAACTGATCCTCGCCCTTGGTAAATTTTGGCAATTCAGCAAAAACCAGTTCCAAATCTTCCAGGCTGATATCCGAATTTGCGGCAGCCCGCAACATGAAACGGTTGATGGTCTCCCGAAGTTCCCCAAACATGATGAAATCGGTAATGGTGATCGCCACGACGTTTGTCAGCAGATGGTATTCTTCCCCTTTTTTGATTTGCCCGGCAAACACTTTGCAAGCATTGTACAACACCCTTTTTTCAAACCCGGCGACGTTGAGAACCTGCATTTCAATAATATAGTCCCGCCGACTTTGATCCCGCACCCGAACATCCAAAAAGGTATCCTTCATTCCCTTGATTTTTGGGGCCAGATAAGGATCCAAAATTTGCACTTCGGTGATCATGTGGGGTGCCTGAAGGGTCAGGATGGCATTCAGAAAACTGACCAATATCTCGCTGCTCTCCTCGGAGCCAAAAACTTTTTTAAACGCAAAGTCGGTTTTTGGATTTAAAAAGCGCATGCGTCACCCTGTGTGGGCTGCTTTTTTTTGCGACCAGAGACAAAAGGGGGCCGCACAATTTCCGCTACCAGCCCGCGTCCACGCACCATGACCTCACACACATCCCCCAAAACCAGACCCGGTTCCAAACGCGCCAACGCGATCCCTTTTTGCAACGAGGGTGAATAACCACCGCTGGTGATTTCTCCGAGCCTGCGGCCATCCTTGAACACCTCCTGATGGTTGCGCAAAACCCCTTTGTCACGCAATAGCAAACCGTAACGTTGCAGGGTATCGGGCTGGTTGTGACGGGTTTCCAACATTTTTCGACCGATAAAATCACGATGCTTGGGTTCCCAGGCGACGACCCACCCCAATCCCGATTCCAATGGATTGGTTTTTTCATCCATGTCCTGGCCGTAAAGGTTCATCCCCGCTTCCAGGCGCAGTGTATCGCGCGCCCCCAAGCCCACCGGGGCGATGCCCGCACGCATCAGGCCATTCCATACCACTTCCGCCCGATGGGCGTCCATCATGAATTCAAAACCATCTTCCCCCGTGTATCCGGTTCGGGCAATGCGCCAACCATCCGCGACCATCATTTCAAAAGGCTTCAGAGCCAACACCCGTTCTTCCAGTTCACCTGAAAGACAATGTTGCAGACGCTGGGAAACTTTAGGTCCCTGGAGGGCCAGCATGGCCATGTCATTACGCCAGTGGACATCCACCCCGTAGGACGCCGCATGGATACGAATCCAGGCCAGATCTTTCTCCAAGGTGCCCGCATTGACCACCAACGAAAAAAAAGCCTCTCCCATGCGATAGACGATAAGATCGTCGGTGACGTTGCCGCGTTCGTTGAGCATGACGGTATATTGCCCTTGACCGGGAAGGGGTATTTTAGCGACATCGTTGGCCAGGAGTAGGCGCAGAAGGTCATCGACCCCGGGACCGGTCAGGTCGAAGATTCCCATGTGGGAAACATCGAAAACACCGCAATCCTCGCGGACTTGCAAATGTTCCTTTAATTGCGAACCATAGTGCAGGGGCATGTGCCACCCGGAAAACGGGACCATGGTTGCCCCCAGGTCCACATGATGTTGGTGCAGGATCGTTTTTTTCACTGTTTGGCCACCTCGTCAAGACGTTTCAATTTCCACAGCAGGCTCGGCAAACGTTCAAAGGGAATCATGTTGGGTCCATCACAGGGAGCCTGGTCGGGATCGGGATGGGTTTCCATGAAAATACCCGCAACCCCAACGGCGGTAGCGGCTCGTGCCAGCGGTTCGACAAAACGCCGTTCTCCCGAAGAAGACTGTCCGGCACCGCCCGGGTGTTGGACCGAGTGGGTTGCGTCAAAGATGACCGGGAAGCCGGTATCGGTCATGATGTCCAATCCACGCATGTCCACCACCAGGTTATGATAGCCAAAGGCATAGCCACGCTCGCACAACATGATGTTGCTGTTCCCGACCCGGAAGGCTTTGTTGGCCACCTCGGCCATATCCTCAGGGGCCAGAAACTGTCCTTTTTTGATATTGACCGGCTTTCCCGTCATGGCCACCGCCTGAATGAAATCGGTTTGCCGACAGAGGAAAGCGGGCGTCTGCAACATGTCTACCACAGCACTGGCCTGGTGGGCCTGGTTGATTTCATGGACATCGGTGACGACCGGGATGGCCAGCTCGCTGCGTACTCGATCAAGGATGCGCAGACCCAATTCCAATCCAGGTCCACGATAGCTGGCCAGGGAAGTCCGGTTGGCTTTGTCGAAGGAGGATTTGTAAACCAGGGAAAAACCGACGGCGGTACACATTTCCCGCAAGGCTTCGGCTGTGCGCATGGCAAAATCAACCCCTTGGGCATACCCCGTTCCCTCAAGCACACAGGGACCGGCGATAATGGACAACGGCAAATGGTTGCCAAAGCGGACATTTCCGACCACAACGGTTTTTTGCATCTTGGGCGTGCTCACGGTTGCGCTCCACGATGTTGCAGACTGGACAGAACAAAGGCGGCGAACAGCGGATGGGGGGCGCGTGGGCGTGAAGTGAATTCCGGGTGAAACTGGCAGGCGACGAAAAAAGGATGCTCGGGAAGTTCCACGACTTCCACCAGTGAACCGTCAGGGGAAGTTCCGGTGATCTTGAGACCGGCGTCAACCAGGCGTTGCCGATAATTGTTGTTGAATTCATAACGGTGCCGGTGACGTTCGGAAATTTCCAGGACGCCATAGGCACGGGCGGTCAGACTGTCGGCTTGCAGCAGACAGCGATAGGCACCAAGACGCATGGTTCCCCCCTTGTCGGATTGGGAATCCCTTTGTTGTGGCAGATCGCCGTGCATCCACTCCGTCAGCAGCGCAATCACCGGGTCTGGAGTGTTTTCATCAAACTCGGTCGAACCGGCGTGATGGATACCCACGACGTTTCGGGCAAACTCAACCACGGCCATTTGCATACCAAGGCAGATGCCCAGGTAGGGAATCTTTCCCTCCCGTGCGTATTGGATGGCTTTGATTTTGCCGTCCACCCCGCGCAATCCGAAGCCCCCAGGGACCAAAATGCCGTCCACACCGTCCAAAAGGACTTCAGGGTCTTCTTCGATCAGCTTTTCGGCGTCCACCCAACGCAGCATGACCCGGGCATTGTTGGCGATGCCGCCGTGATTGAGGGCTTCGTGCAAGGATTTGTACGCATCTTTGAGTTCCACATATTTGCCGACGATACCGATGGTCACCTTGTGTTTGGGGTTGATGGTGCGTTCCAGCACCTCTTCCCAATCGGACATGTCCGGTTCCGCGCTGGTCAATTGCAGATGTTGCAATGCCTTGCGGGCAAGCCCTTCAAGGTATAGCGCGAACGGAACACGATAGATGGTGTCCTGATCGCGGCAGGCGATGACGGAATTGGCGTCGACATTGCAGAACAGGGCGATTTTTTTGCGAATACCGGCGGGTATGTCGCGGTCGGAGCGGCAGATCAAAAGGTCGGGTTGAATGCCTATGGCCAACAGCTCCTTGACCGAATGCTGGGTGGGTTTGGTTTTCAATTCGCCGGAGGTTGGAATAAACGGCATGAGGGTAAGATGGATGAACAGCGTATTGTTGCGTCCCAGATCGTTGCGCATTTGACGGATGGCTTCCAGGAATGGAAGGGATTCGATGTCCCCCACCGTTCCTCCAACCTCGATGATGGCAATCTGGTCATCCCCTGCCACACTCATGATCGCTTCCTTGATGGCATCGGTGATGTGGGGTATCACCTGGACCGTCGATCCCAGATAGTCGCCGCGTCTCTCCTTGCGTATGACCCGCTGGTAGATGCGTCCGGTGGTGAAATTGTTGGCCCTGCTCATGGGAATGTTGAGGAAGCGTTCGTAGTGTCCCAGATCCAGGTCAGTTTCGGCACCATCGTCGGTGACAAACACCTCTCCATGCTGGAACGGACTCATGGTTCCCGGATCGACGTTGATGTAGGGGTCGAGTTTTTGGATGGTTACCTTATAGCCACGAGCCTGCAACAGGCATCCCAGAGAGGCAGCTGCCACCCCCTTGCCTAACGAAGAGACGACACCGCCAGTAATAAAAACAAACTTGGCCATGAAGGTTTATCCATTTCTGCGGGTTTTAGATACTGGCGATTGATTTATACCATGTCGGCCTCCAGACTAACAGAAACCTTCACACAACCTCAAATAAAGCTGAAACCAGTCGGCGAAAAAAATCAGTTTTTTGATGGGGGGATGACGATGGGATGTGGACGCTTTGGGGCATGGCTCCATTCAATTTCGGCGCAAATTTTCATTGCGCGCTCGGGCAACTGGTCACCTCCCGCCAACCAGACGATGGCAACCCCTCGACGTTCCATACGGCGAAACCAGGTTTCCTGCCGTTTGGCAAATTGGGCGATGGCGCAAGACAACCCTTCCACAAGGGCAACAGTATCCATTGCCCCGCGCAAATAGTGTGAAACCCAACGATATTCCAACCCCAGGGATTCCAACCGTTGGTGGGAAACCCCTTGGGCCAGCAGGTTTTGGACTTCCTCAATGAGTCCCTGTTTCAGGCGTGCCTCAAGTCGTTGTCGAATCCGTTGTCGCAACTCGACCCTGGGCCAGTGGATGCCCAAGACCAAAGCGTTGAGATTCATAGGCTCGGGGGGGATGGTTTCTGCTTGGACCTGGGCAATTTCGATGGCTCGGATCAGTCTGGCGCGCGAGCCAAAGTCGGTGACATTGTGTAATTGCGTCTTGAGTCCGGTCAGTCGTTCTCGCAATTGGGCATCCGAAAAAGATTCCAGTTCGCGGCGCAAGTCGGGATTTTCCGGAACGGCAACCATCCGGTAGCCCAAAAGAACCGATTCCAGGTAAAGCCCGGAGCCTCCCACCAGACAGGGCAGATTTCCTCTGTGTTGAATGTTTTTGATGGCCTGGTAACAGTGTTCCTGAAAATCAAAAACACTGAATTCGGTTTTTGGATCGACGATATCGATCAAATGGTAGGGGACGCTACCATAGTCGTGGAGATCTTTGCCGGTTCCAAGATCGAGACCGCGAAACACCTGCCGTGAATCGGCAGAGATGATTTCTCCCGACAGATGCCGGGCCAATTCCACTCCAAGGCGGGTTTTCCCGCAAGCTGTGGCCCCTGCCACCGCCAGAAGGTTCACTTGGCTGGCGGATGGCAGGGATTCAGAAGGACCAGCCATGGGAACCCGCCACCACCCCTACGATGGTGACCACGCTTCCCGCCAACAGCAGCACATGCACCAAGTGCATGACGGGAAAGATCCGCTTGGAACCTGTCGGGGAGATTTTGGCGATCATTTTGGGCAGGACAAAGGGTTCGATGATGAAAAGCATGATGGTAAACAAAATCCAGATCAATACCATGCCGTGCAACCACCAGCTTGAAAGATCAAGGAATCGTGACCAGCCATTGGCGATTTCCAGCATGCCAAATCCACTGCATGCCGTCAGGAATGTGGTAAAACGAGCTTGAATGGCGAATTTTTTTTCAAAGGTGTGAAACAGTTTGAACGCTTCGCTGTTTGTGTCCATGTTTTTCAAAACGGGGATCATCACCGTGGTGACCATGGCCACCCCTCCGATCCAGAAAACAACACAGACCACATGAACAAC